>Ga0181536_10000460_pt1 | contig 48934 bp, 43 predicted proteins | sample PEATcosm2014_Bin_41_FD_121105 | JGI IMG/M metagenome (GOLD analysis project Ga0181536, IMG submission 121105) | Peatland microbial communities from MTU Mesocosm Facility, Houghton, MI, USA - PEATcosm2014_Bin17_60_metaG | ecosystem: Environmental > Terrestrial > Soil > Wetlands > Peat | place...
CTACCTTGCCGTTGGCCAAGCACTCGACAACCTGGTCCGGGAAATCGGTCTCGAAGTGGCGGCCTGAGGTTCCATGAAGGTAACGAGAACATAATTCTCGTTTCAAGGCCTCTTTCATGCTAAGCGACTAGGCATCGAAGTCACAGATGTGAACCGCATCGTCCATGAGCACCGCAAAGTCCAGCGGGGTTAGAGTCGTTTTCGATACCAACGTCTATATCTCGCCTGGCAGTCAAAGAAGGGGCTGTCTTGCTGGCTGAAGACTCACGGAGTCGACTGAGGTCCTTCGGACTTGGAGCGACGAGCGCGGACGGAATTGGCAATGCGTTCAAGGCCCAGTAGATGCGCTTCCGTTCTTCCGTGCTCGATCCCTCGTCGCGCCTGGAGAAAACTGCGTTAGTCTTTTCCACGGCAAGCTGATTGGAGCGTTGCGCATTCATAACAGTCCAACGCTAACTAACACGGATTCAGCACTGCGCTCGCACGTCTCGCGACTAGCCGCAGTTACTGCCACTCATGGCGCCGCCTGTGGCTCGAACAGCGCGAACGTGAAAACATCCGTGGCCGCGGCGATCGTCACGTACTGCTTGCCGTCGGCCATAAATGTGATGGGCGAGGCGGTGATGTTCTGCCCGAGGTAGTAATGCCAAAGGTGACGTCCGGTGGCAGCGTCCAAAGCCACAAGTTGCCCGTCGTCATCGCCGAAGAAAACCAATCCGCCCGCGGTGGATACGGTACCCGCCCACATATCGCCGTGGCCGGTCATCGGGTATTCCCAGCGCCTTTCGCCGGTTTGCGGATCGAGCGCGCGCAGATAGAATTTGCCCGGCTCTTTGGAGATGGACTCGCCGCCGGTACCGGCGAAGTTCTTCATCGGCTCTGGCGTCTTGGCGGATGAACTGTACATGTCGCATTGCTCCAGCGTGGGCACATAGAGCAGCCCAGTTTGCGGGTTATAAGACGGCGACATCCAGTTAGTAGCGCCGCGCACCGAAGGACACACGCGCGTGCCGTTGGGCGAAGGCTCCATGCCGGGAACCGCGATCGGCCGGCCTTTGGCGTCCATACCCTTGGCCCAATTCAGCCGCTCGACGAAAGGCGTTGCGCGCAGGAATTCGCCCGTGGCGCGGTCGAGCACGTAGAAGTAACCGTTGCGATTCGCGTGCAGCAGAAGCTTGCGCGGGCGGCCTTCGTACACGGTGTCCAGCAGCACGGGCCACGCCTGCGCATCCCAATCGTGCGTGTCATGCGGCGTGAATTGGAAATACCATTTCAGCTTCCCGGTATCGGCGTCGAGCGCCAGCAGCGAATCGGAATAGAGATTGTCCCCGCGGCGCGCGCCGCCGTAAAAATCAGGCCAGGGATTGCCGGTAGTCCAGTAGAGGACGTTCAGTTCGGGATCGTAAGTGCCATTGAGCCAGGTCGCCGCGCCGCCCCATTCCGGGCCCAGTTCGCCCCACGTTTCCGCGCCGGGTTCGCCTTTGGCCGGGACGGTCCAGAAGCGCCACAGCTCATCGCCGGTGGCGGCGGAGAATGCCGCGACGAATCCGCGCACGCCGGTATCGCCGCCCGACACGCCTACGATCACGCGATCCTTCACGGCCATGGGCGCGAGCGTGGCAAATGCGCCGCGGTTGGTATCCGCAAACTCGCGATCCCACAGTCCGCCGCCCGTCTTGCGGTTGAGCGCTACCAGGTGCGCATCGCTGGTGGCGAAGAAGACGCTGTCGCCCAGAATGGCGACGCCGCGGTTCACGTCGCTGCGCTTAGCCAGTTCGTCGCGATACTTCCAGATGGGGCGGCCGGTGCGCGCGTCGAGCGCGTGCACCTCGTTGCTGTTGGTGACGTACATGATGCCGTCATACACCAGCGGCGTAGCTTCCAGGTGAGTAGCGCCATCCACGTGGTAGACCCACGCGGATACCAGTGACTTCACATTGGCCGAAGTGATCTGGGTCAGCGGACTGTGGCGGTGAGCCGCGTAATCTCCGGCATAGGTCAGCCAGTTTGGTCCGGCGCCTTCGCGAATCAGATCGTAACGCGCGCCTGTGCCGGCCGGCGGCGCCGCGCTCTGGACAACTGCCCCGGCTTGCCGGATCGACTGGCGGCCCAGAAACGCCAGCAGATTCTCGATCTCGGCGGAACTGAGACGCTGCTTGAAATCGGAAGGCATCAGCGAGTTCTTGCGCAGCACCACCTCGCGCAAATCGGCCTTGAGCAGGCGATGGAGATCGCCGCGCGCGTCCATAATCTGGATCGCGTAATTGGTGTTGTCGCGGGCCACGCCCGCAATCGTCTGTCCGGACTTGGTAGTAACGGTGACCCCGCCGTAGCCCTCGGCGATTTCCGCATCGGGATCGAGCAGCGATTCGCGCAACTGCCGGAAGGAGCGCACGCGGCCGATATTGGAAAGATCGGGACCGGGAAAGCCGCCGCGCCCGCGGATGGTGTGGCAGTTCGCGCAGCCCGCCTTGCCGAAGAACAACGCGCTGCCGGCCTCGGCGTCGCCCGCTGCCACGCTGTCGAACGCCACGGCGGTCAGGTTGCGCAGGTAGGCGACAAGCTGCCAGACCTTGTCGCCGGGCAACCCGGAAGGCGGCATCTCGGACCCCTTCACGCCCTCGGTGATCACGGACAACAGGTGCCGGTTGGTGGCGCCGCGGATCTGGTCGCCTTGCGCGAGGTTGGGGCCGCGGCCGCCTTCCGCGGTGGGGCCATGGCAACCGCTGCAGCCTTCCAGAAACAGCTTCCTGCCGGCGGCGATGGCGTCGGCCTGGCCGGCTACGGGGTTCTTCAGATCTTCCTTTTCGTCGGGAGTCTGAGCAAGCAGGAGCGGCACACTGAGGAGGCACAAGAAAAAGGAACGCATGAGGGCAGTCACTTCTGCAAGAAGAAATTCCCGACAAACATCGCATCGATTCCGGACGAGTAGAAGCTTCGCACCGCGTCGCGCGGCGTACACACCAGCGGCTCGCTGAACAGGTTGAACGAAGTATTGTAGAGCACCGGCAGACCGGTGGCCTTGCCGGCCGCGTGCAGCAGTTTCCAGTACAGCGGGTTATCCTCCTGCGAAACCGTGTGCACGCGGACGAGATCGCCGTTCAGGACGGCGCTCGCGAAGCGGCCGCGATGTGCCGGGCGAACGCGGCCGGCGGTGGCCAGAAAGCGCGCGTTGGGGCCGCACTGGAAGTACTCGCCGGCAACTTCCGCCGGCACGGACGCGGCAAACTTGCGGAACGGCTCGCGGTGCTTGATGAAGGCGTTCAGGTTTTCGGCGGCATAGGGATCGAGCGGCGATGCCAGGATGCTGCGATTCCCGAGGGCGCGCGGGCCGAACTCCATGCGGCCATGCATCCAGGCCACGATGCGATTCTCGGCAAGCTGCGCAATGGCCGTTTCGATGGTCTCTTCGGTGGTCGGAATGTAGCGGAAGCGCAGCTTGCAGTTTTCGAGCACGCGCTTGATCTCTTCGGCCGCGTAGCTGGGGCCCAGATACAGATTATCGAGCCGGATGCGCCGCGCCTGGTTGCAGACCACGTGCCAGGTCTGCAGCACAGCCCCAATCGCGGTGCCTGCATTGCCCGCCGCGGGCTGCACAAAAACATTTTCAAAGGACGAATGCTCCAGCGCGGAAACCAGCAACGCGTTCAATCCCAACCCGCCGGCGAAACAGAGATTCCTGCCGGAGCCAGCCATGCGGATCACGGTCTGCTCCGTGGCGCGCTGAATGCCGGCCGCCAGCGAAGCGCGCAACGATTCCGGCACCGCCGCTCCGTCTTCGAGTCCCAGCCGTTCGTAAAAGCGGGCGCTAAAGCCGCCGCAGGTCAGCCGCTCGGCGTCGAAGAAGGAGCGGTCCAGGCGCGGCCACTCGCCGTCCCGCATGGGCATGATTTCCAGAAACAGGTCGCGGAACCGGTCGTCGCCCACGTCACACGCTGCCGAGAGCCATTGCACCTTGTGCTCTTCCAGGTTGGCGTGAAAGCCGAGTAACTCAGTCACTCGGCCATATAGATCGCCGAGTGAGTCGGGGTAATACAACTCCCTGTCGAGCGAAAGCTGCGTGCCCGCGGCGCGCCAGCGGGTGCCGCAACGGAAATCGCCCGCGCGATCCAGCGTGAGCACGGTGGCTTCTTCGAAGGGCGACGGATAATATGCCGAGGCGGCGTGCGCGATGTGATGCTCCACCACCACGAGGCTGCTATTGGGAAATCGCGCGCGCAACTGCAAGTGCAGCGACGCTTCCGGGCCGGCGGTATATGGACGCACGATGGCGACGGTGTCAACCTGTTCGGGCGCGACGCCCGCCAGCGAAAGACACGCGGCGATGGATTGCTCGGGAAGCCCGGTGGGGCCAGTATGCGCGCCGGGTTTGAGCCCCTGACGGCTCAGCTTGGATTCTTCGACGGCCGCCACCAGGCAGCCTTCGCGCAAGATGGCGGATGCCGCATCGCCCAGAATGCCGCCGATTCCCAGAATGATCGTCATTTCGGTTTCTGGCCGCCTTGCTGGGCTTTCTCGATCCTGGCATACGAATCGCGCAACGCCACCGTTCGATTGAAGACCGGCTTGCCGGGAGCGGAGTCCGGATCGGCGCAGAAGTAGCCCAGCCGCTCGAACTGATAGCGGCCGCCCTCCATCGCATCGCGCAGCGAAGGCTCCAGTTTGGCGCCGGCCAGGACCTCGAGCGAGCGCGGGTTCAGATTCGCGGTGAAGCTCTCGCCCTCGTCGGTCTGGTTGGGATCTTCGCGGGTGAACAGATTATCGTACAAGCGCACCTCCGCGTCGATGGCGTGGGCCGCGGAGACCCAGTGAATGGTCGATTTCACCTTGCGCCCATCCGGCGCGTTGCCGCCGCGCGTGGCGGGGTCATACGTGCAATGGATCTCCAGAATCTCGCCCGTCTTTTCGTCCTTTACCACGCCGCTGCACGCGATGAAATAGCCATAGCGCAACCGGACTTCGCGCCCCGGAGAAAGACGGTAAAACTGCTTGGGCGGGACTTCCTTGAAGTCGTCCTGCTCGATGTAGAGCACGCGCGAGAATGGCACCTTGCGCGTGCCCATGGCGGCATCCTCGGGGTTGTTCACGGCCTCCATCTCCTCGACCAGATCCGCGGGGTAGTTATCGATCACCACGCGCAGCGGCCGCAACACCGCCATCACGCGCGGCACGCGCTTGTTCAAGTCCTCGCGCAGGAAGTGCTCCAGCAGCCCAAGTTCGATGGTACCGTTGGTCTTGGAGACGCCGATCGCATTGCAGAAATTGCGCAGGGCTTCGGGCGTGTAACCGCGCCGCCGGATGCCGGAAATCGTGGGCATGCGCGGATCGTCCCAGCCGCTCACATGCCCATCCTGCACCAGCGTGAGCAGCTTGCGCTTGCTCAATAGAGTATAAGTGAGATTGAGGCGGTCGAACTCGATCTGCTGTGGATGATAGATGCCTAACTGCTCGACATACCAATCGTACAACGGGCGGTGATCCTCGAACTCCAGCGTGCAGATGGAATGCGTGATGCGCTCGATGGAGTCGGACTGGCCATGCGTGAAATCGTACATCGGATAGATACACCACTTGTCGCCCGTGCGGTGATGTTCGGCGTGCAGAATGCGGTACATCACCGGATCGCGCATGTTCAGGTTCTTCGAAGCCATGTCGATCTTGGCGCGCAGGGTGCGCGAGCCGTCGGGAAACTCGCCCGCCCGCATGCGCTCGAAGAGATCCAGATTCTCAACGATCGACCGGTTGCGCCAGGGGCTCTCCTTGCCGGGTTCGGTCAACGTGCCGCGGTACTCGCGGACCTGGTCGCCGGTGAGATCGCAAACATAAGCGTTCCCGGACTTGATCAGTTGTACGGCCCATTCATACAACTGGTCGAAGTAGTCGGAAGCATAGAAGAGCCGGTCTTCCCAATCGCCGCCCAGCCAGTGAACGTCCTTGACAATCGAATCGACATACTCGGTCTCTTCCTTGCAGGGATTGGTGTCGTCGAAGCGCAGGTTGCACTTACCGCCAAACTCCGCGGCGAGTCCAAAGTTGAGATTGATCGACTTGGCGTGGCCGATGTGCAGATAGCCGTTCGGCTCCGGTGGAAAGCGCGTATGCACGCGGCCACCGTACTTGTCGGTCTTTAAGTCCTCGATGACGATGTCGCGGACGAAGTTCGAAGGGCCTGGGGTGGGGTTCATAATATCCGGAAACTCCTACTGCAACTTCTCAATGGCCTGACCGATGCGCGCGAGCGAGGTGTCGCGGCCGAGCACCTCGATGGTTGCAAACAGCGGCGGCGCGTTCTTGCGGCCGCAGACGGCCACGCGAATGGGCTGAAACATCTGGCCAGTCTTGATTCCCAGCGCGCCCGCGGCGGAGCGCAGGGTTTGTTCCAAAGCGTCGTGCGTGAACTCGGTTGTCGAAAGCGCCTCACGGCCGCTCTGCAAGGCCCTCAGCGCCATGGCCGCGTCGCCTTTCTGCGGGATCAACTCGGCGCTGTCGTACGGCGGCAGTTGATCGACAAAGAAGAAATCCGCGACGGTCAGCACGTCCCGCAGTAACTTGATGCGCTCCTGCACCAGGGGAGTAATCTGCAGCATTCTGGCGCGGTCCACGTTAAAGCCGGCGGCGTGTACGAACGGCAACAGGCGATCGGCCAGATCTTCCACGGCGAGCGCGCGAATGTGCTCCGCATTGAGCCACAGCGCCTTGGGATCGATGGGGTCTTCTTCCGAGAAATTCACCACCGCGTTGCTGCGATTGATGCCTTCAAAGGAAAACGCGTCGATCAATTCCTGGCGGCTCATGCGGTCGCGATCGTCTTTAGGCGACCAGCCCAGCAGGCACAGGAAATTCACGAAAGCCTGCGGCAGGAAGCCGTTGTCGCGATAAGTGGTCACGCTCACCACCGGGCCGTGCCGCCGCTTGGAAAGCTTGGCGCCGTCCGGAGCGATCAGCAGCGGCAGGTGCGCGAATTGCGGCGGCGTGGCGCCCGCGGCCTCGAAAATCAGTACGTGCTTGAATGTGTTCGTCAGATGGTCCTGGCCGCGGATGATGTGACTGATGCGCAGGTCGGCGTCGTCCGCGCAAGAGGCCAGGTGATAAGTGGGCATGCCATTGCTGCGCAACAGCGCGAAGTCCTCGATATCCGCCGTGGATTTGATCTGCTCGCCGTAGACCGCATCGCGAAAGCAGACGTTGGTGGCGCGGTCGCGCGGCACACGGAAGCGCAGCACAAACGGCTCTCCGGCCGCGGCGCGCCGGTCGCTCTCGGCGGCGGAAAGCTCGGGCATGCCCGGATTGAACAGCCACGTGCCTTCGCCGCGCGCCGATTCGGCGGCGTCGGCATCGGCCGGCGTGAAGTCGCGGTACGCGAGGCCCTGGTGGAAGATCGCCTCCGCCATTCCCTGATGCACGGCCAGGCGCTCGGATTGGTGGTACTGCTCGTCCCAATCGAGATCGAGCCAGCGCAGCCCATCGAAGATGGAATTCAGCGAGGGCTGCGTATTGCGCTCGACGTCGGTATCGTCAATGCGCAGGATCATCGTGCCGCCGTTGTGGCGCGCATATAGCCAGTTGAAGATGAACGTGCGCGCGCTGCCGATATGGAGAAAGCCGGTGGGAGACGGCGCGAAGCGAACTCGTAGCATTAAAAGCCCAGTATAACAAGCGGTCCCGTGGCAGTTTGGGGAGCACCACTCCCTGACGGTCGCGGCTCAGTAAACCTGTTACCGAGCCGCGATCATAAGGGAGCGGTTTTCGTATTCAATGTCTTAATCCCTGAATATCGAGATATACTACAGAGTGTGGTGCTTCTCGACAGTCGAGGGGACTTTCCGTATGTATACACGGCGAGGTTGGTTGGTCAGCGTGGGATCGGCCGGGCTTGCAGCGGTCCTGCCGCCGGCTCGCGCGTTGGACTGGCCGCAATTTCGGGGACCCGACCGAAACGGTATCTCTAAGGAAACCGGCCTCTTACGCAAATGGCCGGCAGCCGGGCCGAAGCTCCTCTGGTCCGTTCCCGTAGCCGAGGGGTATGCCGGCGCCGCGATCGTGGCCGGCTGGGTCTATCACCACGACTATGATGAGGCCAAATCAGAGTGGTGCGTCAATTGCCGCTCGCTGGCCGATGGCAAGCCGATTTGGCAGTTCCGCGAGCCGCGCGAGATTCGTCCCAATCACGCCATCACCCGCACGGTACCCGCGGTAGACGGCCGGTTCGTCTGCTCGCTGGACCCCAAAGCGGTGCTCCACTGCCTGGACGCCAGGACTGGCAAACAAATCTGGCGCAAGAGCCTGGTTACGGAATATCAGGCCACCATCCCCTCCTGGTACAACGGGCAGTGCCCCTTCGAGGAAGGCGGCCGGATAGTCGTCGCGACCGGCGGCGCCGCCATTCTGGTAGCCCTCGACAAGGCCACCGGAAAGGAAATCTGGCGCACGCCGAACCCGCGCCAACACTTGATGACGCACGCGTCGGTGATGCCGGCCGTGCTGGGTGGGGTGCGGCAGTATCTGTACGGAACCCTCCAAGGCCCGCTGGGCGTCGCGGCCGCCGACGGCAAGCTGTTGTGGGAATACGGGCGCAAGTTCAACGTGGCGGTGGCGCCATCGCCCATCGCGGTGGATGGGGAGCGGGTCTTCATGACCGCCAGTTACGACGCGGGCAGCGTCATGATTCGCGTGCAGCGCGACGGCGGCACATTCAAGACCGAGTGCCTGTTCGACCTGAAGAACAACGAGTGGAATTCAGAGGTGCATACGCCGATCGTGCACAAGGGCCATCTGTTCGCGGTGGGCAAGAAGAAGCGCGGCCTGTTCACTTGCCTGGATTTCGAGGGCAAGGAGGTCTGGACCAGCGAGGGGAAAGCCTCGTTCGGTCTGGGCAGCTTCATGCTGGCCGACGGCATGTTTCTGGTGATGGACGGCAACACGGGCAAGCTCCGGCTGATCGAGGCGAGCACCACGGCGTATAACGAGATCGCCAGCGCGCAGGTTCTCGCCGGGCAGGAGGTCTGGGGGCCTATGGCGTTGTCGGACGGCAAGCTGGTCTTGCGGGATCTGACCAAAATGATTTGCCTCGACCTTCGAGGGTAGGCAAGAGTTTGTGGAGGGCGGGCTTTAGCCGGCGCGGGGCTTGAGCCCCGCTGTTGCGAAAGGAGGATCGCGTCATGCAATACCGGCAGGTTGGAGTCATCGGCGGCAAAGGCGCCGGACCCGGCCAGTTCGGCGCTTCGTTGCGCGGCATCGCGGTAGACGCGGCCGGCAATATCTATGCGGCCAACGACTCCCAGATCACCGTCTTCGACGCTACCGGCCGCCTGCGGCGCCGGTGGTCGACTTCGCAGCCGGTGCACTCCGTGGCGGTGACCGGCGATGGCGCGGTCTACACGGGCCAGATCCGCCAGATTGAGATTTTCGACAGCGCGGGAAAACTCGTCCACACGTGGCGCGACGAGACGTTGCTGTGGCGCGTCACGGCCATCGGCTTCGTCGACGGCGACGTACTGGCCGGGGAAGCGACTGGCCGCGCGATCCGGCGCTTTGACTCTGGCGGCAAGTTCCGCAACAACATCGGTACGGACAATCCGCTGAATGGGCTGCTGATCCCGAACGGCGTGGTGGACTTCGGCGTGGACGCGCACGGCATCATCCACGCGGCTAACCCGGGCAAGCATCGCGTGGAGCGCTATACACCCGCCGGTGAATTGCTCGGGCACATCGGTCATTTTCATGGCACCGACCCGGCCGGGTTCGGAGGCTGCTGCAATCCGACCAACGTGGCGGTGCGCGATCGCATCTACGTCACGGAAAAGGCCGGCCCGCGCGCCAAGGTCTACAACTTCAGCGGGGATCTGGAGGCGGTAATCGCGGCGGACGTCTTCGATGCGAACTGCAAGAACATGAGCATAGCGGTGGATCGGCGGGGCCGCGTGTATGTCGCCGATACCGTGAAGCTGGCCATCTTCATCTTCGAACCGGAGGCTGTATGAGCGAGCCATTCACCAGGCGGGATCTGCTGCACAAGGCCGCCCGCGGGACAGTTCTCGCGACCCTCGGCGGCGGCGCCGCATTCCTGGTGCAGAAGGCGCATGGGCAGGTGGTCTGGCAGGTGGACGCGGCGCGCTGCCTCAACAGCAGGCTTGGCGTGGTGGGCGTGGAAGCCTGCAGACTCTGCACCACGGAGTGCGTGGTCGCGCTGTCGGCCGTGCGGGCCGTGAACGAGTACTCCCGCTGCGGCCGCTGCAACATCTGTCCGGCGTATTTCAACATCACCAGTGCGGTAGACGAGCGAGGCCTGCCGAGCGAGAAGCTGTGCCCGCGCGACGCCATTACGCGCAAGCCGATCGGCAAGGCCGATCCCGAAGACCCCGCCAATAATTTCTACGAGTACCTCATCGACGAGGAAAAGTGCGACGGCTGCGGCAAGTGCGTCATGCAGTGCAAGGAGCCTCTGGGGCTGGGGTCGATTGTCCTGCGGATTCGCTATGACCGATGCGTGGACTGCAACCGATGCGCCATCTCCAGGGCGTGTCCTAAGGACGCTCTGATTCAGGTTCCGGTCGAGCAGGCGCTGCGCAATGACGGGGTCCACTAAGGTGACGCTGGTTTCCCTTGTGGGGGAGATCCCTTGTGGGGCAGGCCCGTGGCCGGGGTGCCCTCTGGGCCCGGCCAAGGGCCTGCCCCACATAGCTCTGCTGACATTGTTCTTCCTCTTTGCGGCTATCCGAACCATTTCCGCGCAGTCGATTCCCTATCAGCGTCCCGTCGACGAGGCCCCGCAGGAACGTTCCATCGGCGGTGGCTACAAAACACCTGCGGTACAGAAGCCCTTGCCGCGGAGCTCCTGGCTGCAGTTGCTGGATGTGGCGGTACTGGCGGCGGCCATGGGGATTTCGTCCTGGCTGGTTCTGAAGCGGCGCAGCCGGAAATCGCTGGTGGCGCTGGCCATCGGTTCGATGGCCTATTTCGGCTTCTACCGCGAGGGCTGCGTGTGCCCGATCGGATCGATACAGAACGTCGCGGTGGCATTGACGGATCCGCGGTACTCGATCCCGATGGTGGTGACGGCCACCTTCGTCCTGCCGCTGGTCATGGCCGTGTTCTTTGGGCGCGCCTTCTGTGGCGGTGTCTGCGCGTTGGGCGCGATTCAGGAACTGGTGCTGCTGAGGCCGGTCGAGGTGCCGCGCCGGCTGGACCGGGCGCTGGGTCTGCTGAAGTACGTCTATCTCGGGCTGGCGCTCTTTTTCGCCCTGAAACCGGCGGCCGCGCGCGACTTCGTGATCTGCCGGTTCGATCCGTTCGTGGACTTCTTCCGCCGGACGGGCCCCCCGCACATGCTCCTGATCGGCGGCGCTTTCCTGTTGGCGGGCATGTTCATCGGACGGCCGTATTGCCGCTACCTGTGTCCCTACGGCGGCCTGCTCGCATGGTGCACGCGCCTGGCCCGCCGCGGAGTCACCATCACGCCGGATAAGGAACTGGACTGCGGCCTGTGTACGGAAGCCTGCCCCTATGGCGCGATCGAGAAGATGCGGGCTGTGCGCCGCAACTGTCTGTATTGCGCGCGATGCTATGCGGCATGCCCCCGCGACGGAGAACTGGCGCGAGCCAAGGCGCAATTGGTGAAGTTGTCATGACCGCGCGGACCTGGACGTGGATCGCAGGCGCTGCCGTAGTGGCGTGCGTGGCGATCCTGCTGGCCGACTATGGGCTGGCATCCTGGCGGGCTCCGCGCGACGACAAGCTCATCAAGAGCTTGCAGGAGCAGGTGAAGTCCGACGCCGCCCTGGCCGCCAGACTGGCCGCCGAACAGAAGAGAGTCACGGCCGCCCGCCGCGCTCGAAAGTCCAGGGACAATGCCGTCGCGTGGATCCTGATTGGGGCAGCCGGCGTGTTCCTCACATTTGCAAAGCGGGTTGGAGGGCGGGCTTCAGCCCGCGCGGGGCTTCAGCCCCGCTCTGGACGAGCCTCGTTCGCCGCGGCGGGGCTAAAGCCTCGCGCGGGCTCAAGCCCGCCCTCCATAGATCTCACCTTCATCGACGACCTCGTAGCGAAAGAAGGCCGCAGCAAAGAAGGCGCCATCGTATTCCTCCAGGCCATCCAGAAACACTATCGCTACCTCCCCGACGAAGCCATCCGCCGTCTCTCGGAGCTGACCGGAATCACACCCGCCCAACTCGCCGGCACATCGTCTTTCTACGGCCAATTCCGCCGCACGCCGTCCGGCAAGCACAGGGTGCGAGTGTGCCACGGTACCGCCTGTCACGTCGCCGGAGCCCGCCAGATTACCGACGAATTGCGCCGCTACCTGGCGATCCCGGAAGGCGCCGACACCGACCCAGCCCGCATGTTCACCGTGGACGAAGTCGCCTGCCTGGGCTGCTGCAGCCTGGCCCCCGTGTTGATCGTGGACGGCCATACCGCCGGCAGGCTGACACCGTCGAGCGCCAGCGCTGAACTGGCCCATCTTGAGGAGACCGAGACGGCATGAAACGCGGCGCAGTCGAAATCCGGATCGGTCTCGGGTCGTGCGGCATCGCCAGCGGCGCGGAGGCGGTACGGGATATCTTGCAGAAGGCCGCCGAGGTCAAAATGGTCGGCTGTAACGGCATGTGCTACCGCGAACCGCTGGTGCAAGTGGTGGAGCCTGATGGGCGAATTACCTTTTACAGCAACGTCACGGTGGAGACGGCTCGGCTCATCGCCCGGCGGCGCTTCAGAGACCTTGCGGCCTGGGAGGCCGCTGCAGGCGGAGCGCCTGCCCCACAATCCACAAAGCAAAAACGGATCGTGTTGGAAAACTGCGGCGAAATCGATCCGCTGAATATCGACGACTACTTGGCCCGCGACGGCTACCGCGCTCTGGAACGCTGCCGCACGCAACTGTCCCCTGAACAGGTGATCGCCGCCATCGCCGACTCCGGCTTGCGCGGGCGTGGCGGCGCAGGTTTCCCGACAGCACGCAAATGGGCGCTGGGACGGGCGCAGGCCGATCCCGTCAAATATGTTGTCTGCAACGGCGACGAAGGCGACCCTGGCGCATTCATGGACCGCGCCGTGCTCGAATCCGATCCGCATCGCGTCCTGGAAGGCCTGGCCATTGCGGCGTACGCCGTGGGAGCCGGCGAGGGCTACCTGTATATCCGCGCCGAATACCCGCTGGCGGTGCGCCATGTGCGCGCCGCGATCGTCCAGGCGCGCGCGCGCGGATACCTCGATTCGTTGCACCTGGAAGTGCGCGAAGGCGCCGGCGCATTCGTCTGCGGCGAGGAGACCGCATTGATCCAGTCGCTCGAAGGAAAGCGCGGCATGCCGCGGTTGCGGCCGCCCTATCCGGTCGAACAAGGTTTCCGCGGCAAGCCGACCATCATCAACAACGTCGAGACGCTCGCCTGCGTGCCGTGGATCATTCGCCACGGCCCCGAGGCCTTCGCCGCCTTTGGCACCCCCACCAGCCGGGGGACGAAGGTTTTCGCGTTGGCCGGAAAGATCAACCGCGGCGGCCTGGTCGAAGTGCCGATGGGCGTCACGATTCGCGAAGTCGTGGAGGAAATCGGGGGCGGCATCAAAAACGGGCGGCGATTCAAAGCGGTGCAACTCGGCGGTCCGTCCGGCGGCTGCATCCCGGCGCGGCTCGCGGACACGCCCATCGATTACGATGCGCTGGCCCAGACCGGCGCCATTATGGGATCGGGCGGGATGGTGGTGCTCGACGACCGCGATTGCATGGTCGACATCGCGCGCTTCTTCCTGAAATTCACGCAGGCCGAATCCTGCGGCAAGTGCACCTTTTGCCGTATCGGCACCAAGCGCATGCTGGAGATTCTGGATCGGTTGTGCGAGGGAAACGGCCGCCGTGACGACCTGGAAAAGCTGGAGACCCTCGCCGATTACGTCAGCCGCGGAAGCCTCTGCGGCCTTGGCCAGACCGCGCCCAACCCGGTAGCTACTACGCTCCGTTATTTTCGCGATGAGTACGAAGCCCATCTGCACGAGAAGCGTTGTCCGGCCGGCCGCTGCCCTGCCTTGATCCGCTACCGCGTGACGGACAACTGTATCGGCTGCACCTTGTGCGCGCAGGCCTGCCCCGTGGGAGCGATCGCGTATCGTCCGTACGAAAAGCACGAGGTGGATGAGCGGCTCTGCACCCGCTGCGACATGTGCCGCCAGGTCTGCCAGGACGACGCCATCGAGGTCATATGAAGCAAATGGAGGGCGGCCAATCTTGGCCGCAGCCGCCTTTCAGGCGGCCAGAGCCGGCTGAAAGCCGGCTGCGGGCAAAATTGCCCGCCCTCCCAGGCCAATAAGTGATGGTGACCCTCACGATCGACGGCCGGCGGGTCAGCGTGGAACCGGGAACCACGGTGCTCGCAGCCGCGCAGTGGCTCGGCATCCGCATCCCGACCATGTGTCACGTGCCGGGCATCGAGCCCGCGGCGTCGTGCTTCGTGTGCGCCGTGCAGATCGAAGGCCGGCGCACGCTGTCGCCCGCCTGCGCGATGCCCGTGGCGGAGGGCATGGCCGTCACGACCGACAGTAGCGACGTTCGCGCCGCCCGGAAAATGGCGCTGGAACTGCTGCTATCGGATCATGCCGGCGAGTGCGTAGCGCCGTGCGCGGCCCGCTGCCCGGCGGGTCTCGATATCCCAGGCTTCGTCTATGGCATCGCCACGGGCGATAATCGCCGCGCCATCGAGGTGATCGCCGACCGCCTGGCGTTGCCCGGTTCTCTCGGGCGGATTTGCCCGCGCCTATGTGAAGAAGGCTGCCGCCGCTGCGATCTCGACCAGGGTCTGGCGATCGGCGCGCTGCATCGCTATGCCGCCGATCGGGACATCGAAACGGCCGCGCCATACACGCCGGAGCGCGCGCCCGCTACCGGGAAGTCGGTCGCCATCGTGGGAGCAGGTCCCGCGGGGCTGGCCGCCGCCTGGTATCTGCTGCGCAAAGGCCACGCCTGCACGCTTTTTGACGCGCATCCCCAGCCCGGCGGCATGCTGCGTTACGGAATCCCCGCCTACCGTCTGCCGAAGGACGCGCTGGATGCGGAGATCGACGCCATCCGCAGACTTGGCGCGCGGTTCCAAATGGGCGCACGCTGGGGCCCGGATTTCACCCTCGCCGAACTGCGCAAGCAACACGCGGCGGTCTTTCTGGCGATCGGCGCGCAACGCGCGCAGGGCCTCCGCTGCGAGGGCGAAGAGAATGCGCTGGCCGGAATCGAGTTTCTGGAACGCGTCGCCAACGGCAACCCACCGGCGCTCGGCCGTGATGTGGTGGTGGTGGGAGGCGGCAACACGGCGATGGACTGCGCCCGCTCCGCCGCGCGGCTGGGCGCGCAGAACGTGCGCATCCTCTACCGCCGCGGCCGGCAGGAGATGCCCTGTGCCATGGACGAAGTGGAGGCTGCCGAAGCGGAAGGCGTGCGCATTGACCTCCTCGCGGCGCCGGTGCGTCTGGAAAGTAGACCGGCGGTAGGACAGGCCGGGAGGCCTGTCCTACTTCTCACCTGCCAGCGAATGACGCTCGGCGAACCGGACGCTTCCGGGCGGCGAAGACCGGTTGCGGTGGCGGGCTCCGATTTCGTCATCGAGTGTTCCACCGTAATCGCAGCCATTGGCCAGGCCGTGGAGCGCGCGCCGGCCGAGCGCGAAGGCCTGCGGGTGACCGGATGGGGCATTGCCGCCGATGAAAGGACACTCGCCACGAATCTGCCCGGCGTGTTCGCCGGTGGAGATGCGGTCCTGGGAGCGGACCTCGCGGTGCGGGCGGTAGCCGCGGGCAGAATCGCCGCAGCTTCGATCCACCAGTACTTGAGCGGCGAACCGGTGACCGGCGAACCGGCGATGACCGGTATCGCCATGCGGCCGATCGACGACGCGGAGCGGGCCGCCATCTTCCGCGCCATCGAGAAAGCCGCCCGCGTCCCTGTGCCGCGGATCCCGATGGAACAGCGCCTGGCAAGCTTCGACGAAGTGGAGCGCGGACTGCCGCCGGACGACGCCGCGCGCGAAGCCCGCCGCTGCCTGACCTGCGGCTGCCGCAAACAGGACTGCTGCCTGGTTCGATCGCTGGCGAGCGAATACGGCGTGGACGTGTACCGGTTCTCTGGCGCCCGCCGCCGCTTCTCGCAGGATGTGTCCCACCCGGAGATCGTCTACGAGCCGGGCAAATGCATCAGTTGCGACGCCTGCGTGCGCATCGCGGCCGCGGCCGGCGAACCGCTCGGCCTGGCCATGATCGGCCGCGGCTTCGATGTCGCGGTGGCCGTGCCATTCGGCAAGCCGCTCTCGGAAGGCCTGCGCCACGCCGGACGACAGTGTGCCGAAGCTTGCCCGACGGGCGCGCTCGCGCTGCGCACGGCGCGCTCGTGCGACGCTTGTTCGCTGTCATGTTCCGGGTGAGGATGGCCACCCCCAGCGGCCGGAAAGCCAGCCGCGGATCGTCGGGAACGCTCAGACTCGGCCGCACAAAAAAGGGGGGCCGCACGGCGAACCAGATTGGCCAGTTTCAGTATCCCTCGTCGTCGTCCTCTTCGTCCCCTTCGTCGTCTTCATCATCATCGTCATCCTCGTAAAACGGAATGACCTCGATGTAATGCAGACTTTTCTCTTCCAGCAACCGTTCCAGCTCCTTCACACGACTCTCAGGCATACCGATTACGACAGCCCACGTGACCCAATTGCACGAATAATCGCAACACTGGCCGATCAATCTGTCGCGTTCTGTTTTTTCGGGATCGACCTTCAGTTCCAGAACATATTCGGGGCGGACCGATGTACCACGTCCAAACATCCTAATAAGCAGGGTTAAGGCTGGCCGAGTTTCACGCTGCGTTGCGCGCCTCCACGTGCAGACGCTTGCCCAGCGCGGCGAACGCCGATTCGATCTGATTCAGGCGGGAGTGGTGCCGAAGAGAAAATAGCCGGTCGATGTGGGTCTTCGGTATCCCGATCCGGCGGGCAATTTCCGACTTCTTTAGACCCGACTCCAGAAACGTACTGTACAGATCGACCTTTGCAGCCTGCAAGGCCGGTAACACCACGGGACGAAACCTCGAGCCACGGTGGCGCCTAGCCCCTGGCAATGGCCTGGACTCCCTGATGTAGTCACCGATCGTGAGCATTAAAAGGTCTTGCGCCATTTCCATGGCTTCCTGTTCGGTTTCGCCCTGCGTCACGCCGTAGCCGAAATCCGGGAACGTCACAACGTAGCCGCCAGCCTTGTCGTCGGCTTCGAACAACGCCAAGTAGGGTTCCATTTAACTCCTCATATCTTCAAGTCGAGATCTTTCAGAATGTTTTGCAGAGTGCCCGTTTTGATCTCCTTCGCTGGATGACGAGGCATGCGCGAGATTTTCGGGCCGAGAACGATCCGCGTGTGGCGAGATTCCTCCACGAACGTGCATCCCTGTTTCCTCAGCCAGCGTCGGAGTTCGCTTGCCTTTCACCCTTCCATGGTAACCACTTGTGGTTACCCGGTCAAACGATAAAGGCTTGCTTGGTTAATTGAAGCTGGCCTTCCCGTGGCAACAAAGGGTTATTGGTTGTCGAGCAGCCTCTGCTTCAGCTTCGGAATGTCCAGGCTGCAGAAGGTTGGCCGCTCACCCTGCCGCGGGTGCGCGCGCCCATCGTTGCCGAACTCCATGTACCGATCGGTGACGGGCATGTAGGGGCGCCAAGGCGGAAGACCGGCGCCATTCGGGTCGCCGGTCTTGGCAAAGTTGGTCCAATAGCTTCCGATGGTAGCCGCCAGAGCCTCGTCGAGTTTGGCGAAGGTCAGCCAACTACTCCACACCGGATTCCGGAGCGCTCCGAAAACGTACGGCAGTTCCAGGCTGTGAAAGGACCCCAGATCCGTTTCGCCCTTGCCAGGTATGGACCGGCGGAACTGATACACGAATGACGCGTGCCCGGCGGCGGCATTGAGTGTCGCCATGGCGGCCGATGGACAAATCATCAGCGCGTCGTTGAGCCATTCGTCCGCGGCGGCGTCCCGGCCGGTGTGTGCGTCGATCGCATAAGCGGCCGCCGCGATAGGCGCCAGGTTTCCGTAACTGATGCGCAGCGTCTTCCTGGGTCCCTGATCGACGGCCAAGGGAACAGCGGATGCGCCGCGAAAGACGCTGGCTTCGCGCCCGTTGTTGCCGGCGATCAGATTGACCGGCTGTTGCGTGCCGGTAGCGAATACTTGCTGCGGGCTTCGCGGGAGGGCCCAGCCATCCAGCACAAATTCGGGATTCGGCTCCTGTTTGGCGGCCTCGGCCGCGGCGGCAAGAATGGCTTGCGCGGGCAACGCGCGCAAACGCTCGATAGAGGAATCACCGGCGAGCGCCAGCCTGGCAACCCGTTCGCCGAACTGCTCCGCTTGCCGCAGACCGTGCGCATAAGCGAGGCCGAGCACGGGGCCGCTCTCCATGATTGCGCGCGCGAAGAGTCCGCCGGTCAGAGGGGAACACATCAGCATGCCCGCATCGACGGAGCCGGCGGACTCGCCGAAGACCGTCACGCGCGCGGGGTCGCCGCCAAACTTCGCGATGTTGTCATGCACCCAGCCGAGAGCGGCAATCTGATCGAGCAATCCGTAGTTGCCGGAAGACCGATGCGGCGATTCGCGAGTCAGTTCGGGGTGGGCAAAGAAACCCAGCGGACCGAGCCGGTAGTTGATCGTCATTACAACCACGCCGCGTTTGGCGAGTTCCGCTCCGTCGTAGCCTTGCTCGTTGCCGCTGCCGATCCGGTTGGACCCGCCATGCATCCAGAACATCACGGCGCGGGGCTCTTTCACCGGCCATTCGGGCGTCCAGACGTTCAGGTACAGGCAGTCTTCGGAAAGATCCCACTGGGGCGTCGGGTAGTTCACGCCGTAGCGGCGCGCCAGCGGCGAGAGGAAGACGCCCGTGCCGATCGGATTCTGGACACAGGCCGCCGAGTATCGCGTGGCATCGCGCGCGCCGCGCCAAGGCTTGACGGGCTGCGGCTCGCGCCATCGCAGCGCGCCCACCGGCGGCTCGGCGAACGGAATCGCCTTGAACACCGCGCCCGGCGCCGCGAAGTAGCCACGAACCGCGCCGCCCGTCACGGTTACGGTGGGGGGCTGGGCAGACGCGGCGAGGGCTGCCAAAGACAACAAGACAGGCGGCCTGAGAGGCCGCCGCAGGCTAAGAGCCTGCCCCACGTTAGCGCTCGACATGGCCGCCAAACTGATAGCGCATCGCCGACAGCAGCTTATCGGCGAAGTCCTCCTCGCCGCGGGAGCTGAAGCGCTGATAGAGCGCGGCGCTCAAGACCGGCGCGGGCGTCGACTCATCGATGGCCGCGGTAATCGTCCAGCGGCCTTCGCCGGAATCGGAGACATGGCCGGAGAAGCCGGACAGATCGGACTGCTCGAACAAGGCGATGGCGGTCAGGTCGAGCAGCCACGAGGCTACCACGCTGCCGCGCCGCCAGACCTCGGCGATGTCCGCCAGGTTCAGGTCGTATTGATAGTTTTCGGGATTGCGCATGGGCGCGGTTTCGGCGTCGGCGCCGCGGCTGCGCTTGCCGGCGCAAGCGTGCTTCAAGATATTCAGTCCCTCGGCGTAAGCGGCCATCAGGCCGTATTCGATTCCGTTGTGCACCATCTTGACGAAGTGGCCGGCGCCGGACGGGCCGCAATACAGATAGCCTTCCTCGGCGGTGCCGCCGGCTTTCTCGCGACCCGGCGTGCGATCGGCGTTGCCGCGGCCGGGCGCCAGGGTCTTGAAGATCGGGTCGAGATGTTGGACGATCTCAGGCTGCCCGCCGATCATCTGGCAGAAGCCGCGCTCCAGTCCCCAGACGCCGCCGCTGGTGCCGACATCCACGTAGTGCAGGCCCTTGGCGTCCAGTTCCTTGGCGCGGCGAATGTCGTCGATGTAGTAGGAATTGCCGCCGTCGATGACGATATCGCCGCTTTCCATCCGGGCGGAGAGCTCCGCGAGCGTAGCATCCACGACGGCAGCGGGAATCATCAACCAGACCGCGCGCGGCGGCTGGAGCGCCTTCAACATATCGTCGAGCGTGAGCGCGCCCGTGGCGCCTTCGCCCGCGAGGGCCTCGACGTTTGCGTGATTCTGATCCCAGACTGCGCATTGGTGCCCGCCTCGCATCAGACGGCGCACCATGTTCGCGCCCATTCGTCCCAGACCGATCATCCCTAGCTGCATGCTTGTCCCCCCTTCTGTTAGGGTAGCTTAGAGCGGGTCCTGGGGGACCCGCGCAGGCCTGGGGGCCTGCCCCACTAACACTTCCACTCCTCGCGGCGGTAAGTCGATTGTGGAGGCGATGGCGCCATCTTGGAGCACACGGCGCATGGGGTGGGGCAGCGCGACGTGCTGCGGCGTCTTCGTATGATTGACTAACACGAACACTTCCTTGCCGGCGCCCACGCGGCGCGACACCTCCACGCCTTCCGGCACAGGTCCGAGCGCCGGTTCCAGCCCGCCGAGGCGGATCATCCACTGGGCTGCCGCGCGCATCAGGGTATCGTCGAGCCACGCGCCAATATATGTGATGCGGCCTTTCCCAACTTTCCTGGAAAGGACCGCGGGCTGTCCGTCGAGCCAGCCGTTGCTTTCGCCATAGGTGAGTAGCGTGTCCGCGCCTTGCGCCTTCAGTTGCTCGGCCCAGATCCGCGCCTTGCCGCTGCCCCAGACGCCCGATACCGGCACGTCTTCGTTCAACGCATAGAATTGCTCTACGCGGCCACCCAGCAGCGGCACGAGAGGGCCGGGTTGCCGTGCTGGCTGTAGCCCGTTGTAGGCATCCTTCATTCCGGAACGCGGTCCGAGCACGAGGTGTCCGCCGCCATTCACATACTCAGTGAGACGCTGAGCCACGTCGTCCGGCATCACGTTCAATCCCGGCGCGATCACTACGCGGTACCCCGCGAGCGGCGCGTCAGGACTCACGATATCGACTTGCTGAAGCATCTCCCGCACCGGCCGGTAATAGCTGAGCAACAGGCTAACCGGGTCGAAATTCCGATTGTGCCGCTGGCCGTCGATCGCCCACCGGCTGTCATAAGAGTGCAGAATCGCGACGTCCGCCGCGGGACTGGTGTCCGCCAGCGCAACGCTCGCCTGCTCGAATTCGCGGCCAATCTGCGCGGCCTCTTCATACAACGGAACGGGAGAGCCATCCGCTCCGACCAACGTGCCGTGATACTCCTCCTGGCCGTTGAGCGCGCTGCGCCACTGCCAGTAACTCACTGCGTTGGCGCCGTGCCCGATCGCCTGCCAGGCCATCTCGCGCACCTCACCACGATCCAGCGCGTTGTTGACCGGCGCCCAGTTCACGAAACCGGGCTGTGTCTCCATGACCCAGAAGTTCTTGCGCTTGAAACCCCGCGTCAGGTCGTGCGTCATGCCGTTGCGCGCGGCGTCCAGGTGGCCGCTGCCCACGTAGTCGTCCCACGACGCCAGGTCCAGTTCCTCGGTAAGGGCATAATGATCGAACGCGTCGTACCAGCCCATGAAATTGGAAGTGATGAACTGGCGCTTGTCGCTGGCGGCGCGGATCGCCTGCACCTGGATGTGTTGGAAGTCGCGTATGGAAGCCGTCAGGAAGCGCTTGAACTCCAGGTCGAGCCCGGGATTGCCGCCCGGACCCATGGGAATCTGGCTCCAATCGGTGTAGGTCTGGCTCCAGTATTCGGTGGTCCAGTGCCGGTTGAGCGCATCGAGCGTGCCGTACTTCTGGCGCAGCCAGTCCTGAAACTGGCGATGGGTCTCGTCGTCCCAGGAGAATGCGCCGTACTCGTTGTCGATCTGCCAGCCGATGACGTTCGGATGGTGGCCAAATCGCCGCGCCATCTGCTCGGTGATGCGGCGGCAGAACTCGCGATAGCGCGCGCTGGTGGGCGAGCCCTGCTGGCGATTGCCATGCTTCGCCTTGCGCCCGTCCTGCTCGGTGCGCAGCGTGTCCGGATACTTCTGCGTCAACCACGCGGGCGGGGCCGCACTGGGCGTGCCCAGCACGACCGAGATGCCGTGCCCGGCCGCCAGCGCCACGGCGCGATCCAGCCAGTCGAGATCGAACTGGCCCTCCTGCGGCTCGAGGCGGCTCCAGGCGAATTCGCCCACGCGCACCACGTGGATGTGCGCGGCCTGCATGAGCTTCAAATCCTCCGGCCAGCGGGACTCCGGCCATTGCTCCGGATACCAGGCGGCGCCCAAAAGGATGGCGGGCCGCTCGGCGGCGAGGGACGTGAGGGGCAAGATGGCGCACAACAGCGCCAAGCCGGCCATTTGCCAGTATTGCTTGTGTAGCATAACGAGGTATTGTAACCGGGGAGTGGGGCAGGCTCCGGCCTCTCAGGCCGGCCAGTCGCTCTCCAAGCCGCGGCGCCGCGAAATCGCTCCCGCGGCCGGCGTCCACGCCTACCTACCGTGCCTCAAATGGCCGGCCGGGATCGAGACGCAACAGGGATGCGTTATCAGCGCTGGTGCTGCGGGCGGATTGAGCACTTTTGTGCGAATTTGTGCAGCTTTGTGCATTTTGGGTTCGTTTCGTCGCGGATGCGCGATTTGGACAAACAAACCCATTGTGTCTTTTAAATCAACGAGTTGACATGCAGCAACGCTTGAATTTCCTGCCGCTGCCACAGGGGCAGGGCTGGTTGCGGCTGGGTTGGCCAACGGACTTCGGGATGGCGGATTTTGTGTCCGGTTGCGCGGGGGATTTGGCGTGCGTGCGACCTTCGACCGCGAGCGCGGCGTCGAGGCGCACGGCGGCGGGGGCCTGAGGATCGGCCAGGACGGCCCGGATTGCGCCGAGCGCCTGGCCCGCGAGCGACCGGGTTTGCTCGCGCCAGGCGAGGTCCTGGTCGCGGCGGGTTTCGATGAGGGCATCGCGAAAAGCGGAGGAACGCAGCCAATTGGCGACGGTGTTGCGGTGTACGCCGACGAATTGAGCGGCGGCGGTAGCGGTGGAACCGGCGGACAGGAGGGTGAGAACGCGCTGCTGGGCCGGGGTCAGTTGGCGGGTGGGCGACATAGTTAGAGCCTCCTTTAGCCTCCTTAATTCCAGGAGAGCACGGGTGCGAGCGGGGGAGGCTGGGCTAGGGCGCTATGTGGTTGATAGGGAGGGAGATTGTTTCTTGGGAGGGCGGTGACTGCCCAGGGTGGTGGCCTCTTCGTCGGAGGCTTCGCGTGAGCCTCGCCGAACACCACATGTTAGAATTGCCGGTCGTGGCATACATTTCGTTCGATCTCACGTGTCCCGACTGCGGCCACAAGTTCCAGGAGACGCTACAGCGGATTCAGAATAGCCCGACTGTGAATTGCCCCCGCTGCGGCGTAGACATCGATGTCAAGTTCAACACCCATGGCATTGGGAACACGACTAAGTTTGGCGAGCTACGGGTAAGCCAAAGCGCACGGGGTTCCATCACCGTTTCTTTAGAAGTTTATCATGAGGGATTGCATAAGCACCGGCTGATTCGAGGGCCTGATGGCGACGTCGTGAAGGCGAAGGCGTTTCTCCAAGCTGACGAGTGGAACGAGGCCTGGGCAAAGAAAGTTGCCGCTGACCAGCACGACGATGACTGAGCGCCGGAAGGAGGAGGCAGCACAGAGAACCGCCGAGGCTCAACGGACTCTGCAGGCACTTCGCGTTGTGCTGTCATCTTCTTTGTCTGACTCCAAAGCCGTTGACTGGGAGGCATTAAAGGACAGGACGCCATTCCCGATGGCGTTACCAGCAAGCCCAAAGCTTCCTTCAATGCCGGAGCAGGGTCCGGTACCCGAGGCCCCATCGCGCACTTCCCCACAATACCAGCCTGAGATTGGCCTCTTGGACAAGCTTATCAAGACCCGTCGGGAAGAAAAGGAAAACCGGAAGGCAAGGCTTTTTGAGTTGGATACAAAGGAGTGGGAAGCCAAGCGGGATCGCATCACGGCGGACCATGCCGCGAAACTTGAGGCATACAACAGGGAACTGGCTGATTTAGCATCCGCTCACAAGGGGGCAGTGGAGCAGTGGGAGGCGGAACGAGCGGCATTCCTATCCAAGCAGAAGGAACGGAACGAAGCTGTGGATGGTCTTCATGCGCGGTATGAGGCCAAGGAGCCGGAAGCGATCACGACCTACTACGACATGGTACTGACAAATTCTGAATACCTTGATTGTCTGCCAAAGGAATTCGATCTTGGCTTTAATCAAGATACTGCCCTGCTCGTGGTGAGCTACAAGCTCCCCGCTCCATCTGACATCCCAACGCTCACTGAGGTGAAATACATTCAATCCGGCGACAGGTTTTCAGAGAAGCACTTGTCGGAGCTTAACGCGGCCAAGCTGTACGACGATCTTATCTATCAGGTCGCGTTACGGACCCTGAATGAACTTCTCGAATCCGATCAGGCGACGGCTTTGGCAAGCGTCGTTTTCAATGGGTTCGTCACTGCTGTCGATAAAGGGACGGGGAATGCGGTCACCGCCTGCATTATCTCGATGCGGGCTTCCAGGGAGGTGCTCCGGGCTATCAATCTGGCGAAGGTTGACCCCAGGGCGTGTTTCCGCCAGCTGAAAGGCGTCGGTAGTTCCAAATTGCATAGCATCACTCCAGTCGCGCCGATTATCAATCTTCGCCGGGAAGACGACAGATTCATTCCATCGTATGGAGTCGCCGAGAAGTTGAACGAGGGATTCAATGTCGCAGCGATGGACTGGGAAGATTTCGAGCATCTCATTCGGGAGATTTTTGAGAAGGAGTTCACGTCATCGGGAGGAGAAGTTCGGGTGACGCAAGCCAGTCGGGACGGCGGTGTTGATGCGGTCGCATTCGATCCCGATCCGATACGGGGCGGGAAGATTGTAATTCAGGCAAAGCGGTATGCGCACACGGTCGGGGTGTCGGCGGTGCGCGATCTCTACGGCACCCTAATGAACGAAGGGGCGACCAAAGGGATTCTGGTCACAACCTCGGACTATGGACCGGACGCCTACGAATTCGCCAATGGCAAACCCATCACGCTGATGAATGGCGCTAATCTGCTGCACCTATTGGAGAGGCATGGCACGAGGGCTCACATCAATCTGGTTGAAGCACGGATAGCCGGGTTGGGGCCTTCCGCGAAATTCTGAACCGCGAGCGGTCATTTGTTAATTAGGTACATGGTACCGCTTGTTGAAGGCCGTTCGTTTCGTTCCTTGTCACGTTCCTTTGCTGTTTCGATTACGCGCCAAATGTGTGTAGACCGTCAAAACCAATTGTGCGTAATGAGGGCGATGATCAACAGCAGCGCGGCTAGGGCTGCGAACAAGAACCATCCGAGACTGTTATGAGCAGGCTCCACTTTCGACAGTGCCGGTGTTTTCGCCGTTGATAGAGGACCATCAAAGTCCTGGCCTTCGGTAATTTCGATGTTGACGCCGAAACTCCTTCCATCTGCTCCTCCGGTGATATCACTAATCCTGCATTGGTACTCACTACCGTGATCCATCTGAAATGCAAGACCACTTGAATGATCACCACGCGAGACATGTGCAGGAATAAACCCGAGTTGCTCTCCGTTTGAGCGCATCACTTTGATGGCACCCTTGTCAAAACGATTATTTGGATCACGAATTAGTATCAGCTTTTCTCCAACGGAACAGCGTGCAATAATTCGCTGACGGCCTTCAAATGTTACTCCGGCGACGTTGGTGAAGAACGATTTCGCCACATGATGTGACGGCTCAGTAGGAGCAACCGGCACTTTTGGTATTTCAATAGCTGGCTGACCCTTCTCTAGCAGATAGTCCACCTTGAGATCAATATGTGCAGAGGTCCGTTTCCAGTTTGCGTCGTAGATCGGATAGGCGTTTACGATAACCGCTCTGAACGACTGGCCACGATCAATAGCTATGGCCACCTGATTTCCGAGCGCAGCGTCAAGATGCCCCACAACAGTACCGTCCAGGCATACAGCGATTGCGGAATTCGTTGCTGACTTTTGAAGTGTAACCGTCCGACCGACTATCGCAAGCTTATTAGACGTGAGTCCAAGGTCCGTGGTTATACCAGGACATTCGGTTCTCGTTCTGAACACACGGCGTCTTGCCATTGGATACCTCGCTGCAGAACACGAGAAAACTGCTCTTTTTCCCCGTGAAGCCGCTCGGCTTCGAGAGGGACGGAAGGGCTGTCCACGGACAGGCTTCCGCTATCGGATAGTATGATCTGAATTGGGGGTGATTGCAAGGGGGCAGAGGGTGTACTCAAGCGCAATTCAAATGTCGCGGCACACCCTGAAAACAATGCCGCCGTCGCAGGGATGCTGGAGTCCGACGGGCGCTGCCGAGGCGCTCTGGGCCGGTTTGCGTGCGATTGCTCCATGCTCTGAGCGGTCTTTGGATGACGAGCCGCGCTGTTTGGAGGAGCCAGCGGAACAGGGCTGGCAACACATGCAATTGCGTGTTTGTTTTGTGGTAGATTTGAAAGCGGTGGAATTTGCGGCTGACCGAGCCGCAGAAGGAGAGTTCTTCAAAAAGTCAAGAATGTCACAAGCTGATAGAATTGACCACGAACGTGTCTCGGTGGATTCGCTTGTCCAGTACCTCAAACAGAAGTGTGGTTATCAAAATGTTCAGGCTCGGAAGGAACAGGACGATCCTCCTGATTTTTGGCTGTCTATCGACGGGAAGAGATTCGCTGTCGAAGAAACCAGCATAGCCGATGAAGGCACCATTGAGCGCATCGCCCGCGCCCGCAAGAATGGCATGAAGAGCGGTGTTATCGGCAGCAAATGGGAAGGAGAGGCGCAGGACGAACTTGCTGGGCTAATGCAGGAGAGGGTCCAGAAGAAGCGCGAGAAGCTCGAAAAGAAAGGTGTGCCAGAGCAGTGCCGAGACATTATTCTGCTTTTTTATGATGCTTACAACTTCGGCGATGCAGAGGATGCCAGGATAGCTTTGCAGAGGGTTCACGGTTACGATTGGTTTCATTCAATTCTTTGGGCAGGGGTCGATTGGTTGAACCCTGACACGCCGGATCGCATAGGGTTCTTTTTGTATACCAAAGAAGATCGGTGGAAAAGGTAGGTTGTCCCGCTAAACCGGAATGGGGACCTGGCTTTGGCGGGTTACGCTTGGGGTAGCGTAACAGGCGGTGTTACGGCCTTGGACCGACCACTATCTGAATCAGGTCATCAGGTGATTTTGGGTCGGCTTTCGGGAAAAAGAGCACCCTGCCGAGGAATGCGCCGAATACTCAATTATCAATCCGACCACCGGCCAACGCACGGCAGCCGTAAGGCTCCCTTTACGATTTGGAGCTGAGGACGAGACGGTATACCCGATTTACGGCATTCGGCGGGTCGTGACGTATGGGAATTGATACAGTGGCACGCTCTACAGAACGAAGGCAGCAGACGATTGGGGCGCCCTGAAGATGATCGGGCACTCTTCGCCGAGTTCCTTGGTTTTCGAGAGTGCATCTCTCATTTCGGCGGCATAAGCGACAACGCGCTGTTGGTCTTGGGAGATCGCCACCCATGCTCCTGGTGGCACGTCCTTGAGAAGTTCACCGAGGTCCGTCACTGACGGTACCATCACAACCATCCTTCGCCTAATAGATTAGACGCAAATCCTTCCGAATTCCACCATCCCCAGTATGCGCTATGGTCCGGTTTGCCTGCGCCGCAGGATAGTTTGCAGCGCTGCAAGCCGCCTAAAAGGCGGCTGCGGGCAAGATTGCCCGCCCTCCAAGAGTGCCGGCGTGCAGGCAGGGTAACTGCGCCACGAGGTGCTAACTCGTACCCGCCGGCTTAATGGCGAAGTCCCACACCTGCATATTTGTCTTCCCCGGCGTGAACTGGACCACTGCGTACTCGCCGGGTTCCATGGGCTTCATAGGCCAGAGCTTGTACAGGCCGTCCTGCGTCATCTGCTTGCGGAAGACCTGCACCTCGATCGGCTCCTCGATGATTTCTTTGCTGATCTGAACGACGGTGATCTTCTCGACGATGCGGATGCCGTGTTCCGGCGTCAGCTTGACGATTCCAAAACGCTCCTCGGCCGAGAGCTGGATATAGAATTCCTGCTCGGGATTGCCGAGGATATTCTGCGAATGCAGTCCGTCCAGCTCGAGAGTGGCTTTTCCGGGCACAGCCGGGATAGGTGACAGGACCTGGAGGACCGTGCGGCCTTTGTGGTTGTGCATCTTGGATTCGGCCACTTTGATGGGTATGACGGTATGGTTTTCCACGTAATACACGCCGGGGTCCCGCGGGATTTGGGCGATTTCGGACCGCGCCTCGTGCACGGCTTTCGCCTCCTCGGCAACCACCTTGGTCTCCTCGGCGAGTTGGGCCTGGCGCTCGGCCGCTTCGGATTCGGTGCGCTTGAGGTCCACCAAGTCGAGCGGGATCTCTTCCCACTGGCTGCGCTCGACGCTGTAGTAGCGGACGCGATCGGTCTCGACCTGGTATTCGCGCACCAGGTGAAAGCCGCCATCTTTCAGGTACAGCTTGATGTTGGCGGCGAAGGCCGCGAGGCTCAGAACGAACAGCGCGATAATGGCCCGCCGCATATCCTCTATCGACCAGTTTAGCGCCGCGTCGCGTTTCATATTCTTATAATGAGGTTTCAGGATGCTCAAGCGTTTTGGGGAAACCGCTCCCTGACGGTCGCGGCTCGGTAACGGTCGCGGCTCGGTAACAGTCGCGTTGATACGGTTAAGCATCGGAGGTTTCATGAAATATCGCAAGCTGGGAAGGACCAACTTTGAAATCAGCGAGATGGGCTATGGCGCCTGGGGCATCGGGGGAACGCAGTGGCTCGGCGGAAGCGACGGCGAATCGCTGGCGGCGCTGCGTCGCGCCATCGAACTGGGCTTGAACTTTATCGATACGGCGCTGGCGTATGGCGCGGGGCACAGCGAACAACTGGTGGGACAAGTGGTGCGCGAAAGCCGGCGGCAGAATCTACGTGGCCACCAAGGTGCCGCCGAAAAACCAATTGTGGCCGGCGCGGCCCGGCATCGGCATCGAGCAGGTGTTTCCGTACGATTACATCCTGCGCTCGACCGAACGCAGCCTGAAGAATTTGGGCGTGGAAACTATCGATCTGCAGCAACTGCACGTGTGGAATCCGGAATGGATCGCGCGGGACGAGTGGCGGCGCGGCTTCGAAGAGCTGAAGCGCTCCGGCAAGGCGCGGGCGGTGGGAGTTTCGATCAACGATCACCAGCCGGATTCGGCGCTCGAAATCATCGAGACGGGCTTGATCGACACGGTGCAGGCGATCTACAACGTTTTCGATCAGGGTCCGGAGCGCAACCTGTTTCCGCTGGCGATGGCGCGCGATATCGGCGTGATCGCGCGCGTACCGCTGGATGAAGGCAGCCTGACCGGCAAGATCGATGAAAACACGCGCTTCGCGCCGGGCGACTTCCGCGTGAGCTATTTCAAAGGGGATCGCAAGAAGCAAGTGAGAGAACACGTGGAGAGCCTGCTTGAGGATCTCGGCGTGGACGCCGCGAGGCTGCCCGAGATAGCGCTGCGCTTCTGCCTTTCGCATCCGGCGGTATCCACGGTGATTCCGGGAATGCGCAGCCTGCGCAACGCGGAAGCCAATTGCGCCGTGCCCGGCAAAGGACCGCTGCCGCAAGAGACATTGGCGGTGCTGCGGCGGCATGCCTGGGATCGCAATTTCTACGATTGACCTCCATCACGATTGCCAGGCCCAGGTGTCGATCTATCCATGGCCGAAGTGCATCAACCAGCCGAGGCCGACGAGCGCGGCCACAAAGCAGCCAAACACATATAGCCCGTAGCGGAGGCGTTCGCGGTCGTCGCGCTTGGTGACCACGCCCATGACGATGGAGGTGAACAGGGCAAACAGCAGGGACGCTTCGAAGTGGGTGAGAGTCATCTTGGGCATCAGCTTTTCCTCCCCGCCGCGATTTCGAAAGCATCCACCATGGCCAGAATGTTGAGCAAGCCCGCGGTGACCAGGAATTTTGTGCCGTAGTCATGCACCAGTCCGGCCACGTCGGGCTGATTGTAGCCCAGCCAGACCGTAAGCAGATACAAGATCCCGGAAGCCAGGTCGCCGATGAAACCGCCCGTGTTGATCAGGATGGTCAGCAGGTCGCCGCTTTGCGGCTGAAACATGGCGCCGCGCATCATCAATCCGCAAAGATACATCAGGGTGATGGGAACCATTAACAACACGGCCCGCCCGTTGCGCTTGAGGAGAAAATGACCCCCGCCCGGCACCAGCCAGCCCAGCGCGACCGGTCCCGCCCAGACACGCAGGGGCGGCATGGGCTCCTTGGGTTGCTTTTGTTTTGCCATTTCTCCGATTTTAGCAGGTCGGAGATCGTGGGGCAGACCCTCGGCCTGCAGCGGGTGCTTAACCGTTTTGGGGAAACCGCTCCCTGACGGTCGCGGCTCGGTAATAGTCGCGTTGATTTCGCAAGGCTTCTGAGCCGCGACCGTCAGGGAGCGGTTTCTATCAGTCAGGAATCCCCAAACCGGTTAAGCACCCGTCTGCAGCCGGCCCCCGGCCGGCCTCTTCAGGTGAATCTGTGGGCGTCACACGGGCATCCTCACCACTCGGAAGCCGCACAATCCGGCGATCGCGAACGTCGCCAGCAGGAGCACCCTTCTCATGGCATCTCCCTAACCAACTCCAAAGCCTGGCCATCCGGAGCGTAGCCCACCGCTTTATCCGGCCCGGTCAGTTCCAGGCGGAAATCCACGGGCGGATCGTTCAGGCTGCGGGGCGGATGCGCGTGCTTATGGCTCACTTTGAACGTGAGAGTCTTGCCGTCGAAGCTCGGGGAAATCATCGGCGTCGGAAAGCCGGGGGAAGCGGTTGGGGCTACGCCCGGGTCGCGGCGTATCATATAAAACAGCACCGCACCCATTAACTTGCCATCGTGCTCTTCGATGGTCATCCGGACGGCCGTCAGACCCTCCAGCTTGCCGCTCCACAGTCCGACGAGCGCGTCGTTGCTGGCGGCCGACAAAACAGGAGACCGGGCGGCGCACAAAAGCGATAGCAGTACGAATAGCTTTTTCATCTCAGTGTCCTCACCAACCGGAAGCCGACATTATACAGCCGGCTCACGGGGAATTCGAAGTTGCGGACCGAACGCGGCAGTACTTCGCGGGATCGAGCCAGCTCCCGCCGCGAAATACCCGATACGTAGCCCGAAGCGGGCCCTTGCGGATCGACCGCCGGACTCTCCGCGTAGTAATCGTGGCCGTACCAATCCTGCACCCACTCGGCGACATTGCCCAGCGTGTCGTACAGGCCGCGCGCGTTGGGCTGCTTTCCGCCGGCGGCCTCGGTCCGATCCCCGGAATTGTCCTTGTACCACGCGCGCGCGGCGAGGCCGGCGGAATCGTCATTGCAGGCGTATTCCCACTCGGCCTCGGTCGGCAGCCGGTAAGTGTGATCGCGGTCGCGCGCGTTGAGCCGTGCGAGGAACGCCTGGATGTCGTCCCAGGAAACGCTCTCGACCGGCAGAGGCCGGCCTTTGAAGTGGCTGGGATCGCTGCCGACCGTCGCGCCTTCCGGCGTCGTGCGCAGGGCGCCGGCCTTGGCGTGCGGGTCGAGCATGACCGTTTCCCACTGCGCCTGCGTGACCTCGAATTTGCCGATTTCAAAATCGCGGCTGAAGCGCACGCGATGCACGGGCTGTTCATCGGCCTCGCCGCCCGCCGATCCCACCTGGAACTCGCCCGCGGGAATGCGCACCATCCCGCTCCCGTCCAGCAATGCTGTCAAGCCGTATGCGGCTGGGTCTGCTGGGCATCGAGCCGCGGCAATGCCAACGCCCCCACCGCGCCGCCCAGAAAACGCCGGCGCGAAAACAGACAATCGAAAACCCTCTCCATTTTGAGATGTATTATAGAACAATAAGCCATTCGGAGCGGATGTGGTGCGCCTGAATCTGTGGATGATCGCGATCGCTGTCTCGCTAGCCGGCTCGTTGTGCGCCGCGGACGCCCCGCCAGGCGATTTCGACTCGGCCGTGAAGCCGGTGCTGTCCAAGACCTGCGCCCTATGCCATAACGACAAGCTGTCGTCCGGAGGCCTCAACGTCAAACTGCTGCTGTCGCCGGATTCGATCGCCACCTATCGCGACGGATGGGAAACGATTCTCGACAAGCTGCGCGCCGGCGAGATGCCGCCCAAAGGCATTCCGCGCCCGCCCGAGGCGCAGATGCAGGCCCTCATCCATTACGTGGAAGGCGAGTTCGAGAGGGCCGACCGCAACATCAAACCCGATCCGGGGCACGTCACGGCGCGCCGCCTCAACCGCAGCGAGTATTCGAACACCATTCGCGATCTGCTGGCCGTGGATTTCCGCGCCGAAAAAGATTTCCCCACCGACGACTCGGGCTTCGGCTTCGACAACATCGCCGACGTCCTCACGATTTCTCCGGTGCTGATGGAACGCTACATGGACGCGGCCGAGACGATTGCATCGCGCGCCATGGGCGCCGATCCGCTGCCCGCCAAACCGCTCGAAGTGCAATACCATACGAAAGAGAAAACCATCCGGCGCGTGGACCTGAGCACCATCGAAGCTTCGCATCGCGTGGAATGGGACGGCGATTACATTGTCCGGTTCGGCATGCCCGGCGAGCGCGCCGCGGACGCCAAGCCGGTGACGCTCGGCTTCTGGATCGACGGCGTGTTGATGAAGACGCAGCCGGTCGAAACCAAGCCGTCGAAGCTCGTCTACTTCGACCCCTATTCGGAAGCCGAAGTGCGCATGTACTTGCCCTCCGGCGACCATGTCTTCCGCGCCGGCTTCATCGACGACGACTTCGTCAAAACCCTCTCCGAGAAGGACGCATACAACAAGAAGAAGAACAAGTTTCTGGATTCGATCGTCTTTGTGGGGCCGTTCCCCACCGGCGTCGAGCGCGCCAGCCGCAAGCAGATTCTGATTTGCGATCCGAAGTCCGGGCAGGTTTGCGTGGAGAAGATTGTTTCCGCGCTGGCGCATCGCGCTTACCGGCGGCCCGTGACGCGCGCCGAGGTGGCGTCATTGCTGAAGTTCGTCGCCCTGGCCCGCTCCCGCGGCGAGACCACGGAGCAAGGCATCCAACTGGCCATCCAGGCCATGCTGGTGACACCGCAGTTCCTGTTCCGCATCGAGCACGATCCAAACCCGGCTAATGCACAAGAGGTGCACCGGATTTCGGATGTCGAGATGGCGTCGCGGCTCAGCTATTTCCTATGGAGTTCCATGCCCGACGACGAACTGCTGGGCTTGGCCGAGGCGGGCAAACTGCACGAACCGGCCGTGCTCGACGCGCAGGTGAAGCGCCTGATGGCGGACCGTCGCGCGGCTGCGTTCGCCGCCAACTTCGCCGGCCAGTGGCTGGAGATCCGCAATCTGGACGTGGTGAAGCCGGACCCCGACAAGTTCCCCGAGTGGGGACCGGAATTGCGCGACGCGATGAAGACCGAGACGCGCATGTTTTTCGAGTATGTGCTGCGCGAGGATCGTCCGCTTTCCGATTTCATCGACGCCAAATACACCTTCCTGAACGCGCGGCTGGCGAAGTTCTACGGCATCCCGGACGTGACCGGACCGGATTTCCGCCGCGTGGAATTGACCACCGGCCAGCGCGGCGGGCTGCTCAGCCAGGCGAGTGTGTTGACGGTTTCGAGTTATCCCACGCGCACCTCCGTGGTGCTGCGCGGCAAGTATGTGCTGAACAACATCCTGGGCGCCGAGATTCCGCCTCCGCCGCCGGATGTGCCGCCGCTCGATGAAGGCGCGGTGGGGACGCTGATGTCGCTGCGCCAGCAGATGGAGAAGCACCGCGCCGACCCCATGTGCGCGTCGTGCCACAACAAGATGGACCCGCTCGGGTTCGGCCTGGAGAATTACAACGCCATCGGAAAATGGCGCACCGAAGACGGCAAATTCCCGGTAGATTCCAGCGGGGCGCTGCCCAACGGCAAGTCCTTCAAGACGCCGGACGAGATGCGCGCTCTGCTGATGGCGGGGCTGCCGCAGTTCTCGCGATGCCTGACGGAAAAGATGCTCACCTATGCGCTGGGGCGCGGGCTGCATCCGTACGACCGGCCGATGGTGAATCGGATCAACCGCGAGATGGCGGCATCCGGGTATCGGTTCCAATCGCTGATTTTCGATATTGTACACAGCGCTCCGTTTCAGATGGGCCGGGGGGAGGCGGGGCTTAAGCCCCGCGCGGACTAAAGTCCGCCCTCCAAATAGTTATGTAAAAAGAGGTTGCTCGACGATGATCACCAAGAAATCTCTGCCCCGGCGCACGTTCCTGCGCGGCATGGGCACGGCGGTCGCTCTGCCGTTCCTGGACGCCATGGTCCCGGCGCTGGCCGCCACGCGCAGCTCGAATCCCCCGGTACGGATGGCCTTCGTGTACGTGCCCAACGGCATCATCATGGACGGCTGGAATCCGGACTACGAAGGCCCGCTCGGTGAACTGCCGCGGATTCTGAAACCGCTCGAGCCATACCGCCAGGACTTCACGCTGTTCGGAAATCTGACCCACAACACCGGGCGCGCCTTGCTCGACGGCGCGGGCGATCACGGCCGCTGCTGCGCCTCGTATCTGACCGGCGTGCAGCCGCGCAAGACCGTAATCGATATCAAGGCCGGCGTCTCGTTCGACCAGATCGTGGCCAACCAGGTGGGCAAGCAAACCCGCTTCCCTTCGCTCGAGCTGGGCATGGAAGATGCACGGCAGGCCGGCGATTGCGACTCCGGTTATTCGTGCGCTTACACCAACAATCTGGCGTGGAAGAGCGAGACGCAGCCGCTGCCACCGGTGCTCGACCCGCGCGCACTTTTCGAGCGGCTCTTCGGCAACGGCGCGGCGCTGACGCCCGAAGCCCGCGCGCGCGAGAATCTGTATCGCCGCAGCATTCTCGACTTCGTCAGCGACGACACACGCAAGTTGGAGACCGGCCTCGGCCCCACGGACCGGCGCAAGCTCGACGAATATCTTTCTTCGATCCGCGAGATCGAGCGCCAGATCGAAAAAGCCGAGAAGGACAACGCGCAGATCGATCCACACATGGAAAAGCCCTACGGTATCCCCGCCGATTTCGCCGAGCACTTCAAGCTGATGACCGACATGATGACGGTGGCCTTCCAGTCGGACCTGACGCGCGTGATTACGTTCCTGGTGACGCACGAAGGCACGTCGCGCCCGTACCGCGAGATCGACATCCCCGATGGCCACCACCCGTTGACGCACCATCGCAACCAGCCCGATTTGATCGAAAAGGTGACGCAGATCAACAGCTATCATGTGCGGCAGTTCGCCGCCTGGATCGCGAAGATGCGTTCGATCCGCGAGGGCGATGGCTCGCTGCTCGACAATTGCATGATCGTATATGGCGCCGGGCTTTCCGACGGCAACCGCCATCTGCACGAAGACCTGCCCACCCTGATCGCCGGGCGCGGCGGCAGCCATTTCAAATCCGGGCGGCGGATCGTCTACCGGAAGGAGACGCCCATGTGCAATCTCTTTCTGGCGATGATGGACCGCATGGGTGTGCATGTCGAACACTTCGGCGATTCGACCGGACGCCTGGACGCGCTGGATCTCACTTGACATGCAGTTTCCGGCAGCCGCCAAACCGCCCGTAGGCATCGTGTTCGACTCCGCGATGGCCAGGATCGACGATGTGCTGGCCCTGGCGATGCTGCACGGCTTCGACGGCAAGGACCAGGCGCGCATCGCGGCCGTCGCGGTCAGCAGCGGGGATTTGCGGGCTGCGCAGTTCTGCGATGCGGTGGGCCACTTCTATGCCAGCGCCACCACCGGCACAGCGGCCATGTTCATGCACTTCACGCCGATCGGGTTGGCCGATGGGAAGCCCACCGCCGAATCGACGATGTTCGGCAATCTGGCCTACCCGAATTCGATCAAGAGCATCAACGGCACAGCCGATCCCGCGACGCTGATCCGCAACGCGCTGATGGCCCAATACGATCAGAATGCGGCCGTGGTGCTCAGTGGGCCGGCTACCGATCTCGCGCGACTGCTGGATATGTACGGCGTCAAGGATTGGATCACCCGCAAAGTTAGGTTGCTTTGCGTGGCCGAGCCTGCCATTCAGGCGGACGCCGCCGACGCCGAAAAGGTATTTGCGGATTGGCCCACGCCGATTGTTACGGTTGGGCGGGACATCGGCGAGGCGCTGCCTTTTCCTGGCGACAGCATCGAGAAGGATTTTGCGTATTCGAGCGCCCACCCCGTGGTTGATGCCTACCGCGCCTACGAGCCGATGCCCTATGATGCGCCGTCCTGGGCGATGGCGGCGATGCTCTACGCGATCAATCCCAACGACGGCTACTTCAAGCTCTCCGGCAGCGGCAATCGGCGCGATCTGCTCCTCGATCCGGAGCAGAAGGAGCGCATTATCCGAACATACATCGAGATGGCCAGCGCCAAGCCAGTCCCGCGTAAGCCGCGGCGTCCGCCCGACGAGAAGAAAGACGCCAAGAAAGACGAGAAGAAAGAAGACGAGAAGAAGTAGCCAGCCACCAGCCGGGCCCTCTGGGTCTCACCATAGGCGCTTAGATAACGCCATTTTCAAAACGATCTCTTCTGATCGCGATCGGGGCTCGGAGCCCGATTTACTTCATCATCGCGGAGCTTTCGTGGCATTTCGGGCGCCCGCTTCTGCGGAATGAGCGTTTTAGGTCAAAGTGGACGAAGCGACGTTGCATAAAGGGTCCTATGTGGGACAAGGCTCCGATTGTGTTCCGAGTGGCCTGACCTTACGCCCGTCGTTCTGGGCCGAACCGTGGGAGAATCCGAAACGGTTGCCCAGCATCAAACCAATGGAGGAGAACGAACCATGAGCACGAGTTTGGAAGGTGTGAGCCTCCATGTCGCCGATGTGGAGAAGTCAGTCGCGTTCTATTCGAAGTTGCCTGGCGCGCATCTGATTATGCACCGTGAGGGGCAGTTCGCGAAGTTCAAGATCGGTGACGGGCATATTCAGGTTGTTGCAATTCCGCTCACAGAGAAGAGCTTCCACATCGAGATGAACGCCCCTGACCTGCATGCACTTTACGATAACCTAAAGACCGCCGGCATTGAGCCGGACGGACCCCCGACTGTGCGGTCGTTCGGCAGGACAAACTTCCGGGTGCACGACCCGGACGGCAACATCTTGGAGTTCGACATCGCTTGAATTCGAGAGTTGGTTCACGCGGATTAGGAGGCGGTGAGCTTTTCAGTAGCCCTCGGCGTTTCACGACGGCGTAAGTTTTGCATCATTCGCGGAGGTAAACAGAGGGCTTGGCATGTTGCAAATGTCTAGTGCAAAAATGAACCCAAAAAAGGGGCTCGTCGCAGCCATAGCGCTGCTTTCGGCGCAGTCGCAGAACTCTGTCGCGTAAGCATAGGCGATGTCATTTCGGCTCCATGCTCCTGAGCGTTCCGGTTCTGCGAATCCACTTGGGCGCGCCGCCGAACTGTCGAAGTGCGACCGTCGGATCTCGATCCCCCGAGCTACTCCAGGTGAGCGAGCGTGTGACAACTCAGATCGATCATTCCTGGGCAGTGCCTGTTTCGCAGCTTCAATCGCTTGATCTCCCAAAACCGCACGCAATGAGTAGCGCATCCCGCACTTCAGCCCATCGCGCTTCCGATAGATAGCACAGGACCGGACCAATGCGACTCCGTTGCGCCAGCGACACGTGATCGAAATTAAGCGCGCACGCGGCCGGCATCCTGTCATCAACGGTCAAGACTACTCAGTTGTCAGTCCTCGAATCGTCCGCGTCGCCGGTACTACGATAATCTCGTTCAGCCGATCGATGACATCGTTTCGTGTGAGAATTAGAACCGGCCGCCGTTTATCGGGAAGCCGAAACGTGTACCAGCGGATCTCACCACGCTTCACCCCGCATCCTCCCAGCCGTCTGCGTCCCACGCAAGCGGCTCATCGTCCGTCGAAAACTCGTCGCGTGAAGGTGGTACGGACCGGTAAACGGGCGCGTCCGCGCCCGGCGGCAAAGCAATCAACCGCAACAGACGTGCGCGTTCCTGAGGCGTCAGCGGCGCCACCAGCGGAAGAATGTCGTCGGCCGTTAAAGTTTTGCCCATCGATTGCATTCTAGCAGGATCACGCCACCGACCAGACCTGGTGACGCCAGTCTCCGGTAATTCGTCGGCCTCGTAAGGGCCCACTCAGCCGACTCGCGGAATGAAGCGCTCGACGAAAAAACCCGAGAGCGCGTTTTCGGAAACTACAACTGAAACTGGGGGCGGTGGGTCGGCCGCAGGCACCGTCATTTTGGCAGGGGTCTATTCTAACGGCTATGCTGGGTCCCACCGACCACCGCCACCAACCACCAGCCACCATCTGATATAGTGTGCCGCATGAGCCGAACACTGATCGGGCGGATCTCCGCGGGCGCACTCCTTCTCACCGGTTGCTGGGTCGCTTACACCCAAAACCAGGGCAAGCAGCCTCCGGCGCTCACCCTCAACAAAGTCAAGGGCGATCTTTACGAAATCGAAGGCGACGGCGGCAACGTCGCCGTGTATGTGACCGGCGAAGGGGTCATCCTGGTGGACGACAAATTCGAGCAGGACTACGAGAACATCATGGCGAAGGTGAAGAGCGTGACCGATCAGCCGGTGAAGTACGTGGTGAGCACGCACCATCACTCCGATCACACCGGCGGTAACGTCAAGTTCATCTCGACGGCCGAAATCATTTCGACGGCCAATGCACGCGCCAACATCGTCGCGCACAAGCAGCCCAACGCTCCGGCTAACCTGACCCCCGCGCGGGTCGTATTCACCGAGGAATGTTCGGTGTTTCTGGGCGGCAAGGAAGTGCGCGCGCGCTACTTCGGCCGCGGCCACACCAACGGCGACGCCATCGTCTACTTTCCCGCGCTGCGCACCATTCACACCGGCGACCTGATGGCCGGCAAGACTCCACTCATCGACTATGCGGGCGGCGGCAGCCTGAAGGCGTGGACCGAGACTCTCGACGGCGCGCTGCAGCTCGATTTCGATACGGTCATCCCGGGGCACGGTCCGGTGACGACCAAGGCGGGGCTGCTGGAGTATCGGAACAACATCGAGAAGCTGCGCAATCGCGCGGCAGGTCTGATCCACGAGGGCAAGAGTCAGGAGGAAGTCGGCAAGGTCATGGCGGATGAGTTCGGGTGGGGTCCGAACAGCATGCAGGCGCAGTGGAGTCTGCCGGGGATCATGACAGAACTGAAGTAGGTGCGGCGGCTGAGCGGGGCTAAAGCCCCGCGCGGGCTAAAGCCCGCCCTCCTTCATCTCCTGGCGAGCCTTGGCGATGGCCGCCAGGTATAGCCGCGCCTTCTCCTCGATCAAATCGTAACGCCCTTCCCGAATCAGCTTGGCGTCCACCAGTTCGCCGCCCACGGCCACCGCGCAGGCGCCGGCCTTCAGGAACTCTCCGGCGGTCTCCAGGTTCACGCCGCCGGTCGGGATCATTTCGATCTGCGGGAAGGGACCCTTTAGCGCCTTGATGTACTTCGGTCCGCCCACATTGCCGCATGGAAAAATCTTGACCACGTCGGCGCCGGCCTCCCACGCGGTGAGCACTTCGGTGGGCGTCAGCGCACCCGGGCAGACCACTTTCGCATAGCGTTTCGCGACTTCGATGGTGGCGAGCTTCAAGCTGGGTGTGACGAAGAACTCGGCCCCCGCCAGCATGCAGATGCGCGCGGTCTCCGGATCCAACACCGTACCGGCGCCCAGCACGATCTTATCGCCAAACTGGTCCGCGATTTTTTCGAGCGCGCGCACCGCGCCCGGAACGGTCATGGTGATTTCGGCCGCGCGCACGCCGCCGCGGTAAATGGCTTCGATCGCCCGGATAGCGGTCTCGGCGCTGGAAGTGCGCACCACGGGCACGATTCCGATCCCGGTGATTTGAGACAGAATCTCTCTTTGCTTCATGGCTCCCAACTTATCACGTGTGGCCCGCGACATGCGTCAGGCAAACGGGGGGTGCTTGACCGCCGTGCGGAAACCGCTCCCTGATGGTCGCGGCTCGGCAACAGGCGCGTTGATTTCCCGGGGCTTACCGAGCCGGGGTACCCTCTGGGTCCGTCAGGGAGCGGTTTTTATGGTAAGATAAACGGAAGTCCTTCTGCCCCGATCGCGAGCACAGCGCCAATGTACAAAGCCTTCTTTGGTTTCGCCGAGAATCCGTTCAACATGAGTCCGGACCCGTCGTTCCTGTTCCGGAGCGCGCAACATGAGGAAGCTCTCGCCAACCTGATCTACGGCGTGCAGAGCCGCAAGGGATTCGTGGTGCTTACGGGCGAAGTGGGAACCGGCAAGACCACCATGCTAGAATGCTTGCGCGACTTCCTCAGCGCCCAGCAGGTGGCTTACGCCACGCTATTCAATTCGCGGTTGACTGTCCAGCAATTCTTCGAAATGATCGCCTACGATTTCGGCCTGCGATGCACGCGCACGTCCAAAACCGAGGTGCTGTTCGCCCTGAACGAGATGATCATCGAGCGCGCCAACCTGGGGCGCACGACCGTGCTCATCGTCGATGAAGCGCACAACCTGGATTGGGACGTGCTGGAAGAGATCCGGTTGTTGGGCAATCTGGAAAACCGCCGCGGGAAGATGCTCCAGATTCTGCTCGCCGGCCAACCCGAACTGGACCGCAAACTGGAAGCCCCCGACTTCCGCCAGTTGAAGCAGCGCGTCGCTCTCCGCTGCGTGCTGCAGCCCCTTCAACTGGAGGAGACAGTGGAGTACATTCAGTCCCGCCTGACGCGGGCGGGGTTGAAAGAACAGACCGTTTTGCCGCCCGAGATTTTGCGCGAGATCCACTTCCGTACGCAGGGCATTCCCAGGCTGATCAACGCCATGTGCGATAATCTCTTGCTCACGGCTTTCGCGCTGGAGACCAAGGTTGTCACGACGGCCATGGTCGACGAGGTGACCGCCGATATGCGCCTGCAGTGGCCCGGCCAGAGGTCTTTCCGGGCAGACGGCAACTATGCCATGCGGGAACAACGGCAGTACACGCCTGGCGACTAGCGCGTTCCCGTTAGTTAACGTTTGGCTAACGTTGCGTCGGCGATTCGTTAGCGTTTTTCAGTAAAAAAGCTCTCAATTCCGATTTTTCTGCTATCTCCCCCCAATTTGAGATACACTTCATATGAAACAAATTCCAAACTTTACCACTACCGGTACATCAGTTCTGATTTTTGGAAAGTGAGTTGCCGGATGTCCGGCGAAGACTGTTGGATTTTTCCACAAGGGAGCGGTATATGAACGTTTGCACGAAGAGCCGGTTAGTTCGCTTGGCTGTATGCTTGGTGATCATGGTTTGGATGGCGACTTATGGATTCGCCGCAGTGGCGGGTCCGCAAGTTGCGCATGGCCCCAGCTTTCCGCCCGATCCGTGGGATGGTAAAGTGGCCCATGGCCCCAGCTTCCCACCCGATCCGTGGGATGGTAAAGTGGCCCATGGCCCCTCCTTCCCGCCCGATCCGTGGGATGGTAAGATCTGAACAGCGCCACCAACTGATCTCCCGCGGTTGGAAGGGCCTCTCCGCGGAGGGGAATGCAGCAGGTCCTTAAATTAGCCGCTTACGCCATCGGCTTGTGGCTCAATCTACTGGTAATCTACGCCTTGGTGCGCGGACGTTACCGGCAATACCCGTTTGTCTTCGCCTATGTGTTGACTCTATTCGTGTCAACCGTCGTAGAGATCGGAGCTCAAGCCGGTTCCGCATCGGGGCATAAAGCTTATTACTTCTATTACTGGATTGACGAGTTCCTCCTGGATGTCCTGGTCTTTTGCGTCGTGATCGCTTTTATCGACGAAGCTGCCCGGTATTCCAAACAGAAACTGATCGCGCGCCATTGGCTCATCCTAGCCGCAGTGCTGATCTTCGGTGCATCCTTGACGATCCACCATGATCCGCTCCGGAATCTCTGGTTGACTTTGGTCAGCCGCGACCTGAACATCTGCGCGGCGATTCTGGACCTCATCCTCTGGTCGCTATTAGCCACCGCGCGCAATCCCAACCGCCGGCTCATGCTGCTCAGTGGCGGATTGGGTCTACAGCTCACCGGGGCGATTATGGGAGAACAACTGCGGAAGCTGTCCCACGGCCCCGGCCTGCACGGCCTGCTTCTGACTGGGCAGTTGCTGGAGGTCACCACTAGCCTGCTGGGTCTGTACATCTGGTGGCGGGCGCTACGCACGGCGCCGGCGCGGGAAAGAGATCCCGCACAGCAAGGCACAAAAAAAGGGCGGGTCCAAGAGGGACCCACCCAATGCTGAACGACGACGGCATTGCGCTGCCGGCGGTGTTATTCCTGCGATGGTAGAACCTGCGCCTGTTGCCCGGACGACGGCGACTGCGAGAGGGTGTAGCTCTCGTCGGCGCTGAAAACCTTGACTTCCACGCGGCGGTTCTTGGCGCGCGCGGCGCGGTTGTGGCCGTCATCGACCGGCTTCTCTTCCCCAAGTCCGATCATGTGGATGCGATAAATGGGAATGTCATGCTTGGCCACCAGGTATTCGGTCACGGCATCGGCCCGTTTGCGGCTGAGCGCTTCATTGTACTGGCGCGAGCCGGTGCGATCCGTGAAGCCTTCCACGGCGATGAAGTACCGCTTGTTCTTGGAGGCGTTCGCCACTATGTTGTCCAGATCCGCGCGGTCCTTGGGTGTGAGGGTGTACTTGTTGAACGCGAAGGGGATTGTCAGGTCGCCGACCTGTTTGTAGTCGTCGAGGTTGGAAACCTGTGTTCGCAGACTTTTGATCTCCTCGGAGTCCTTGCCTGCCAGCTCGGCCGCCTGGTTGGCCCTGTTCATGGCATTCTGCGCACCGTTCTGGGCCGTCATGGCCTGCTCCTTCGCGGCGCTGATGCCGTTCTGGGCCTTCTCGTCCACCCCGTTGATGCTGGCCGTCAGATCGGTGCGGGTCTGCTGGATCTGCTGGCCGTTCTTGTTGGTTTCGGTGCCGACCTTGTCCACCTTGGCCTGGATCGGCGCGGTGGTGTTCTGGACGTACTTCTTGGTCGCGCAACCGCCTGTAAGCAGTATTGCCGCCACAAGACCTGAGCTAAGAGTAATGCGTGTCATAATCTACTCGCCTCCTCGCTTACCACAGAGCAATTTTCGAGCCGATGCTGCCGTGCGCTTATTATCAGGGACTTACGCGCTCCATTTGGTGAGCTTTCGCCTATTTTTTCACTGTGTTGGAAAACTTTACCGGGTTTACAGCCTGAGTGGGGCACGCCAGCACCGTGGGCTGAAGCGCACGGCAGCAGGCTTTCCAGAGAACCACTGCGCAAGTCACTGATCTAGCGGGACTAACGTCCCGCAGGGCAAACTGAAGTTCGCCGGGCCCAAAGGGCACCCCCGCTAAAGCGTGCGCCACGTACCAGAGTCAAGTTCTCCGACATTGGTGACGACCCGCAGGGTCGTTCGCGCTGAAGCGTGCCACCATAAGTCGTGATATGTTCTTCGGTGATGAAGCGACTCGGCGTTATCTTCTTCGCGGCAACGCTTGCGGTGGTGGCACAGGATACCCGATATCCGCCGGATGGAAGTCAGATACCCGGTCCCGGCCGGCGATCCACTCCGGATTGGGTATCGGAACTGAGCGAATGGCAAATGGCCGCGGGCAGCGAGCACGAAGCCTGGCTCAACGATCTGCGCCAGTGGCGGCGCGAGCGCCTCATCCGCATGGGCTACGACGATGCCGAATACCGGCGTCCCGAACTCCTGTGGACGCAGCGAGATTTCATCCAACCGCAGATGATGGCCGAGGAGCGCTATTTCTACGATCCGGCAGCCGGAAAGTATACAGCCGATCGCTACCTGGACGATCTCGACAAGCGCTATGGCGGCATCGATAGCGTTCTGATCTGGCCCGTTTATCCGAATATCGGCATCGATAACCGCAATCAGTGGGACCTGGCGCGCGATTTGCCGGGCGGCGTTCCAGGCTTGCGCCGGATGGTGGAGGATTTCCATCGTCGCGGCGTGCGGGTCTTTTTTCCGAGCATGCCGTGGGACACCGGCACGCGCGACGTGGGTCAGCCTTACTGGAACGCGGCTGCTCAACTTATGGCCGAGATCGGCGCCGATGGCGTGAACGGCGATACTTTCGACGGGATGCCGCGCGCTTACCGGACGGCCTCCGACCAGACCGGCCATCCAGTGACATTCGAGCCGGAAGGGTCGCCACGCGCCGACGAGATGTTGATGTGGAACAACCAGAGCTGGGGCTACTGGAAGTATCCTTTCGCGCCCATGGTCAGCAAGCTGAAATGGCTGGAGCCGCGCCACATGATCAATGTGTGCGACCGCTGGGCGCGCGACAAGACGGACAATCTCGAAGCCGCCTTCTTCAACGGCGTGGGCTATGAGAGTTGGGAGAACATCTGGGGCATCTGGAACCAGATCACTCCGCGGGACGCCGAGGCCTTGCGGAGGGTCGCGTACATCGAGCGCCAGTTCGCGGACTTGCTGGTTGCGCGCGACTGGGAACCTTACGCGCCCACCTTGCAATATGGCGTGTTTGCGACGCGCTTTCCCGGCGAAGGGCGCACCTTGTGGACGGTGGTCAATCGCAACGAATACGACGTCGGCGGCGAGCAGATCCAGGTGCGGCATGTGGCAGGCGCGCGCTACTACGATGTGTGGAGCGGCATCGAAATCAAGCCCCGCATAGAGGGCGCCGACGCGGTGTTGAGCTTCGCGATGGAGGCCAGGGGCTTCGGCGCCGTTCTGGCGGTTCCGCCGGGCGGCGCGCCACAGAGCCTCGAAGCCACGCTGGCGCAGATGCGGCAATGGGCGCACGTACCGCTTGCCAGCCTTTCGCGCGAGTGGAAGTTCCTGCCGCAGCGGATGGTCGAGACCGCGCCCACCCAGCCACCATCCGGAAGCCCGCCGGGTATGGTGCACCTGCCCGCCGGCGAATTCGACTTCCAGGTGACCGGCATCGAGATCGAGGGATTCAACTGGATCGGGTTAGACGTGCAGTATCCTTGGGAAGACGCGCCCCGGCGCGGCCACCACCATCTGCTAACGGTCAAATCGTTCTACCTCGACCGGTATCCCGTAACTAATGCCGGCTTCAAGAAGTTTCTGGACGCCACGCAATACCATCCGAAAGACGACCACAACTTCCTGAAGGACTGGCGCAACGGAACCTACCCGGACGGCTGGGCGAATAAGCCGGTCACCTGGGTCTCACTGGAAGATGCGCGGGCTTACGCCGCCTGGGCCGGCAAGCGGCTGCCGCACGAGTGGGAATGGCAATACGCGGCGCAAGGCACGGATGGACGGCTGTACCCCTGGGGCAACTCGTGGGACGAGCGCGCGGTTCCTACGCCCTACAAGGGCCGCGACCTGCCCGGCCCCGCGGATGTGGATGCGCATCCGGCGGGCGCCAGTCCGTTCGGGGCGATGGACATGAGCGGCAACGTGTGGCAATGGACCGATGAGTTCGTGGATGAACATACGCGCGCGGCCGTTCTGCGCGGCGGCAGTTACTATCAGCCGCAAGGGTCGATGTGGTATTTCCCGCAAGCGTACAAACTGAACGAGCACGGGAAGTATCTGCTGATGGCGCCTTCCAAGGATCGCGCCGGGACGCTGGGGTTCCGGTGTGCGATGGATGAGTAGCTTTCGAGCGATCAGCGGTCCCGCTCCCTCACGGTCGCGGCTCGGTAACAGTTGCATTGATTTCGCAAGGTTTACTGAGCCGGGCCCAGAGGGCACCCCGTCAGGGAGCGGTTTCTGTCAATCAAGAATCCCCAAATAAGAAGGCCCGATATGCGTTAAACTACCGCTGGAGGTATTTGTGGACTCTGATTTCTCACAGCCGGCACGCCGCGATTTCTTCAAGACCGCTGCCGCCGGAGTGCTTCTGCTCAGGCCGGAAACGGTGTTCGGAACGCAGGCTAATTCGGCCGTCGAAGTGGGGCTGATCGGCTGCGGCGGCCGCGGCAACTGGATTGGCGCGTTCTTTCCGGAGTTCGCGGGCGCGCGCATCGTGGCCCTGGCCGATGTTATTCGCGAGCGCCTGGATGCCACGCAAGGCAGCTTCAAGGTGGATCCCTCGCGCACCTATTATGGGCCGGAAGCCTATCGCGAGCTCATCGCATCGAAGGTGGACGCGGTGGCCATCGAGACGCCGCCCTATTTCCATCCCGAGCAGGCGCGCGCCGCGGTCGACGCGGGCAAACACGTCTATCTGGCCAAGCCGGTGGCGGTGGATGTGCCTGGCTGCCACAGCATCCTCGAGAGCGGCAAACGCGCGCAAGGGAAGCGCAGCTTCCTGGTGGACTTTCAGACGCGCTCGCAGCCCGTGTTCCAGGATGCGGTGGCGCGCCTCGAACGCGGCGATATCGGCAAGCCCGTCTTTGCGCAGATCTTGTACTACGCCGGCAGGCCCGCGCCCGACAAGTCGAAGCCCGGCATGGACCCCGGCCAGGCGCGCATCCTGAATTTCTACATGGACCGCGTCTTAGGCGGCGATATCATCGTGGAGCAGAATATCCACGTGATCGACCTGGCCAACTGGTTCCTCGGGGGGCATCCCCTGGCGGCCCACGGCACGGGCGGACGCACGGATTGGAGCGGCACTCGCTTCGACTGTGGAGACGCCTACGACCATTTCCTGGTGACATTCCAGTACCCCAACGGCGTGCAGGCGGACTTCAGCTCGAACCAGTTGACCAACAGCTTCAGCGATCTTTGCGTGCGATGCTTCGGCATCAAAGGCGCCGTGGATTCGCACTACGGCGGCCTGGTGCGCATCACCGGCGAAAACGCCTGGGAGGGCGCGAAGAAGGACGATACCTTCCGGCAGGGCGCTATCAACAACGTGAAGGCGTTCATCGATAGCATCCAGACCGGCAAGCTGCTGAACAACGCCGAACAGGCGGTGGAGAGCAATTTGACCGCGATTCTGGGCCGCACCGCGGCGTATCAGAACCGCACGGTCGCCTGGGAGGAACTGCTGCGGTCCGAAGAGAAGTTCGAGGCGAATCTCAAGCTTCGCTGGTAAGTTCAAGGACAGGCCAGGAGGCCTGTCCTACTTGCGCTTGGCCGGCTTGGGAATCCAGAACTCGGGATCTCCCGCCGCGAACTCCTTCGAAACGTAGCTCATCCGCGGATTGAAAGCGAAGAGCAAGCTCTCGCTCGACTGCACCACTTCCGGGGCGAGCGTATCGAAATGCTGCCGGTTGCGATCGCCCATGGCTTGGCGCGCGGCCGCCATGCGCGCCGGGGCCGCGTCCATGCGCGCCAGCGAATCCATCGGCGAGAAGAGCAGATACGCTCCGGACGGCCCGCCGGAAACCACCTGATAGGTGAGGACCGGCTGGTCGGAATTGGATTTCTCGTCGCCATCGATCAACAGCCTGGCCACCTGCACCAGTTCCGCGTCATGGCCATACTTGATGCGAAGCACGGTCACTCCCATATGCCGGCACTTCGGCAGAGACGACATGGCTTCCGCCGGATGATAGCTGAGATCGCCGCGGAACACCGCCAGCATGGTTCGGGAGCCGGTGCGCAGTTCGCCGTCCTGCACATTCGCCACTTCCAAATCGGCGGCCATCGGCGATTGTTCGATCTCCGCGCGCGCCTTTTCCATGCCGCCAAACGAGTCGTATGGTTCCAGAAACCAGGCTTCCGAGGGACCCGATTCCGTGGTCATCCCAAGGTAATGCGTCTTGACGTTTCCCTTTTGAAAGATGCGGGGCCAGGCTTCTTCGGCCTTCACGTGCGCCGCCTCACGGCCTTCCTTGATCTGCTCCCGCACCACCATCAGGACCTGGGGCGCGGGCGACTCGTCCTGCATCTGCGCGGCCATCTGCGAAGAAAGCGGCGCGACGCCGACCAGGCACAAACCGATCGCGGCGACCGGGAAAACGTTTGGCTTCATACATCACCTCAGGGGTTATGTTACAAGACGCCGATACATGGCGGCAAATGCCGGAATGCCGATCTGCTCGGCGCGCATGCTAACTTCCGGCCAACCTTCCACCGCTGCGCCATACTGGGCGGCCAGGTTATTGCGCAGGATTTTGCGCTTCTGCCGGAAACAAAGCGCCACGAAACGGAGAAAGTCCAGGCGGTCGGCGATACCCAACTCGGCGGCGCGATCGTGCGGCACGAAACGCAGTACTGCGGAATCCACTTTGGGCGGCGGATGAAAGGCGGTTGGCGACACTTCGAACAGCAACTCGATATCGGCGGACAACTGCATGGCCACGCTGAGATATCCGTAGTCGCGGCTGCCGGGGGAGGCGGTGATGCGCTCCGCCACCTCCTTCTGCGTCAGGAACACACCGCGGCGCACCAGCGGGCCGAGCGCCATCACCCGCTCCAGAATAGCGGTGGCGGCGTAGTAAGGGAGATTGCCCGTAATGGTTGCCGGTCCCCATTGGCCGAGATCGATCTCCAACGCATTGGCCTCGACGACTTCGAGCCGGCGCTCCCCGGCATACATCTGCATGAGTCTTAGCGCCAGATAGCGATCGATTTCGATGGCGACGACCCGATCCGCGCGGGCCAGCAGGTGGGTGGTGAGAGCACCCCGGCCGGGGCCGATCTCGACGATGAGCGGCTCCCGCTCGGGGCATGCGGCGCGGGCGATGCGTTCGAGAACCGAGCCGCGAATCAGGAAATGTTGGCCGAGTTTCTGGCGCGCCACGGTTAACGGCCTGGCATGTGGGGCAGGCCCTCGGCCGGGGTGCCCTCTGGGCCCGGCCTCGCAGGCCGCCAAGCGCGGACTGAAGTCCGCGCCAGCAAGCTAGTCAAGGGCTTCGCCCTTGGTATCCTTGGTGGTGTCTGGAGGCGTTCATCGCATAAACTTCCAGGTAGTGACCTTGGAGGATAACGATGAACGCCTTTTACCAACACCACCACGATAGCATTGCCATGCACTATGCGTGCTTCGACCGC
>Ga0181536_10000461_pt1 | contig 48927 bp, 41 predicted proteins | sample PEATcosm2014_Bin_41_FD_121105 | JGI IMG/M metagenome (GOLD analysis project Ga0181536, IMG submission 121105) | Peatland microbial communities from MTU Mesocosm Facility, Houghton, MI, USA - PEATcosm2014_Bin17_60_metaG | ecosystem: Environmental > Terrestrial > Soil > Wetlands > Peat | place...
AGAGAACCTTGGCCACATTGTTGCCTGGACCGTTGGCTTGCTGCCGGTGGGAGCTGGAGCGGCGGCGAATGACGCCGCCCTCGAACTTCGCGCTGCGAATCATCATTGAGGAAGACCCCAGACTGGTGCGGAATCTGAACGCGCACTATGCCGGCGCGGCGCCCGACGGCGGTCTGGAAACCGTCGAGCGGGACGCGCTGTTCGATGTCATCGGCGAGCATTTCACCGGCCGGCCGTGGCCGCGCTCCGGCGGCATGGACGTCACGCGGCGGTTCATGGCCGACCTGCAATCCGCCATGACCGCCACCCTCTGGAAGGTAGACCTGTTGGCGATGGCGTGAAAGCGAGGCATCCGCCACACGGGCCGCCTATGGCGAGGCCTTTCGCCGGGCGTGTCGATGGTCATCGGGATCGCGATGCATGCAACCCAATAGCCCGGTGTGCGTAGGAGCGGACCGTGCCGGACCGGACGTGTCAGAAGGATATCAAAACGACCCCGGCGCGTTGGCGGATTCCGCGGCGATCACAAAAACCCGTCTTCGTTCAACTCGGGCTATGGCAGGCGATCATCGCGCGCGCGATCGCATCGCTGACGTCGAGCACCGTCAGATGCCGCGCGGCGACCTCGGCCGGAACCCGGAACGGCGGAACCGTGTCGGTGACCGTGATCCCATCGAGCGCCGGTGACGCGAACAGCTCGGTCGCACCGTCGACGAACAAACCATGCGCCGCGGCGGCGAACACCTTTGTCGCCCCCGCCGCGCGGCAGGCATTCGCGGCCCGCACCAGGGTGCCGCCGGTGCTGATCAGGTCGTCGATGATCACCGCGACCTTGTCGCGCACGTCCCCGGCCAGCAGCTCGCCGCTCACCACGCCGGAGCTGCGGTATTTCTCCATATACGCGCTGCCGACATCCTTCCGCGTCAGATGCTCAAGCTCCTGGCGAAACTGCTCCGCCCGCTTGGCGCCACCGGCGTCGGGTGAGACGGCGACCACCGTTTCGCCACGCAGCAAGGGCGCGAAATGCGCCGCCAGCAACGGCGCGCTTTCGACATGCCAGGTCGGACAGCGGAACGCGTTCTCGAACGCCGCGACGTTGTGCACTTCCGCCGCGATCAACCGGTCGATCCCGACCGCTTCGAACATCGCCGCGACATAGCGCGTGATGACCGGGTCGTTCGCCTTGGTCCGCCGGTCCTTGCGCGCGTAACAGAGATACGGTGTCACTGCCGTCACCCGTTCGGCGCCGGCATCTCGCAACGCGCCGCAAAAGAACAGCAACCGGCAGAACTTGTCGTTACCGGTCTCGTGGTCATCGCCATGCAGCGAATGCAGCACGAACACGTCATGGCCGCGCACATCGCGCAGGGGCCGCGTCTTGTGCTCGCCATCCTCGAAGTTCCGCTCCTCGTGCGGTGCGAGCACGATGTCCAGCCGGCCGGCCACCCGTTCGGCCAGCTCCCGACTGCCGCGCAGGCCAAAGAACGTCAAAGGACGATTGTCCATGCGAATCTCCCGCCAGCTTCAGCCGGTTGCGATCAGGGACCGGGCCTCGTCGAGCAACGCCGTCACCTCAGCGTCCCGCAATTGCGGGAACTGGCGGTAGAACTGACCGACGGCGGCGAAGTTCTCGGGGGTGTCCAGGCACACGACCTCATCCACCTCCCGCCGCAGCCGGCTCAGCGAGTCCGGCGCGGCGACCGGCACGGCGAGCACCAGCCGCGCCGGCTTGCGCGCCCGCGTCGCATGCAAGGCGGCACGCATGGTGGCACCGGTGGCGATGCCGTCATCGACCACGATGGCGGTGCATCCGGCGATCTCGACCGGCTTGCGATCGCCGAGCCAGAGCCGGCGGCGGCGCTCGATTTCGGTCAGCGCCGCCGCCTTCACCTCGTCGAGATACGCTTGCGAGATGTCCAGCCCTATCACGAGACGCTGATCGATAATCACCTCCGGGTGCTCGCCATCGGCGATCGCCCCCACGGCGAATTCTTCGTTGAACGGCGCGCCGATCTTGCGCACCAGGACAATATCGAGCGGCGCCGCCAAAGCCCGCGCGATCTCGAACCCCACCGGCACGCCGCCTCGCGGCAACGCCAGCACGACCGGATGCTTGTCCTTTAGCGGCAGCAGACGCTGCGCGAGCTTTGCTCCCGCCTCACGCCGATCGTTGAACAACATGCTCCGCCTCCGCCAATTCGGGTGCCAGGTGACGCGCGAACCAGTCCCGTGCCAGGGCGACCACGGCCTCCAGCGTGCCCTTCTCCTCGAACAGATGGGTCGCGCCGGGAACAATCTCCAGCTGGCGCGTGCACCGCAGCCGCTGGTAAGCGGCCCTGTTGAGGGACAGCACCTCGGGATCGTTACCGCCGACGATCAGCAGCGTGGCGGCGGTGACCTTCGGCAGCGCCTGATCGGCCAGATCGGGCCGCCCGCCGCGACTGACGACGGCACGCACATCCTGGCGGCCCGCCGCGGCCACCAGAGCGGCGGCGGCCCCGGTGCTGGCGCCGAAAAAGCCAAGCGGCAAATCCCGCCCGGCCGCCATCTCGCGGACCCGGGTCGCCGCCTGATCGAGCCGGCCGGCCAGCAGCGCGATATCGAACACGTTAGCCCGATCCTCCGCCTCATCATCGGTGAGCAGATCGAACAACAGGGTAGCGAACCCCGCTTGCCGCAGCGCGTCAGCCACGTAAGCATTGCGCGGACTGAACCGGCTACTGCCGCTGCCATGGGCGAACAGCACGATCCCGCGAGCTGGTGCCGCGGGCAGGCCGAGCAACCCTTCCCCGCCATGCGGCGGAAGCGTTACCGAGACGATCCGATTCTGCATTGACATCATCGCCAGGCCTCCCACGACCGGCGCACCAGAGGACACCTTCGGTGAAACCGCATTGATCGACGTCAATCCGTGGCGACGGCGAACCTTTACGGCCGCGCGCCGGTCGCGGTGACCAGCGGCACGGCCATCGCCAGGGCGGCCATCACACCGCCGCCGGCATCGAGTGTCCGCCAGAGCCCTCTGTCCAACCCGGGAGGCGGCGCCCCCAAATAAAAACTGAGCGATGGAACGGCGAGGCGCGATGCCGTGTCGGCGGCGCGTTGCCGATCCGCCGCCTCGGTGAACGCCCCCTCAAGCAGCACCGAACATCCCGCCGCCAGGACGTCGCCGGCCTCGCGCCAGGCCACCTCGCCGGACGGCGCCAGATGCACGATCCGCGCGCCGGGCACCGGCGGGGTCTGGGCCGCGAGCATGCCTGCCAGTTCGCTCCGGTCGCGACCGCCGAGCACGATCAGCAGCGGACGCCGCGGCAGCAGAAAATCCAGGCTGGCGTGGACATGACGCCGCGCCAGCGTCAGCAGGCGCGCCGCCTGCCGCGGGTTCGCCTGTCGCTGGGCGCCGCCGGCCAGCGCGTAACTTCTTATCGCCGCGCGCAACGCCAAAAACAGCGGCAACGCCCGCAATCCCTCGGTCTCGGGCACGAGGTCCAGCCAGGCGTTGAACACCGCGTTGCCCAGATCGCCGCGGCCGCGCAGGTGCAAATCCATCAACAGGAACGCCAGGTCGTACAGGACGTCGATGCAGCCGATCTCCTCGCTGAACTCGATGCAGTCAAATAATGTTGGCCGGCCGGACCAGAGGTAGATGTTGGCGAGCCGCAGATCGCCGTGGCACCGCCGTACCTTGCCGCCCAGGCGCCGTTGGTCGAGCAACGCCGCCACCCTGTCGACCGCGATCCGGGTGCGGCTGCTCAGGTCATCGACCGCCACGCCATCCAGGGCCGGCGCGACCCGCCCGAGTTCCCGTTCATTGTTCACGATCACGCGACGGATCGCGTCGCCGCCACCGAATGTGGGCGTTGGCTCCGCCGTCAGATGAAACCGCGCGACGGCCTCACCGAGCGCGTGCATCAACGCGGGCGTCAGCCTGCCGCTTTCCTCCAGACGATCGAACAGATCGGCCTGCGCGAACCGCCGCATGACCACCACGAAATCGAGCGCGGGACCGGCACCATCGAACGTCAGAGCTCCGGCCGCGTCGCGACGGATCGACCGCACGCCGAGGTAAAGCTCCGGTGCGGTGCGCCGGTTCAGCACCAGTTCCGCCTCGCAGGCAGCCCGCCGCGACTCACGCGTGGTGTAGTCGAGCGAGGAAAAGCGGATCGCCCGCTTGAGTTTGTACGCGCGCTCCCCGGCCAGGAAGACGATCGAGCAGTGGGTTTCGATCCGCTCCACGCCGCCGGCCGCCACGCCGTGGCTCATCGGGTCCGACAGGAACGCGATCACCGCGCCCTGGTCGTCGGCGGCGGGCAGCACATCCGTCACGGCCGATGGCCCGGCGCCCGGTCCATTCCCGCCGCGAGCCGGCGAATGCCCAGGCTGATCTGCACCGGAACATGGCCGGGCTCCAGCCGCCGCAAGCTGTCCGGCAGCCGCGCCAGCGACGCCGCCGCATGCGCGCGGGCCTCCGTCAGGGAGGGGAAGCCGTCCACCCGCTGTCCGCCGCGCATGGCCGGCCACAACAATGCCTCGCCTTCCGCCGGCTCATCGAGCAGCGTGACAATGTCGTCGGCGATGGTCCCGTCAATGTGATGCCGCCGATGGACCTGCTTGCGGCCCGGCCACGTCGCCTTGCCCTCGCTGAGCTTACGGCGCGGCCGTCCGGCGTATTCCTGCAGCTTGTAGGCGCAATCGAGCGCCGGCGCGTCGCTCGCGGTGGTCAGGCTGGTGCCGACGCCAAACCCGTCGATCGGCGCGCCGTCGCGGCACAACAACAGCAGGCTGTCTTCGTCCAGTCCGCCGCTGGCGAAGATGTGAATCCCCGGCCACCCCGCCGCGTCGAGGATGCCGCGCACCGCCCTCGCGTGCGCCGCGAGGTCGCCGCTGTCCAGGCGCACCGCGCTGATCGTGATGCCGCGCGCGGCGAGCCGGGGCGCCAGAGCGGCGACGATCGCCGCGCCGCGCTCCGTATCATATGTGTCGATCAGCAACGTCAGCGCCGTCGGCCGCACCTGGGCGAAATGCTCAAACGCCGTCGCCTCGTCGTCATGCGCCTGCACGAACGAGTGCGCCATCGTCCCGACCACCGGGATGCCGAATTCACGGCCGGCGAGCACAGTGGCCGTGCCGGAAAACCCCGCCAGATAGCTGGCGCGCGCCGCCATCACGCCCGCCTCGGCGCCATGCGCCCGCCGCAGCCCGAAATCCACCAGTTGCTTGCCGGGCGCCGCCAGTACCATGCGCGCGGCCTTCGAGGCGATGACCGTCTGGAAATGCACCAAATTGATCAGCCGCGTCTCGACCAGTTGCGCCTCCGGCAACGGCGCGGTGACGCGCAACACCGGCTCGTCCGGGAAGAACACGGTGCCTTCCGGCATCGCATCGACATCGCCGGTGAAGCGCAGTGCTTGCAATCCGTCGAGGAAGGCGCTGGAGAACAGCCCCGACCCGCGCAGCCACGCCAGGTCGTCCGGCGTGAATCGCATGGTTTCCAGGAATTGCACGGCCTGCTCCAGCCCGGCGGCCATCAGGAAGCCGCGGCCGGGCGGCAGTTTACGGACGAACAATTCGAACACCGCCGTCTCGGTCATGCCATGCGCGGCATAGGCCTCCAGCATCGAGAGCTCGTAGAGGTCGGTCAGCAGCAGGCTCTGTTCAGTCATCATTGCGATATAACCGAAATGCCGCCTGGGCTCGTTGATCCTTATCAACCATACACCGGTGTCGATCGGCGCGACTTGACGCAGGTCAAGGCGCGACGCGGCCCGCGGAGGCAGGGTCCGACATTCGTCCAGGTCAACGCGGTGGGACGCCCAACCAACGGCCAACACAACATGCCCGTGGTCAACGCCGAAATCGCCAGCGAACTCGACAAGGTCGCCGATTTGCTCGACATCGAGGGCGCCAATCCGTTCCGCGTGCGCGCTTATCGCCGGGCGGCGCGGCTGGTCGGCGGATTGCCGCGCGCCATCACCGATATGCTGGCGGCGGGCGAGGACCTCGATGATCTGCCGGGCATCGGTGAAGACCTCGCGGAGAAAATCGCCACCATCGCCAAAGGCGGGCAGCTGCCTCTGTTGACCGATCTGGAGCGTCAGGTGCCGGCCGGGATCACCGCGCTGCTCGCGATCCCCGGTCTCGGGCCAAAGCGGGTGCACCAGCTGCACGAGGTGCTGGGGATCGATACGATCGACAAACTCGCGGCCGCCGCCCGGGCCGGCAAGCTGCGCGGCGTTCCCGGGTTCGGCGCGGGGGTGGAGGCGAGACTGCTGCGGGCGATCGAGGCGGGGATCGGGCAAAGCGGACGGGTCAGGCTCGCGGCCGTCGAACCGTCCGTCGATCTGTTGCTGCGGCATCTCCGGCGGGCCGAAGGGGTGAAGCGGGTCGAGGTGGCGGGAAGCTTCCGCCGCCGGCGCGAGACCGTCGGCGATCTCGACATCGTGGCCGCGGCCGCGCCGAGCCAGCCAGTGATGCGGCGTTTCACCGGCTATGAAGACGTGACCGAGGTCGCCGAGCAAGGGCCAACCCGCGCGACCGTCCGCCTGCGCACCGGTCTGCAGGTCGATTTGCGCGTGGTGCCGGAGGCGAGTTTCGGCGCGGCGCTGGATTACTTCACCGGCTCGAAAGCCCACAACATCGCGCTGCGCCGGATCGCCGTCGAACGCGGCCTGAAGCTCAATGAATACGGCCTGTTCAAGGGGGACCAGCGTTTGGCCGCCGGGTCCGAGGCGGAGATTTACCAGGCCCTCGGCCTCGCCTGGATCCCGCCGGAACTGCGCGAAAATCTGGGCGAGATCGAAGCGGCGCGCGAAGGCCGGCTGCCGCTGCTGGTGACCGTCGACGACATTTTGGGCGATCTGCATGTCCACACCAACGCCAGCGACGGGCGGGCGAGCCTGACCGACATGGCGGCGGCGGCGCGGGCCAAGGGGTACAGCTACATCGCGATCACCGACCACAGTCACCGCCTCGCCATGGCGCACGGGCTGGATGAAGCGCGGCTGACGCGGCAAATGCACGACATCGACCGGATGAACGGCGAACAGCCGGGCCTGGTCGTGCTGAAGTCGATCGAAGTGGACATTCTGGAGGACGGCACGCTCGATCTGCCCGATCAGGTGCTGCGGCGACTCGATCTGGTCGTCGGCGCCGTCCATTCCCGCTTCGATCTGCCGCGCGCCAAACAGACGGAGCGGCTGTTGCGGGCGATGGACAACCGTTGTTTCAACATCCTCGCTCACCCCACCGGCCGGCTGATCAATGAACGGCCGGCGTATGATATCGACATGGAGCGGGTGATGCGCGGCGCGATTGAGCGTGGTTGCTTCCTCGAACTGAACGCCCAGCCGGAGCGGTTGGACCTGATGGATACGCATTGCCGGCTGGCGAAACAGCTTGGCCTCAAGGTGGCGATCTCCACCGACGCGCATAGCGCCGGCGAGCTGGACCTGATGCGATTCGGCATCGATCAGGCACGGCGCGGCTGGCTGGAGCCGGCGGATGTGCTCAACGCGCGCCCGTTGGCCGAACTGCGCGAAATGCTGCGGCGGCGCCGGTAGATGCGCGGATCGCCGATCAGGCTGCGGAACCCTCAGATCAGGTCGCTCCGCCGGCACGTCACCCCTGTCATTGCGAGCGAAGCGAAGCAATCGCCATCCATGGGGACACCGGGATCGCCACAACACTTCGCTCCTCGTGATGACCGAGGACGAGTTCGTTCCCGCTCAACCGGATCGGAAAATCCTTCGGAGCCATGACTGACCTTCGCCTGTTCCTGTGCGGTGACGTGATGCTCGGTCGAGGCATCGACCAGATCCTGCGCCACCCGAGCGAGCCTCGTCTTTACGAGCCACAGGCCGATTCCGCCTTGACCTATGTGCTTTTGGCCGAAGTCGGGGGGAATCGCCGCATTCCGCGACTTGTTGCCCCGACCTATGTCTGGGGCGACTCGCTCGCGGTGCTGCGCGACGAGAAACCGGCCGCCAGGATCATCAATCTTGAGACCGCCATTACCACGAGCGACGATTACGCGATGAAAGGCATCAATTACCGGATGCACCCCGGCAATATCGATTGCCTCACCGCGGCGCGGATCGACGGCTGCGTGCTGGCGAACAACCACGTGCTCGATTGGGGGCGCGGCGGTTTGCTGGAGACTCTCGCCACGTTACGGCGCGCCGGTATTCGTTACGCGGGGGCGGGCCACGACGCCGCCGAGGCCGCCGCGCCGGCGATCCTGCCGGTCGCGGGCGGCGGGCGGTTGCTGATCTTCGGCTTCGCCGCGATCACCAGCGGCGTGCCGCGCGAATGGGCCGCCGAGGCCGCTCGGCCGGGGGTCAACCTGTTGCCCGATTTGTCAGCCGAAACCGCGGCGCGTCTGGCCGAAACCGCGCGGACTCAGCGCCGGCCAGGAGATCTGCTGATCGCCTCGGTGCATTGGGGCGGCAACTGGGGTTATGACATTCCTGATACGCAACGAGCCTTCGCCCATGCCCTGGTGGATGGCGGCTTCGACATCGTGCACGGTCACTCGTCGCATCATGCGAAGGGGATCGAGGTGTACCGGGAGAAACTGATCCTGTACGGCTGCGGCGACTTCATCAACGATTACGAGGGGATCTCGGGTTACGAGGAATTCCGCGGCGATCTCGCGGTGATGTATCTGCCGCGGCTGGATGGAGCGGACGGGCGGCTGTTGTCGCTTGACATGGTGCCGATGCGCATGCGGCAGTTCCGGCTCAGGCGCCCGTCGGGCGAGGACGCGACGTGGTTATACGAGACGCTCGCACGGGAAAGCGCCCAACTGGGCGCGCGGCTGCATCCAGGCGCGGACGGCCGATTTTCCATCGGTGGGTTGTAATGGCGACGCAAGCCGCACCGCCCGGCTTGCTCGCACAGGCATCGCGCGGGATCCAAATCATTCGCCGGTTGGCATAACGGAACAACCGGATCACGCGGCCACCGGCCCAGCCTCGGCCAGCCGCCGCACCGCCGGATAATCGATCTTACCCGTGCCAAGCCGCGGCATCCGCGTCAGACAAATCACCGTGCGCGGCACCATGATCTCCGGAATCCCCTGGGCGTGTGCCGCGTCGAGCAACGGTTCCGCGGTGGCCGCCACGCGGGACGTAACGAGCACCAGACGCTCGCCCTTGTGGCGATCCGGCAGTGCCACGACGGCATGCGCCGCCTCCGGCCAGACGCCGTCGGCGAGCGCCTCGCCAACGCTCATCGGAACCATTTCGCCGCCGATCTTCGCGAAACGCGCGGCCCGGTCCCTGATCCAGACGAAGCCCTGGCCGTCGACCTCGACAATATCCCCGGTATCGTACCAGCCCCCCGTCAACGATTCGAGCACGCCCGGCGCCGACGCGCGCAGATAGCCGAGCATGACATTCGGTCCGCGCACCCAAAGCCGGCCGGCCCGGTCGAGCCCTTCCACGGGCTCGAGTCTCCAGGCGATCCCGGGCAGGAACCGGCCAACGCTGCCCGCCGCGTTCCGCGTTGGGGTGTTGATCGACAGCACCGGAGCCGTCTCCGTGGCGCCATAGCCTTCCAACACCCGCGCGCCGAAGCGCTCGGCATAGAGTTGCCGTGTCGCTTCCTTCAAGCGTTCCGCGCCAGCGAATATATAGCGTATCGAGCGAAAATCGTACGGATCCGCGTAGTGCGCCCAGCCGGTGAGAAATGTATCGGTGCCGAAAGCAATGGTGGCGTCGTTGGCATAGATCAGTTCCGGCACCAGCCGGTAGTGCAGCGGCGTCGGATAGAGGAACGTCGGCACACCGGCGAGCAACGGCAACAGCGTCCCGACGGTCAGACCGAAGGCATGGAACATCGGCAGCGCATTGAACACCAGGTCGGCCGAGGTGAAATCGATCACCGCCGCCGCCTGCGCGCAATTCGCGAGAATCGCACGATGGCTGAGCACCACGCCTTTGGGCACGCCTTCGGTCCCGCTGGTGAACATCACCACCGCAGCAGCGTCCGCCGATCCCCGGCAGCCCGGCAGCCGGCGCGCGAGGAAGCTATCGCACCAGCCGCGTAATCGCGCGCGCCAGCCGAGCGATCCGGCCAGGTCCTCAAGCCAGACGAACGTCACCTCACCGCTCATCCGCGCGATGTCTTTTTGCAAACGGCCACGCTCGGCGAATTGGCGCGATGAAATGACGAACCGAACCCGCGCGGTGCGGCAGGCGGTCAGCATGCCCTCCGCGCCCGCGGTGACATTGAGCATGGCGGGGACACGGCCGAACGCCTGCAGGGCCATGAAGACAACCAACGCGCCGGCGGCATTCGGCAGCAGCACTCCGACATGCTCGGCGGGCGCGGTGGTCAGCGCCAGCCGGCGGCCCAATACGCAGGCGCCCGCCAGGATATGGCGATAATCGATCGGCTGGCCGATGGCATCCCGCAACACACGGGACCGCCAGCCATGGCGCGTCCCGGCATCGATCAGCGCGGTGAACAACGTGCGATCGAGGGACTGTGTGGTGAACGCGGCGTCGACCATCACATCCCGCACGGTGCGTGCCGCCGCGTGCCGGCGGGGCCGGCCGAGCAGCGCGGGGTCCAGCGACAGCGAAACCGGCGGCAGAACCGTGATGCGGATGCGCGGGAACCAACGTCGGCGCAGCTTGCCGCCAACGTACGACAGATGGCTGAACTGCGTTCCCTCGATCCGCACCGGCACCAGCTTCGCCGCGGCCTTGTCGGCGATCATCCCGGCGCCGTCGTAAATCTTCATCAATCCGCCGGTTTCGCTGATGCGGCCTTCCGGGAACAACACCAGCCGCTGCCCTTCGGTCACCGCCTGGATCATCGTCCGGACCGCGAAAGGGTTGCGCGGATCGACGCGAATCAGCCGCGTGCGTGTCAGGAACGGACGCGCCCACCAGCGAGCCGCGACGACCGTGTCGATCACGAACACCGGTTCGCCCGGCAGAAACGCGGCGAGCAAGGGACCGTCGGCCAGACTGAAGTGATTCGGCACCACGAGCGCGCGCTCGTCGGGCGGCGGGTAGTGTTCCAAGCCGGTCACCGTGATGCGATGGAAGGCTTTGGCATAACACCGGAGCAACCATAACCGGACCGCCCCCGGAACGGCCCGCCCGTTCCAGACGCGGCCCGCCAGCAGACTGACGAATCCCGTCACCATCCCGAAGCGCCGATCGGCATGCGACGCTCAGAGGTCCGGTGGTTCTTCGGCTTGCAGGATCTCGTAAACCGCCTTGACCGCGCCGTGCGGTTCATGCCCGGCCTCGTCCTCGAGGCCGCCGCCGCCGCGCAGCCACTGCGCCGCCTGGAGGACCTCGGCGGCAGTTGCCTCCGTCGCCATGATACTGGTCACCACCGCATCGTCGACATCGCCGATCATGCCGCGAATTTCGCTGGCGGTAGCGGGCTTGTTGCTCTCGTTTTGCATGACGGAACCCCATTGCGAAATCGTAATCAGCCTTTGATGCAGACGACTGGTGCCAGCATCACGACCTTGCGCGCGAGCCCGGCGCGATGCGTGGCCTCGACGACGGCGCCAATATCCTTGTAAGCGCCCGGTGCCTCCTCGGCCACGCCGCGCGAGGACGGGCTGCGGATGATGATGCCGGCGTTCGCCAGGTCATCGACAACCTGACGGCCATGCCACTGCTTCAGAGCCTGGTGACGGCTGAGCTGGCGGCCCGCGCCGTGGCACGCGGATGCGAAGGCATGCTCCTCGGCGTCCTGGGTTCCCGCCATGATCGCCGAACGCGTGCCCATGCTGCCGCCGATGAACACCGGCTGGCCAACGTTGCGCAGGGCGAGTGGCAACTCGATGTGGCCCGGACCGAAAGCACGCGTCGCACCTTTGCGATGGACAAACAGCCGCCGCGTCCGTCCCCCGATCCGATGCGTTTCCTCTTTGCAGGTGTTGTGCGACACGTCAAACAATAGTTCGAGCTTCGCTGACGGGAAGTAGTGGCCAAACACCCGCCGCGTCAGATGGGTGAGGATCTGCCGGTTGGCCAATGCGCAATTGATCGCCGCGCGCATCGCGCCGAGGTAGCGCGCGCCAAGGTCCGACCGGATCGGCGCGCAGGCCAGATCGAGATCGGGTACCACAATACCGAGTTGCGGCATGGCGACCGCCATCTCGCGCTGATAGTCGGTGGCGATCTGATGGCCGAGACCGCGCGAGCCGCAATGGATGCTCACCACGATCTCGCCCAGGCGTAGCCCGAAGGAAGCTGCCGCGACCGGGTCCGCGACCTCGATGACCTCCTGCACTTCGAGATAGTGATTGCCGGAGCCCAGTGTGCCCATTTCCCGCCGCTGGCGGGTCTTCGCCTTCTCGGACACAGCTTCCGCCAACGCCCCGGGCACCACACCGTTTTCCTCGACGCGGTCGAGGTCTTCGGCGTCGCCATAGCCCTGGTCGATCGCCCAGCGCGCGCCGCCCAACAGCATCGCATCCATCGCCGCGGGATCGAGGTCGAGCTTGCCTCTGCTGCCGACGCCGGCCGGAATCTGGCGAAACAGGCTCTCCGCCAGGTCCAGTTTCACTGGTTCGATATCGCCGCGCGTCACGCCGGTCAGCAGCGTGCGCACGCCGCACGAAATGTCGAAGCCGACGCCGCCGGCGCAGACGATGCCGTCTTTCTCGGCGTCGAACGCCGCGACTCCGCCGATCGGGAAACCGTAGCCCCAATGCGCGTCCGGCATCGCGTAGGCGGCTTCGACGATGCCCGGCAGGCTGGCGACATTGCTGATCTGCTCAGCCACCTTGTTATCCATTCCATCGATCAGCGCCTCGTCCGCGAAGATGACGGCCGGCACGCGCATCGGTCCCGTCGGAGGGATCCGCCACTCATTCAGCGCGATGCGCTCCAGGCCGCTTCGATCCATCTGCGTCTCCCGTTCACACGTCGACGATGCACTGGGCGATCCAGCTACCGTCCGGCGATTGCTCAACCTTCAGCTCAGTCATCGTCGCGCCCTTCGGTTCCACCACCGGGGCGTGGCGCGCCGGATCGATCGTTTCGCCCCACGCGCGCCCCTCCAGTGTTTGATCTCGCAGCGATACTTCGAAGCGGCTGAATGCCATCCGCCGCACCGCCATTTCGTAGATCACCGCGTTCAGCCAGTCATACAGCAGCAGACGATCGTTTGGCGCCGAGCAGGTGATCGAGACCATCTCGGTTGGCGATATGGAATCCGGCTCGACAACCGAAGCGGCGAGCGCGGCGGCGGCTTGCGCGAACGCGGCCTCGCGCGTGTCTCCGCTGCCTCGCACCCCGATATCGGCGCCGTGCGGAAATTGCAGCGCGCACCCTTCAGTCATCGCCAGTCGCCTGGAAGTCGCGCACCGCGCGCCAGTGATGGACCGCATCCAAGGCAGCCGTCGAGGAGGTCATCGCGGCAGCCACGGGCTCAACCCCCGATGGTGAGCTGATTGTCGACCTCGGTCACCCCTGGCGCCGCCCAGGCGGCGGCCTCGGCGGTTCGGCTCTCCCACCAGCTCTTCACCTTGCCCCGCAGAGTCGCTTTCTGGCCGCTTACCGTAACACTGATATGCATCGCCTCCAGTTCGGCGCTGCGCCGCAACGCATTTTCGATTTTCTCGTGCACGGTTCCCGGATCGGTGGCCTCGCCGGGACCCAACCGCACGCCGATCAGATCGACGATGTTCGTCACCCCGCCGAGACGCCTGACGTCACGCTCGGCGGCCTCCCGTTGAAACTGATGCGTGACAAAACCGGTGAGCGTCACGACCCCGTTCTCGACTTTTACCTGGATCTGCTCGTGCGGCACGGCGACATCCCATTTCAGAATGCTGAGGGCGCGTTCCCCGATCTCCTCATCGGCGTGTTTATGTGCCGCTGGTGGATGAACCACGATCTCCTGCGCGATCCCCCGGACCCCTCTGACCCTCCGGGCGGCCCGTTCGGCGCTCAGCTTTTCGGCGAGCGTGCCGACGACTCCGCTCAGCGTCACCACACCGTTCCGGGCGGCGACCCCGATGCGCGCGGCATCGACATTTGGCGCCCAGGCCAGTTCGTCGATCACCATGGTTTGCAGTGTCTGATCGTCGGGCATGACTCACCTCTGGTTCGGCGTTCGTCTGGTCTCAAACGGACCCGGGCTTTGGCTCGGCGCCCGGGGTTGGCCACGGTTCCGCCGCGTCGGCATCACCCAATTTGACTGCTTCCCGTCAGGTCGCCGACTGCCGGGCCACTTCCGCTGATCTGGTCCGATCGGCCGCCAGGCGTGCCGGTCCTGTCACTGGCAGGCAACCGTATCCGCGCCACGGCCACAATGACATGGATCAACCTGGGCGCGGCGTCCGGCGGGCAATCGCATCGCTGCGCGACGCCGCGGAACCGTCAGTGCGTTGATCGAGATCAAGGCACCCGCCGCCGTCTCCGTAGTTTACTGTTTCAAACGAAGCAGGAGGCGGAAATGGCCGCGGACGTTCATATCTCTTTTCGCGGAATGGAGCCGTCGCCGGCGGCGGAGGATCAGGTGCGGCGCCGGGCGGACGAACTGGAGCAGTTCTCGGATCGCATCACTGCCTGCCGGGTGGTGTTGGAGGCGGCCGATCGGCACCACCAGCATGGCCGGATTTATAAGGTGCGGGTCGATCTGACGGTTCCCGGCGGGGCGGTCGTCGTGAACCGGGAGCCTGGGCAGGACCACGCTCACGAGGATCTGCACGTCGCGATACGGGATGCTTTCGACGCCGTGCGCCGGCGTTTGCAGGATCACATGCGCCGTCTCGATGGCCAAACGAAGCAGCATGAGCTGCCGTCGATCGGCCGCATCGCGAGCGTCTTCGCTGAACGCGACTATGGTTTCCTGGAGACTGATGCGGGTGACGAAGTTTATTTCCATCGCAACAGCGTCTCTGGCCATGGCTTCGATAAGTTGAAGGTCGGCGAGCGGGTGCGTTACGTGATCGATCCGGAGGAGGGCGAGAAGGGCGCGCAGGCAAGCGCGGTCATTCCGATCGAGGCGGCCCGGTAAGGCGGGTACGCACATCGCACCGGCTCGGGGGGATGGCGACGGACCGCCAGGGCCCACGAGGCCTGAATTGACGCCTCGGGACAGTTCTTTATTCGTCATGGCCCGGCCCGACCGGGTCATTCGCTCCGGCACGTTGGTGTTGAAAGATGGCCCGGTCGAACCGGGCCATGACGATGCGGCGGGGCCTTGCCTCGGCCGGTGGCTGGAGACAAGCAATGCGCGTTCTGGTGATGGCACTCACCGCGCTTCTGGCGCTGGGCCAGGTTGGGCACACGCAGGTCGCTCCGGCGCCCCTGTTGGGGGTTCCGCTGCAGGGGTTTCCCACGCTCGCGCCGCTGGTGAAAAAAGTCGCGCCAGGCGTGGTCAACATCGCCGTCAGGGGACGCATCGCGCAGCAGCGGAACCCGCTGTTCAACGACCCATTCTTTCGCCGGTTCTTCAACGTTCCCGACGTTCCGGCCGAGCGCGAGTTCCGCGCCGCCGGGTCGGGCGTGATTGTCGATGCGCGTGAGGGCCTGGTGATCACCAACCGTCACGTGGTGGAGCATGCCGACGAAATAACCGTCACGCTCACCGATGGGCGGCGCCTGCGCGCCAGGCCTGTCGGTTCCGATCCGGACACCGACGTCGCCGTGATCAAGGTGACCGCGGATGGCCTGATCGCGCTGCCGCTAGGGGATTCCGACAAGCTTGAAGTGGGCGATTTCGTGGTCGCCGTGGGCAATCCGTTCGGGCTTGGGCAAACGATCACCTCCGGCATCGTCAGCGCGCTGCGCCGCACCGGGCTTGGCATCGAGGGCTACGAAGATTTCATCCAGACCGACGCGCCGATCAACCCGGGCAATTCCGGTGGCGCGCTGGTCGACCTGCGCGGCGAACTCGTCGGCATCAACACGGCCATTGTCGGTCCGACCGGCGGCAATGTCGGCATCGGCTTCGCCATTCCCGTCAACATGGTGCGCGACGTGATGGCTCAGTTGGTGCAATTCGGCGAGGTCCGCCGCGGGCAATTGGGGATCGTGCCGCAGGATCTGACGCCGGATCTCATTCAGGCGATGGGCCTGAGCGACCAACAAACGGGCGCGGTGATCGCGCGTGTCGACCCTGGCTCGGCGGCGGAGCGCGCCGGACTCAAGGGAGGCGACGTCGTCACCGAACTGGGCGGGCGGCCGATCCGCGGCGCCGCCGATCTGCGCAACAAGATCGGCCTGCTGCATGTCGGCGATGTCGCCGAACTGACCGTGCTGCGGGGCGGACAACAACTGATCGTTCACGCGACGCTGACGACTCCGGTCAGGACGCTCGTCGAAGGTAGCAAGCTGAGTCCGCTGCTGGACGGAGCAACCTTTGGCTCGACCCGCCCGGATACCTCGGCGGGCGGCGTCGAGATCGTCGCCATCCAGCCCGGCAGCACGGTGTGGGTGGCGGGGTTACGCAAGGGCGACATCATAACGTCAGTGAACCAGCAAGAGGTTGCCGGGACAGATGAGTTCGCGGCGAAAGTGAAAGCCAGCCCGCGGGCGCTGCGGCTCAATGGGATCCGGGACGGCAACGCGTTCTTCGTGGTCCTGCGATGAAGAGGGTGCTGTCGGCGACAGGATGGGCGTAACGCGACAGGACCCGCCGCTGGCTGTGCTTTCCGCCGTCGGGCTGCGCCGGTCCTTCGCCAGCCTGATGGCCGTGGACGGCGTCTCCTTCGAGGTTCGGCCCGGTGAGATCGTCGGCCTGGTGGGCCCCAACGGTGCCGGCAAAACCACCATCATCAACATGATCCTGGGCGTGCTCGAACCGACGTCCGGCCGCATCCACATCGCCGGCGTCGACCTCGCGCGACGGCGCAGCCAGGCCCTGGCCCATACCAACTTCGCCGCGGCCCATGCACCGTTGCCAGGTAACCTCACGGTGGAGCAGAACCTTCGCGTCTTCGGCATGATTTATAGCGTGAAATTCCCGCGGGAACGCATTGAAACATTGCTCGCCGACTTTGACCTTCAGCGCCATCGCAAAACCAAATGCGGCGTGTTGTCCGCCGGCGAGCAGACCAGGGTGACCCTGGCCAAGGCCATGCTCAACCAGCCCAGTCTGTTACTGCTCGATGAGCCTACGGCGTCGATCGATCCGGCCACCGCGCGCGACATCCGCGCGCGCATCGGCGCCTTCGCGGCGCAAGGCCTGGGCGGCGTGCTGTGGACGAGCCACAACATGTACGAGGTGGCGGAGGTCTGCCATCGGGTCCTGTTCCTCGCGCACGGCCGGATTCTGTTGGAAGGCGAGCCCGGCCGCCTGATCCGCGAACACGGCGCCGCCACGCTGGAGGACCTGTTCGTCAGCGTCGCCCACGAGTCGCTGGCGCCCGAGGCTGGTGCGAACTGATGCGCGCGTCCCGGGTGGCGGCCGTGGTGCTCCGGCAATTCTATCTGCTGCGCGGCAGCCCGGTACGGCTGTTGCCGATGATCGCCTGGGTGGCCATCGACATCGTGCTGTGGGGTTTCATCACCCGCTATTTGGATACCGTGACCGGTCCTGGCTTCAACTTCGTCGGCACCTTGCTTGGCGCCGTGCTGCTCTGGGATTTTCTCGCCCGGGTCATGCAGGGCGTGACCATGGCCTTCTTCGAGGACGTCTGGACGCGCAATTTCCTCAACATCTTCGCCACACCCCTGACGATCTCCGAGTATTTGTCCGGCCTGGTGATCACCGGCGTGACCACCAGCCTGCTGGGCCTGGCCGCCATGCTGCTCCTGGCGACCATGGCGTTCGGCCTGTCGTTCCTGGCCTATGGCATCGCCATCGTGCCATTCGTACTGGTGTTGTTTCTGTCCGGAATCGCGCTGGGGATATTGGGTTCCGCCATCGTGTTGCGGTTCGGACCGGCATCGGAATGGCTGATCTGGCCGATTCCCTCGGTGCTATCGCCTTTCGTGGGAGTGTTTTATCCGCTGTCGACCCTGCCAGGATGGATGCGGGCGATCGCGCATGGGCTGGCGCCTTCGTACGTGTTCGAAGGCATGCGATCCATCGTCGCCGGCAAGGGTGCGCCGATGACCGAGCTGGTCTTCGGCGCCGGTCTCGCGGTGGCGTATGTCGTGCTCGCCTGCCTGGCATTCGCGTGGGTTTACCGGTACGCCATTCGCACCGGCCTGATCGCGCGTTACAGCGCTGAGAGCGTGAGTTAGCACCATCTCCGATCAAGCCGGTGGCGAAACATCCTGGGTTCGCCGCGCGCCATGGAATGGCTCGCTGTCTCGCGGGGAGTCGCCTCGCCATGCCGCGCATTCGGCCTCGCGTCCGCGCACCACGCGGTGCCCGCGCGCCGATCCATGGGTTTCGGTGACGATGGTGCGCCGGCCCTCCGGTCTGGTGTCGTGATGAAAATAAACCACGACCCAATCGCCGGTGCGTCCGAGTTGATGCGCCCGCGCGGTGTTGGACCACAGCACGGTGAAATGCCAAAGGCCGCGCACCGTGTGCAGCACCGGCAGCCAGGCCTCACCGGTCGGGTTGAAGCGCTTCGGCGCGATCTTGCGTAACGTTCCGCTCACGGCTTTTTCGCGGTACTCGCGATCGACATCGAGCAACAAGGCGACATCCGGCTCGTCCTCGAGCCGCGCCACGCGTGGCCTGAGACGGGAGAGCAATTCAGCGAGGGCGCCGCGCACCACAGCCACGCGCCGTTCGCCAAAGCCGCGCACCCGACGCAGCCGTCCATCATGCGCCGCCACCTCGAGGGCTTCCAGCGAGTCGAGATGCAACGTTTCCTGGATCTCGCGCGCCAAGGCCGGCCCGATGCCGGGAACCGAACTGAACAGAGCGTCCGGATCGGCGGCCCCATTCAGCCGTTCGAGATAGCCCCAGCTTCCGGTTGCCAGCATCTCCGCGATAGCGCCGCCGATCGATCGTCCGACACCAGGAATTGCCTCCAGCGCCGTATGCCCGCCGGTTTCCACGATTTGCCGCAGGTCCGGTTCGGTTTGCTCGATCGCATCGGCGGCGTGGCGGTAGGCGGCGACACGGAATGCATTGGCGCCCTGCGCCGCGAGCAGGCTGGCCGCCTGGCGGAGCCGTTCGGCGATCCAGTCATTGCTTCGCCCGGAGAGACTTTGGCCGCTCGGTTCGGGCCTGGACCGATCAGGTTCTTGCTGTTCGGTGTGCTGCATCACGTGGTATCGCCCGGCGGTGTCGCCGCGCCCAGTTCGTATAAACCCTTGTGCAGGAGATCGTGCAGGTCGGGTTCGCCCAGAAGATCGGCGACGATGTCCTCGTCCGCCAGCTTGGATGCCGCGTCGACGGCACCGGTCCAGTCCAAAATCGTAAAGTCGCCACGGCCAGTTTGAGTGGCAGCCCAGGCTTTCTCCCGGATGTCGCGCGGCAACGCGACGATCGCTTCACGCAAGGCGACGAATTCCGGGGTTCGGGCGAGCACGCCGTTCAGTTCAACGCGGCCGGCGGGGTTGTGCTGACCGCGCGCGGGGCGCGGCTCGCCCAGGTCCGCGTCGGGGATTTCCTCCAATAGCCGATCGCGGACCCGGCGCGCATCCAATGCCAGGCCGGCGATGTTCCGCAGTTCAAGGATATCGACTTCATGCAGCATCTGACGTGCCCCAGCTACGTTGTGTCTGATTGGATACGGCGAGTGAATGGATCGGTAACGTCGCCCCGATTCGGGGCCAGAAAGCCATGGCGGACCTGAGCCCAGAGGCGACGAACCGGTCCGCGAGTTCGGCCAGCGAAGCCTGTGCGGCGACCAGACACACAAGGGCCGCGGCCGCTTTTTCGTCCTGCCAGCCTCGCACGTCCTCAATCAATTCATGTACCAGGCGCATCCCGCGGCGTCCGATTCGGTCAGGAGGAACTCGGATGCGGGTTTTTAAGGATGGCGTTGGCTTCCGGCATTGATGTGGGTCAAGCGTCGCGACCCGCGTCGCGAGTACTTGCCAGGAATCTCGCGCGAACCAGGGACAGGCGCGACACGGCGAGGCCGGGATCAGGACCGAAAGGGCGCGTCCCAATGCGGGGTGCCGGAGCGGTGGATGATACCGGACGCCATGATTGCCCGTGCCGTGGTGTTTGCCCTGGCATAATACCAATCCCCTTAAAGATTGACACATGGCGTCCTCTCTTCCACGTCATGGCCCGGCTCGTCCGGGCCACCTGTTCAGGCACGGTGCGGCGATAGGTGGCCCGGACGAGCCGGGCCATGACGTGATGGGGTGAGAGTCACACTTTCAGCGGGTTGGCATAAGTCAGATTGTTCGGTCCAGGACATGGTCATGCACGGCCATGCCGGCGGCACAGCGTCGTCAGTACACCGGCATCCTTCCAATCCTCACAACGATCGACCGCCTGTTCGACCAATGCCGCCCCCTCCGCTGTCAGCACCACCCCGGCCAGCTCGCGAAACTTCTCCCGCAACTCCGTCTCCGCGAACGGCGCCTGAAAATCGCCGCGGTGGCTGTCGCACGCATGGGTGGCGCCGCGCCCATCGGTCAGCGTCACCGTCACGCGAGCCGGCCGCAGCCGCGGGGCCACCGCGGTCATCGCCGGGTCCTCCGTCACCGTCACGCGCCGCCGCAGCGCGGCGATCACCGGATCATGCACCGCCGTATCGTCGAGCGCCCCGAAACCGGCATGCCCGCGCACCACCATCGTCGCGGCGGCATGCGGCAACGAATACTTCGAGGCGAAATAATTCTTCGGGTTCGCATCGCGCATCACCGCGGCAAAGCGATACGTCGAAAAATCGATCCGCGCGATCTCGTCCGGACGCGGCCGCAACTCCTCCAACGCCAAAGCCAGACAATCCAGCGCCGGATGGATCGGGTTGCAGCACGCGTAAAGCCGGAAATAGTTCCGCGTGATGTGCCAGGTCGTGCCGAGTTCATCCAGCAGCCCATCCGGCGTGAACCCATTGCCGGTCAACTGCCCCAAAGCTTCCTCGATCGCGTCATCCTGGGCTTCGAACCCGGCGAGCGCCAGGTCGGGCGCCAGCGCCGCGGCGAAACCGCTCATGCCGCCGGCGACGTTCAGCGCGGTCGCGCCGGCGACGGCGTTGGTGTAGCTCGGCGTCAGCATCAGAGTCGTCGCGATCCGCATGGCGCGACTGATCCCACCGGCGTCGAGGCCGCGCAGACGGGCTCCCGCCGCGGCGGCGGCCAGCAGCGACACCTGACCGTTCTGATGGGCCAACGGCCGCGGCGTGAACCCGCCGGCCAGCCGGGCCGCGACATCGTAGCCGAGCAGCAGCGCCATCAGCAGATCGCGGCCGGTGCCGCCCGCTTGCTCGCCCACCGCCAGCACCCCCGGCAGCACCTGCATCGCCGCCTGGCCCGACACGAAGCGCAGACCTTCGCACAGCTCGATCGACCGGCCCGCGATGCCGTTCAGCAGTGCCGCGGTGCGCGGATCTCGCGATGGCCAGCCGCGCGCGTAGACCGTGGCACCGCCGCCGCCCGCGAGCCGGTCGCGCAATTGCCGCACCTCGGGCCGCTCCCCGCCGGCGAGGATGACGCCCAGAGTGTCAAGCAGCACGAGCTTTGTATGGTGCCGTACGGAGGCCGGGACGTCGTCCCACCCCGTGGCGGCGACGAATGCCGCCAGTTCTTCGATCTGCCGCGCCACGACAATCTCCCTGGGTGCGTGATGCTTCCGTTATAATACGAGCCCGCGGAAAGCCCGACTCTCGCCCCTCCCGTCATGGCCTGGCCGAGCCGGCATCAGGTTAAGCGCGGCGCGGCGCGCGTTCGGCGGCCATCGCGCTACCGAACCAACCAGCGTAATTCTGATATCGAAATCACGTTCATGTTTGATCGTCGCCAAACAGTGCCGCGTTGCCGCCGGCCGCCGCGGTATTGACCGAGACAACGCGTTCCTCGGCGAAGCGGAACAGGGTGATCGGACCACCGGCTTTGGGGCCGGTCCCCGACAGGCCGCGCCCGCCAAACGGCTGCACACCGACCACGGCGCCAATCTGGTTGCGGTTCACATAGGCGTTGCCGGCACGCACCCGCTCAATGACATGCCGTTGCATCGTCTCGATACGCGAATGAACCCCCAACGTCAGCCCGAAGCCGGTGCCGGCGACCTCGTCAAGCAGTGCGTCCAGCCTGTCGGCCGCGTAGCGCACGACATGCAGCACCGGTCCAAACACCTCGCGCCGCAAGGCGGCCGCGTCGGAAAGCACGAACGCGCGCGGCCCGAAGAAGGTTCCGTGTTCGGTCCCGTCAGGCAGTGGAAGTTCGAACAACGGCGGCGGCATCGCACGCGCGTAGGCGTCCAGCGCCGCCAGCGCCTCCTGGTCGATCACCGGCCCGATATCTGTCGCGGGGTCGAGCGGGCCGCCAATCACCAGCAGCTCGGCCGCCCCACGCAGCATGGTCAGGATCCGGTCGGCGACGTCCTCTTGCAGACACAGCAAGCGCAGGGAGGAGCACCGTTGGCCCGCCGAACCGAACGCCGAACTCAGCACGTCGGCGGTCACCTGCTCCGGCAACGCGGAACTGTCGACGATCATCGCATTGATGCCGCCGGTCTCCCCGATCAGCGGGATGATCGGACCGGGCCGCGCCGCCAGATCGGCCGCGATGCGCCGCGCGGTGTCCGTTCCGCCGGTGAACGCCACACCCGCGATCCGCGGGTCGCGCACGATGGCCGAGCCGGCCTGACCGTCGCCCGGCAACAGACCGAGCGCATTGGCCGGCACACCCGCCTGATGCAGCAACTCCACCGCGCGCGCCGCGATCAAGGGGGTTTGTTCGGCGGGCTTGGCCGCGGCGGCGTTGCCGGCGGCCAACGCGGCGGTGATTTGCCCAACGAAGATCGAGAGCGGGAAATTCCACGGCGAAATACAAGCGAACACGCCGCGCCCGCCCAGAGACCACGTGTTGCGTTCACCGGTCGGCCCGGGCAGGTCGCGTGGCGCGGCGAACTGCTCGCGGACGCGGGCGGCATACCATCGGCAGAAATCGGCCGCCTCCCGCACTTCGGCGATGCCGTCGGGCAGCGTGCGCCCGGCTTCTCGGGCCAACAGGAACAGCAGTTCCGGACGCGCGGCTTCGATCAGATCCGCGGCACGATCGAGCACCGCCGCCCGCGTGGCGCCACCGGCCGCGTCCCATTCGCGCCAGCCGCGGGATAAACCGGCCAGTGTCTGATCGATCTCGGCCGGGGTCGCATCCGGGACAATGCCGAGCAGACTTCGGTGGTCCGCTGGGTCACGGATCTGCCGCTCGGGGCCGGCTCCGGGAAGCCGCCGCGGCACCGAAGTCGCCCGAATGGCGGCCAACAACGCCGGCGCCTTCGCGCGATCGGCCAGATCGAAGCCGGCCGAGTTCACCCGATCCGGATACAGCGCCCTTGGCAGGGGAATGCGCGAGGCCGGCGGGAGTTCCCGTAACCGCGCCACCGGATCGGCGACGATCGCGTCCTCGGGGACGGTTGGATCGACCAGCCGGTGCACGAAGCTGGTGTTGGCGCCGTTTTCCAGCAAGCGGCGCACCAGGTAGGCCAGCAGGTCCTCGTGCGACCCCACGGGGGCGTAAACCCGCACCGGGCAGTCCGCGCCGGCGACGCTGCCGTACAAGGCGTCGCCCATGCCGTGCAGGCGCTGCATCTCGAAATCGGCATCGCCGGCGGCTTCCAGAATGACCGCCAGGCTGTGGGCGTTATGGGTGGCGAACGCCGGGCGCAACACGTCGCGCCGCGCCAGCATCCGCCGCGCGCAGGCGATCCACGACACATCGGTCGCCGGCTTGCGCAAGAACACCGGATAGTCGTCGTGGCCCTGTTGTTGCGCGAGCTTGATCTCGGTGTCCCAGTACGCGCCCTTCACCAGCCGCACCGGCACGCGGTGCCCTGTCTGCTGGGCGAGGCCGGCCACCCAGTCGACCACCGCCAGCGCGCGCTTCTGGTAGGCCTGGACCGCCAGCCCCAATCCGTCCCAGCCGCGCAGCCCAGGATCGGCGAGCACGGCGGCGAAGATGTCCAGGCTGATCTCGAGCCGGTCCGCTTCCTCCGCGTCCACGGCCAGGCCGATCCCGGCGGCTTTCGCGCCGTGGGCCAACGCGGTGAGGGACGCGATCAGCTCGGGCACGCAGCGCGCGGCCCGCAACGGTTCGTAGCGGGGATGCAGCGCCGACAGCTTGACCGAGATCCCTGGTCCGGACACGGGATCTCCCCCGGCGCGGCCCACGGCCCCGATCGCCTCCTGATAGGACCGCATGTAGCGCGCGGCGTCGGCTCGCGTGCACGCCGCCTCCCCGAGCATATCGAAGCTGTGGCGCCAACGCCGCGCCGAAGCGGTGCCGGCGCGGGCCAGGGCTTCCTCGATCGTGCGTCCCATCACGAACTGGCGCGCCAGCAGACGCATGCCTTGGCGCAAGGCGGACAGGATCACCGGCTCGCCGATCCGCCGCACCATCCGCCGGATGGCGCCGGACACGCCGCCGGATCCCGCCTCGTCGAGCGTCAGCACGCGCCCGGTCAACATAAAAGCCCAGGAGGATGCGTTCACCGTCAGGCTGTCGGCCTGGCCCAGATGGGTTTGCCAGTCGGCGCCCGGGATGCGGTCGTCAATGAGCGCATCGGCGGTCGCCGTGTCGGGAATGCGCAACAGCGCCTCGGCGAGGCAAAGCAAAGCGACACCCTCGCGCGAACCCAGACCGTATTCCTTCAGAAAGTCGGTGATGTCGGCACCGGGCGTGTGCACGGCACGGGTGGCGCGGACCAACGCGCGGGCGCGCGCCGTGACGCGGGCGGCGAGCGGCGGCGGCAGCGTCGCTTCCGCGATCAGGGGCGCGAGCACGTCCGCCTCAGGGGCCCGGTACAGGGCACGTAACGCCGATCGGTCGTCCATCTCGTCATCGCCGCCGGTCCGCGACGCTCCGTTCGCAACGTTCGCCGCGATCCGCGGATGATCCTGGCGGCATCTACCCCGCGCGATCCGCGGGGCGTTCAGAGACGTGCGTTCCCGGACGTTCCTGGTTCGTGGCGGCGTTCATAACTGGCGCGGTTTGGTTGCGCGCGGTCGACCATGGCCACCGCCATCGGCAACCGGGCGCGGCGATGTTCCGGCCGCCGCGCCTTACAGATACTTCGCCGGCCGGATCATCGCCCGCCACATATGCGCCACCGGACTGTTGTCGAAGCCGAGCCCTTGTTCCGGCTGCCGGAAATTGCGGCCGATCACATCGGTGAATTCTTCAAGTTCGACCTTCGCGTCCGGGTCGAACGAGTAAATGTCATGCACCGTGATCATGCGGCCGGACATGTACCATTTGTGGTTGCGCATCCGTTTGTAGTCGTCCTCGACGTAGGCGTCGGGCCGATAATCGGCGCCAAACGCCTTCACGTAGGATTGCGGATATTCGTAACCGACCGCCTCGTCGGGATAGAAGCGCAGCACCTGGTGGGCGCGGATCGCCCAGGTGACTTCTTCGTCGACGTAGGGCTCGACCAGTTGCGCGCCCCAATAGCCGTGGTCGCCGCGGATGAAGCCGATCGTTGAAATATCGTGCAACAGGCAGGCGAGCACCATGTTCTCCGGCAGCCCGGCATTGACCGCGTGCTTCGCGCTTTGCAGCAGATGCGCGGCGGGCCCGAAACGGTATTTGAAGAAATCGATGAGAGTCGGTTTCTCCGGCATCGCCGGCAGGCGCGGATCGTCGCCCATCAGCACACGCGCTTTCGGATTTTTGGCCATCAGCGCGGCGGCGTTCGGCGCCGGGCCCATGTCGCCCTCGGCCATGCTGTACAGCCGCGACTTGATGACGATATAGTCAAGCTCCTGGCTCATTTTCTCTTCGAGCGCATCGGCGCGCTGGGACAGCGTCCGCGTGTCGTTCATCGATTTTCTCCTTGACGGCCGAGATACAAGACGCAGCCTGACAGATCACGCGCGATCCGTCGACCGGGGGAGCGGCGGCGGGCGGATCGCGAGAACGCTGTTCGAGGGCGAAATCACATCGCACAATAGGGGGGGAGCCCCGACGGCCCTGATCCCGCCGGCGTTCCGGTGGCGGAACGTCGCCCGACCCGGCCACCGCGGCGTTCCCGCTCACTTGCTGGCGCGGAAGCGATTGAGCGCGAGGAGATGTTTTCGGGCCGCGACCGCCGTATCCACCTCAATCGCACGGTAGCGTTCGATGACCGCCTTACCGGCCGGGGTCAGCACCGTGCCGCCGCCGCCGCTGCCGCCCGCCGCGGTCTCGACGACGGGCGCGCCCAAACCGGTATTCAGTTCCTCGACCAGTTCCCAGGTCCGCCGGTAGGACATGCGCAAGGCGCGGCCGGCGGCGGAAATGGACCCGGACCGCGCGATTTCCTCCAGCACGGCGACCTTCCCTGGGCCGATCCGCAGCCCATTCGCCAGATCGATCCTGATGTTCAGGCGATCGCCGGCCTTTCCCGATTCCCCAGGCGTCTTTTTTCGCTTTGGCATGACGCGCCACCCAAACACGCCCGGCGCCCAGGATCAATCATGGGCGCGCTTCGGTGCCCGCGGCCGAGGTTAAACCACCGCCGCGCGTTTGCTACTCCGCCAACGCCGGATGCCGTTCGAGTTCCGAATCATGATGGATACACAACGTGGCGATGCCGGAAATCAGGCTGACCGCGGCGATCACCAGCAGACCGCCGTCGAAGCTGCCGGTCTTGTCCTTGATGAAACCCATGATGAACGGCCCGACAAAGCCAGAGATATTGGCGATCGAGTTGATATAGGCGACACCGGCGGCGGCGGCGGCACCGCTCAGGAACGCCGTCGGCATCGCCCAGAATACCGGCAGCACCGAGAAAGCGCCGAACGCGGCGACGGACAACGCGACCATTCGAATATACGGGTTGGGGGTCAATGCCACCGCGACCATGCCGATCGCCGTGATCCTGAAACAGATGCAGGTGTGGCTGCACCGCTCCATCAGGCGATCGGATCGTCTGCCGTACCAAATCATGCCGAATGCACCGACCGCGAAGGGGATGGCGGACACCAGACCGGTTTGCATGTTGGTCAGCCCAAACGCTTTCACGATCCGCGGCAGGAAGTAAAAGATGCCATAGCCCGCGTAGCCGATGCCGAATCCCGCGACTCCCAGAGTCAGCACACGCGGATTGGCCAGCACCTGCAACACCGAGAGGTTGTGCACCGCTTCCCGTTGCCGCCGCTCGGATTCCTGGCGCTGCACCAGCCAGTCGCGCTCGTCATCGGCGAGCCATTTCGCCTGCGACGGATGGTCGGTCATGTACCACAGCACCACCATGGAAAGGATCAATGCCGGCACGGCCTCGGAGATGAAGATCCATTGCCAGCCCCGGAAACCCAGGAACCCGTCCATGTACAGGATCAGCGTGGACAGCGGCGCGCCGATCACGGCGGAGAACGGGATCGCCACCATGTAGAGGCTCACCATCCGGCCGCGACGGGCCGCCGGAAAATACAGCGTCAGATAGAACAATATCCCGGGGAAAAATCCCGCTTCCGCCGCACCCAGCAGAAAGCGAACGATGTAGAATCTGGTTTCCCCGTTCACGAAGGCCATCGCGCCCGACAGGACGCCCCAGGTCAGCATGATCCGCGCGATCCACAGGCGCGCGCCCATGCGCACCATGATCAGATTCGATGGCGTTTCCAACGAGAAGTAACTGAGAAAGAACATCCCCGCGCCGAGGCCGTAGACAGTGGAACTAAAGCCCAGGTCCTTGTTCATTTCCAAGGCGGCGAAGCCAAGGTTCACACGATCCAGAAAGGCGACGAAGTAGCAGATGATCACGAACGGTATGAGGCGCCGTGACACTTTGGCCATGGTTCGGACTTCGAGCGCGTCCATTGCTTCTCTCCCTCAATTGATTTTTTTGGCGGCATGGCGAACATGCGAGGCAATCCCGGACTGGCGGCTTGCCGGGGATTAATTGAGGGTTCAGGACTCCAGGGGGCTTGTCGAATTGGCGACCGATATGCACGGGCGACGTGGCGCCAGACCATCCCGGTCAACGGCGGGTCCGGACGGACAGAGCAGTCATCGGCGTGTCACCTGTCGAAGTATCGCCGGCTCAGGTCGCCACACTCGCCGCTCCAGGCGGAATCTCTGGGTCGAGTGCCGACCCACGCATCACGAACGGTAACTCAAGCAGCCGCAACGTGGGCAATTCGATCCGTTTTTGATACAACCAGAACGAAAACAGCCGTTCGGAAAAATAGCCCAGTGCCCGCTCCCTCGGATCCAGACGGGAGTGGCAGAATGCCAGAACCTCGAAGCAAAAAGTGAGGTACTCGTCGAGCAGATCGCGGCGCATGATATACATATTCGCGAAATAGCAGATCTCCAGCTGAGGTATGACGTAATCGCGGCGCGTTCTGAACATCCGGCTCCGCCTTACGCCCGCAACCATGAGATCCCAAAATCTGTCGTCATCGAAGCAGCTTTTCCATTGTTGCTCGATATTCGTAACGGTCGGCCGCGGCACGACGATATCGTAACCGTCGAGCCATTGCCTGAGCTGGGTGATCTCGGCCGCGTCGAGCGACCGCCGCATCGCCTGATATTGCTCGAAAATGTCCGGGTGGCGTCGCAGACCGGCGGCGTTGAATGCGGCGAAGTAAAGCCGCATTTTCAACACATCCGGGAAGCCGGCGGCAAGTCGTTCCGCCGGCAGCGTGTCGATGAAAAACGGCCGGCGGTAATGCTCGAAGCCGATGTAGTCGTATGAAGCGATCAGGTTCTTCCATACGAAAAATTGATGTCGCAGTTCGGAATAGAGATTGTCGCCGGCGATGTTGACGCCATCGAGATCCGACATGAAGGAGCCGTCCTCCGGTGCTGGCAGGTTGGAGACGAGGGTCTGGAAGATTTCCGTATTGCACGTGAATTCGGGTCTCAGGTGATGGCACGAGAATATTTTCAACCGCATCGGCTGTCTCCGCTCCAGGTCGGTGAATGCTTATTTCATCCGTGGCGTGATCGGCTTATGGTCCCGAATGTGCGGGCCGATCTCGCGCGCGAAGACTTTAAGCGCCGCGCCGATGGCCTGGTGCATGTCGAGGTACCGGTATGAACCCAGCCGGCCGCCGAAGATCACGTTGGGTTCGGCCGCGGCCAGCGCGCGGTAGCCGTCATACATGCGCCGATCCGCGGCGGTGTTGATCGGATAATACGGCTCATCGTTCAGGCCCGCGCGACGCGAATACTCGCGGAAGATCACCGTGCGAGCCGCTTCCGCGCGGCGCTCCGGGTGCAGGTGACGGAACTCGTGGATGCGGGTGAAGGGCACCTCCGCGTCGGCATAGTTCATCACCGCCGTGCCCTGGAAATCGCGCGTCTGCACCACCTCGCGCTCGAAATCGAGCGTGCGCCAGCCAAGATGGCCCAACCGATAGTCGAAATAGCGGTCGATCGGACCGCTGTAGATCAGCGGCACGCGCGGCAGGCGATCGCGGATCGCGAAGAAGTCGGTGTTCGTCGCGATGCGGATCAACGGGTTCGCCGCCATGCGCTCGAAGAGGCGGAAATAGCCTCGCGCCGGCAGGCCCTGCCAGCTATCGGCGAAATAGCACGCGTCAAACGTGTAGCGAACCGGCAACCGCGTGATGGTGTCGGCCGGGAGATCACGCGGGTCGGTCTGCCACTGCTTGGCCGTGTAACCGCGGATGAACGCTTCGTAGAGCGGCCGGCCGATCAGCGATATCGCCTTTTCCTCCAGATTTTCCGGCACGCGGTTGGCCAGTTCGAGGGCCTGCCCGGAAAGCAGCGCGCGCGCCTCATCGGGCGTGAAGGCCCGGCCGAAAAATTCGCAAATGGTGCCGAACGTAATCGGCATGGAAAATACGCGCCCGGCATGGCGTGTGAAGACATGGTGCCGGTATGCGGTGAACTCGGTGAAGCGCCGCGAATAATGCCAGACCTCCTCGCTGTTGGTGTGGAAGATGTGGGAGCCGTAGACGTGCACCTCATCGCCGGTGTCCGGATCGATGCGGCTATGCGCGTTGCCACCGATATGGTCCCGTTTCTCGACGACCAGCACGCGCAGGCCGAGTTCGCGGGTCGCGCATTCGGCGATGGTCAGGCCAAAAAATCCCGCGCCGACGATGACGAGATCAACGTTATCGAAGGTCTTCGAAACCGCGCCGCTTGTTCCTGTCGCCAATCTTTCCGCGGTTCGCGGCGCAGCCGTCTGGCCGGCGGCATCCGCGGTCCCGTTGGGTCAATCCGGACCGGCACGCGATCGATCGCTCCAACGACACGAGGTCGCATGATCGCCGAACCGGCGAGGTCAACTTTCGGTGGCGACGGCATTTTATCCCGCTCCAGGCACGGGGCGGATGGTGCGCGCGAATTGTTTCCCGCCGATTAACAATCGTGCGCGAGCCGTAACAGAAAGTGATGCCGCGGGCTGCGGCCAATCCGTCCAGCTTGCTAACGGTCCGTTAACGTTTCTGTTGTTTGTTGCGTATCACGGTGCTGTGGCCGGCCAACCCGCGCGGAGGCAAAATGTTTCGTGCCGCATTGAAGACACCATCCGTACCCATGCGGATTTCGGGCACGCGGAACCACGCTGGCATCGCCGACGGCGCGGCGACATGAGCGGCGTCTGGAGCGAAGGCTATGTCACCGGGGTCGGCTACACCTATGGCTATCACCGTGAGACGTCGCCGGTATTCCAGCGCTTCTGCCTGCTGCTGCGCGGCCTTGCATGCGGCGACTCCGATGCGGCGTCGGCGCATTGCGAGCTCGGTTTTGGCCAAGGCGTTTCGGTCAATATCAACGCCGCCGCCAATCCGGGACAGTACGTCGCCACCGACTTCAACCCGGCCCATGCCGCGCATGCCCGCGGCATGGCGCGCCACACCGGCGGCGATCTCCGGCTCCACGACGATAGCTTTGAGCAATTGCTGGCGCGCGATGACCTGCCCGAATTCGACAGCATCAGCCTGCACGGTATCTGGAGTTGGGTGAGCCGCGATAACCACCGCGTCATCACCAAATTCGCCGCCCGCCACCTCAGGCCGGGAGGGATCTTCTACGTCAGCTACAACTGCTTCCCCGGCTGGGCGCCCGCCTATCCTCTGCGCCAGGTCTTCGCGCTGCATGACCGCTACGCCCCTGGGCCTGCCGACACCACGCAACGGATCGATGCCGCGCTGAAATTCAGCGAGGCGCTGCTCGCCGCTCGCCCAGGCTTCGCTCGTGCCACGGCGGGCCTCGACGGGCGGCTGAAGCAGATCGCCGGACAGAGCCGCGACTATCTCGCGCATGAATATTTCAACCGCGACTGGAATTGCATGTATTTCACCGACGTGGCCGACGCGCTGGCGGAGGCGAAACTCGATTTCGCCACCACCGCCGAACCGTTGGATGTGGTTGACACCATAAACCTCAGCGCGGAAGGCATCGCGTTTTTGAACGGCATCGAACATCCGATCCTGCGCGAGCAAATTCGCGACTATTTCGTCAATCAGCAATTTCGCAAAGACCTTTATCCGCGGGGCGTCCGCCGCCTGGCCCCGGCCGAGCAGCGCGAACAGACGCTGGCGACGCGCATCGTGCTGCAGCGGCCGGTCGATGCGATCCCGATGCGGGTGAATGGCGCGCAGGGCGAGGCGACGCTGCACGACAGCATCTTTCGTCCGGTGCTCGACGCATTGGCGGCGCGGGATTATGCGCCGAAATCGTTCAACGATCTGATGCGGGCGCTGCCGGCGTTTTCACTGCCGCAATTGGTAGCCGCCAGCGCGGTGCTCGTCGGCGCGGGCCACGCGGCGCCGTGCCACGCGGAACCGGAAGTCCGCCAGGTCCGCGCGGCCTGCGCGGCACTGAACACGCATTTGCTGGAACGTGCCCGGACCCGCGACGATGTCAACCATCTCGCCAGCCCGGTGATGGGCGGCGGTATCGCCGCCGGAAGGTTCGAACAACTGTTCCTGCTGGCGCGCGACCGCGGCTGCGATCAGCCGGCGGACTGGGCGCGGTTCACCTGGCAACTCCTCAACGACCAGGGTCAGAAGGCGCTCAAAGATGGGAAGCCGCTGGAGACGCAAGAAGAAAACCTCGCCGAACTGACGGCGCGGGCGAACGCCTTTGTCGAGGAGCGGCTGCCAATCCCGCGGGCCGTCGGGATTGCCTGATGCGGTTCGGTTGCCGCGGCATGATAATCCCCGGTGCCTCGTCCCGCGAACCCGTCGCGTGTCCTGTAAACTTCGGTTCACAAGCCGTCATGGGAAGCGCTGGCTTCTGTGAAAACCCAGCGTTTCGCACAGAACAGGCCGGCTTCCACCGTACCGTGCTGATGACGTCAGGCCAGCATCCGGATCTCTCCGATGCACCCCGTGTCGTGTTCGGAGAAGAACAACCGTCCATCCGGCATGGCGAGCATGGCACGAGGTCCGGCCCCAGGCGTCGGCAATTCGTATTCCGCCAGCATCTCGCCATCGAGCGACATGCGCCCAATGCGGTTCACCAGATTCTGCGTGAACCAGATTTCGTCGCCGCGTGCCACGACGATGCCGCGTGGGCTGGCATTCGGGGTTGGCAGCGGGAACTCTTGCATTTCGCCGATAGGGCTGACCCGCCCGATGGCGTTGCCCTCGGCCAGCACGAACCAGATGTGGCCGTCCGGTCCGGGCACGATGGCGCGCGGTCCGCTGTTTGGCCGCGGCGTCGCGAACTCCGTCACCCTTCCGTCCATGTCGATCCGCGCGACCCGGCTGGCGACGGAATCGCTGAACCAGACGTGGGTGGCGGTGGCGGTTGGTGCCAGCGGCCGGGCGCCAGGGGCGAAACCGTCGAACTCCGTCACCTGACCGGTTGGCGTGATCTGGGCCACCTTGCCGATCGCGTGCTCCGCCAGCCAGATATTACCGTCCGGGCCGAGGACGATGCCGTTCGGGCCGGACCGGGGAGTCGGCAGGTCGAATTCGGTGATCGCTCCGTCCAGCGAGATCCGGCCAATCTTGTGCGCGGTCGATTGGGTGAACCACATCGCTCCGTCCGAACCGGTGGCGATACCGACCGGGGTGCCGGTCGGGTCGGGCAGCGCATACTCGACGATGGCTCCGTTGTCCGGGGAGAGGCGGCCGATCTGACCGGGTCCTGACTCGCAAAACCACACACAGCCGTCGGGGCCCTCCGCGAGGATGTAGGGCCGGCTGTCAGGGGTCGGAATGCGATGCTCGATGATTTCGAGGCGGAGCCTGGCGGTGGGCTGCATCGGAGTACCCTTCGTGGCTGATCTGGTTGTGGAAATGCCCATCCTTAGCCGACCAGTCCGTAGGTCATTGCCGCTGGGGATCGACTCGTGCTGATGGAACTGTGACTCGGATAGAGTGAGGCACCTTTCAAGTGTTTGGCAAGCAAGGTCCTGGCATGGCGACTGTCGCCTCACGCTATTTTAATCTTCACAAAACAAGTTCAGGCTATCTAGTACTCCCAGGAGTTCCAGGTCGGCCGTAGTGGGCGATAGTTGCTCGACCAGCATTGCCTCTGTAATTGATACCTGGAAAGTCTCCCGCGAATGATCGTTCAGGCGCGCCAAGGCCTCCTTTCCTGGTGCCCTCACAAGTCTAAACGACAAATCATTCCAGTTTGTATCGAACTGATGGGAGTACTGTTCGATGATCGTGTTTCGGTCAGTCAGTAACCCTTTTGCATGAGAATACTCAAGGATGCTCCCAACGCAGCGGCTTATAACCTTAAATTTGAATTCGTCGGTGGAGATTTTAAGCCACCCAACAACACAATCCTCCGTAATGGCGGAAGCGGCACCGACATTTCTGGCCCGAAGTCCGCGCTCAACGATCATAGACCGTATACCGGTGACCCGCGCCTGTACCGACTCGGAAGTGTATCACCACCAGACTCCGATTCATTACTGAAACGTATTTTCTCGGCGGGATGCTTCATTGGCTCGGTCCGCCCGCGAGCCGCATCGGCAGCACGAGCCGCAACGAGTCAGGCAAACGCACGAACCCGTGCGCCGCGTAGAAACCCGCCGCCGGCTCGTCCAGAGCATCGACCACGACCATCGAGGACCCGACCGTACTGGCGCTCTCGAACGCCCGTTGCAATGCATCGGCGAGCAGCATCGCGCCCAGACGTTGTCCCTGCCGGTCCCTCGCGACCGCCAGCCGGCCGATCAAGGTGGCGCTCACCAACGGATAGCGCGGGATATATTTGCGGGCCGCCTCCGGCACGTCGCCCTGGGAGAGCGCCATCGCGCAAAGTGTGTAATAGCCCAGAATACAGGCTGGCTCGCCGGGTTCGGTCAGTACGAACACGGCATTCGCCTTCCGGCGGATGTCCTGGCCAGCCTGGGTTTTGAGATAACGATCCAGGCTCTCCACGCCACAGGCAAAGCTGCTCCGGTCAGGCTCCTCGCCGAGCAGCACGATCCGCGGATCGCCGGCTGGCCGCTTCGCCATTCACGGCACGATCCGGCGTTTATGCTCCGCGAACGCGCGTCGCAGCCGCTCGTTCGGCTCGGGCGGATTGACCAGGGCGTCGAAGAACACCGCCCGGTCCCGGTCGGACAGGACAAGCGTCTCATGCTCCGCGATCGTCCGCCGCGCGGCGTCCGTGAGGGCCGTCATGCAGAAATCGGTCAGCTTGCGCCGTTCCAGTCGCGCCGCGCGTTCGATCAGAGCCTTGGTCGGCTGGTCGACCCGAAACCCGAGCCGCTCTTCCCGTCGCGGCCGGTCGCGCGTTGTCGGCGTAACCATGGCTCACCTCCGGAGCTGAATGTACGTCGAATCGACTAACTTTTCAAGATGCCGGCTCCGCGGCCAGCCGGAGACCTGTTCCCCTCGTCAAGGTCTTGTTACTCTGGCCTCCTCAGCGGGAGAAAACAGCCATGCGGCAGATCAGGATCGGCGACATCACCATCGACGCGGTGGTCGAACGCGAAGGGCCGTGGCGGCGGCCGCAGGATTTCTTCCCGGCCTACGATGAGGCCACCTTCAGGCGGCATCTGCCGGTGATGGAGCCGGAGGTGTTCGACGCCGAGTCGGGTAAGATGTTCATCACCTACCAGACCTTCGTGGTCCGCTCACCGCGCCACACCATCCTGGTCGACACCTGCACCGGCGAGGACAAAGGCCACCCGCCGCCGTTCGATTTCCCCGGCAAGGAACGCTGGCGGAACGAGCTGTTCGCTCTGGGCGTCAACTACGAGAAAATCGATTACGTGTTCTGCACCCATCTCCATATCGACCACACCGGCTGGAACACCACGTTGCGCGACGGGCGCTGGGTGCCGACGTTCCCGAACGCGAAATACGTGTTCCACAAGCGGGAATACGCGGCCTGGGAAGCGGAGCACGCGAAGGGCGCCAATCCGCCCGGCACGGTGTTCCGGGATAACTGCCTGCCGATCGTGGAAGCCGGCCAGGCACTGCTGGTGGATGACGATTACGCGTTGGACGACACCATCACGCTGACGCCGACGCCGGGTCACTCGCCCTGCCACTGTTGCGTCAATATCTTCTCGCGTGGTCAGCGCGCGGTGGTGACCGGCGACATGATGCACCATGCGATCCAGTGCCGAGAGCTCGACTGGTCGCCTGGGGTCGACTGGGACCCGAAGGAGGCGGCGGTGTCGCGCCGGCGGTTCCTGTCCTCGGTCGCGGATAGCGACACGTTGCTGCTGCCCATCCATTTCCCGGCGCCGACGGCGGGACTGGTGATGGCGGATGGCGATCGGTTCAATTACCGGTTTAAGCGGGAGTAGAGGCCCGAGGTCACGAACAGGCAGACGACCACTTCCGCCCGCGACAAGTTCGTCAGGCTGGATCGTGAAACTTTCCAGCGCCTCTGGCGGCCGGACGCCGATTGACGATCGTGTTCGCCTCTGACGCCCGGGACAGATGGGACGCTGAACGCCACGGGGTCGTGCCAAAGCCTTTGGCAAGCGGCGATCCCGCTCATTTGGTAACCTGCCGGCGCCGCTGATAGTTTCTCCGCGAGCCGGCCGGCCCAGCTTGGCGCGACGCGTTCGCCGCCTGGGTCGGGCGCCGCGTCTGGAGAGGGATGAAACACGCATGAGCCGCATCGACAGCGCGATCAACATCGACGACCTGAAGCGTATGGCGAAGCGCCGCCTGCCGAAGATCATGTTCGACTTCATCGAAGGCGGCGTGGAAGATGAGGTCGGCCTGCGCACCAACGCCAACGCCTTTCGCGACCTGCGCCTGGTACCGCGCTATTACGTCGACACCGCGAAGCGCGAGCAGCGGGCCACGCTGTTCGATCGCACCTACGCCAGCCCGTTCGGCATCGCGCCCACCGGCATGGCCGGTGCGTTCCGCCGCGACGCGGAGCTGTATCTGGCCCAGGCGGCGAAGGAGGCGGATGTGCCGTATTTGATGTCGGGCGCGTCCAATGCCTCGATGGAACAGGGCGCGAAGCTGGCTGGGAAGAACCTGTGGTATCAGATCTACGGCGCGCGCGACCGCGCGGTGGCGGCCGATCTGGTGAAGCGCGCCATCGATTGCGGCCTGACGACAATCGCCGTGACCTGCGACGTCCCGGTGGCGTCGAACCGCGAACGGAACCGCCGCAACGGCTTCGTCCGGCCGCTGCGCATGACCCTGCCGACCATTCTGGAGGCGATGCTGCACCCGGCCTGGGTCGTCAACTACTACCGCACCGGTGGCCTTCCCATGCTGGGCAATTGGCAGCCGTACGCGGCGAAAGATGCCACGCCGGACGAGGTGGCCGGTCTGTTCGCCAGCCAGACGCCGGATCCCAGCCAGACCTGGGGGGATCTGGAGGCCATTCGCCGCGCCTGGCCCGGCAAACTGCTGCTGAAGGGCGTGATGCACCCGGAAGACGCGCGCCTCGCCACGGGCATGGGGGTGGACGGGCTGATCGTCTCCAACCATGGCGGGCGGCAGTTGGACATGATGCCATCGCCGCTGGACATGCTGCCGATGATCCGCGCCGCCGTCGGCCCGGAGGTGCCGCTGTTGCTGGACAGCGGCGTGCGCCGCGGCTCCGACATCGTCGCGGCGCTCTGCCTGGGCGCCGATTTCGTGCTGACCGGACGTGCCACGTTGTATGGCGCCACGGCTGGCGGGTTGGAGGGGGTGAAGAAGGCCGTTTCAATCTTGCAACGGGAGATCGATCTGGTACTGGGACAACTGGGCGCGGCGAATTTGGAAGCGCTCGGACCGCAATTCTTGCTCGACACGGTCCGCGCGGAGGAGGAGCGGCGCAATACCGGCGCGATGTCTGGCCGGCGATGAAAGTCGGTGGCCGTATCCGGTCAGGGGTTCGTGCGGTTGATCGGAGGTTTTTTTACCGCGGATGAATGGGATGAACGCGGATAAGAATGGATGCTACGCGTGTGATCAGGCGTGGGCGGTCACGCGTCGGATTTCGATGCGGGGGCGGCCGAAGTTTATCGACAGACACAGGCGTTTGTCCGAGGCGCAGAGATAATTCATGCATTGAGCGATATGTAGGTCATTGAGTGATCGTACGACTTTTAATTCGACGATGACATGGTCTTCAACCATCAGGTCGGCGGTGTATTCGCCAATGACGATATCGTCGTGCCGGACGACAATCGCGCGCTGTTGTACGGCGCGTAGTCCTTGTTCGCGCATTTCATGGGCCAGTGCATTCTCGTACACCTTCTCAAGGAACCCGACCCCCAACGTATTCGCGACAGTGAACGCGCACCCGATGATTCGTTTGGTAACGCCATCCGCCGAAACGGCATCCGCGTTCATCCCGTTCATCTGTGTTCATCCGCGGTTAAAAAAACTGGCCCTCTCCCCACGAGACAACCGTGGGGCGAGGCGTCAATTCCATCCGGCGTCCACTAACGAACCGTGAACACCTTCAGCAGAACTCCCGTATTTCGCCAGTCGCGAAGAATCGTCGCCGCGGCTTATTTGGGGCGTCTGGCGGCATAGGACCCGCCGGCCGCGCGCACCTCCGCCGCGGTCTTCGCGTCCCGCAGGCGCGCCAGATGTTCCGCCTCGCCTGCCAGCATTGCCCGCGCGTTCTCCAGCACCTGTTCGGCCTTATCGGCGGGAAACTTTACGGCGCCGTTCTCGTCCATGTGGATCAGTTCGCCGGGCGCCACATCCATGCCGCCCACCGACACCGGCACGTTCACCGCATGCACCGCCATGTCCCCATGCCCGGGGCTGACGCCGCCCAGAAGCATCTGGAAATCCAGCCGCCGCACCGCGTCGACGTCACGCGACGGGCCGTTGGACAGCATGCCGATGCAGCCGACCGCCTTCATCGACGTCACCATGATCTCTCCGGCCAGACCCGCTTTCGCCATCAGTTCGGCGGGCCATTTCTGCTGGATCACCAGGATGGTCGGCTGCTTCATCACGTCCAGCGCGTCCACGACGTCCATGAAGCTCAACCGCCCGGTGTAGTTCGGGTCCGGCAGGCCGTAGACGCAGGTGACGGCGTGGCCGATGACCGCGCCCATCTCGGGATAAATGCAGCGGATCGAGGTGTCGGTGTACCAGTGCTCGGTCCAGGGATTGTACAGGCCGAGGCAGAGCGGGTTCCTCGGGTAGGTCGCCACCACGTTGGTGATGGTCGGCGTGTCGATCTTACGCAGTTCAGCGAGCACGTCGGTCCTCGGCGCCTTGGCCATGGTTGGGGATCCTTCCTGACTAACCGCCAAGGCGGTGGAGCGTTTCCAACCCAGACATCCGCCGAAGCACCGCGGTCTGGCAAGTGCCTGGTGTCCTGACGCCGTATGCGGCGCGGGAACCACACCGGTCCGCGCCGGCCGCGACCGGACCTCCCGCGGGTCACGCGGCAGGCACGAACAGCGGGCGCCGACTCGCGGGCTCGCGCGCGCGGGTCAGGCCGCCGGAACCTCCGATGCCTCCCGCATCAGCATGTCGAGGACGGCATCCACCGCGGCCATCGTCCGCGGATCCTGGCGGAACGCGACCGCCACGACCCCGGCGTTGTGCCGGACCACCCGCGCGGACAACGGTTCCTCCGGATCGGCGAGCGCCACCAGCACCGCGTCGCCCACCGCCCCCTGAAACGCGGAGAGCAACGCGGCGCCACCGCGCGAAAGATCCTGGACCACGACCGGGATGCGTGGACCACCCGGCACGATGAGGGTGGCGGCCATACCGTTTCCGGACACCCTCTCGTAACGGCGGCGCAGCGATTCGCCCTGAACCAGGGTCATGACGAACTGGTCCACCTCATCCCGCAACGCCTCAACAACCTCGCCAAGGCTGTCGGACGCCGTGGCGGCGGAATCGCTCAAACCAAGGGTCTCCCCGGCGAATGACCCAGCTTCGGTTCTCGCATCCCGCGCCAGGCTCTCGGCGCGCGCGGCCAGGACGGACAGCTTTTGACCCGCCGCGGCGGTACTCTCGACGATCAACGCCAGATGACGCGGCGCCACCCGCGCGTCCCCTCCGACAGCTTCGGTAGCCTGACGATTGACGGCGCCAAGAATGGCGGAGAGTTCCGCCAGGCCGGACGCCATCGCCGTCAAATCGCGCGCGGCCTCCGTCCACTCGTCCGCGGCGCGGGTCACATGATCGTGAGCCCTACCGCTCCCATTGGCGATGGTCCGCGCCATTCCGGATATCTGCCGTGCCGTTTGCGAGAGCCGGCCCAACACACCCGAGAACGCCTCGCTGAAATCGCGCGTCAGGCTGTCCATCGCGGCCTGGCGGCGTTCCTTCGCGGCGCGTTCCTCCAGCCCGACCCGCACGATCCGGGCCCGATCGATGGCATTCCTTTTCAGCGTCCGCAGCGCGTCGGCCAGGACCCCCAGCTCGTCGCGGCGATCGGTGCAGGCGATGTGCACGGAGAGGTTCCCATGCGACAGCATCTCGGTCACCGCGGCGAGTTCGCGAATGGGACGCGCGATCGCTCTGCCGGCCCGTCCCACCACCAGACCGATCACGGCGCTCGCGACGGCGCCAATGCTCAGCAGCACCATGGCGAGGCGCCACCGCGCCGCCGCCAGGTCGTCGATGTCGTCCGAGCCGGACAGCACCCAATCCCACGGCGGGAACGCCCGCGCATAAGCACGCCTTCGGACCGGCGCGGAGGCCCCCTGGCGCGACCAGGTATAATCGACGACGCCCGCTCCTCCGCCATGGACCGCATTGACCAGCGCGACGAACACCGGCTTGCCGTCAGGGGTGAGGACGTCCGTCAGATCGCTGCCGTCGCGCTCCGGCGTGATCGGGTGCATCACCATCCGCGGATGCGGATCGGTGATCAGGATATACGCGCCCCCGCGATAGCGGATCGCGCTGATCGCCGACAACGCCGCGCCTTGCGCCACCGCGTGGGTCAGGCGCCCGGAACGTTCCTCCCGCTCATAAGCCGCGGCGATCGCGGTGGCGGTCTCGACGGCGATCCGCAGCTCGGCCGTGCGGGCGGAGTCGGCTCGCCGTGTCATCACGACGAAAGCGGAAAGCAACATCACGGCGATGATCGCGAGGGCCGTGGCCGTGGCCCAATCGAGCCGCGTCCCAATCGTCCGGGACGCGATGAAAGTTGACCCGGGCAGCCGCATTTGTTCTCGACCCGGAAGCACGAGCGCCTGCGCGGCCTGGCTGAAACTCGTCGATGAGGGGCCGGCGCGGCGGTTGATCGTGTTCGGGACCGGCTCGGTCGCGCGCGGCACCTTCCGGGCCGCCCCTCCGCCGTCGAACCATGTTCTGAGGAAGCCATGCGGGGCGCCGGCGTCGCGCACGACACGTTTGGTCCATTCCGCTGACTCGCGGAGCGGGCCGAACTCATGGGACGTGCGGAAGACCTCCTTCATCGGACGGGTGCTTCAGCGAGTCCCGGGACGCGCCGAGAAACCGGATGGGTGGCGCGCGCGGGTGCGCGCACGCCCGCATCAGGGGTCGTCTGCCCGGTTTTTTGGATGAGGTCATCCACCATGGGCAGGATCGTTCCCGACGTCCGCTTTCAATTTGGCTACAGCGTGGGCGAGGCGGTTCTTTTGGGGTCCGCACGCCCTCCTGACGGAGCAGCCGCTGGAAGCGTGGCACGGCGGGCGCGGGGCCCGGGCATCCCGGGTCCGCCGGCGCTGCCAGGCCGCTGTGGCCCCTTACGACGCAATCCCCAGCAGCCGCGCCGCGGTACCGCCGAGGATCGCGATCCGCTCATCATCGCTCAATCCCGGCGTGTTGAGCACGAGGTCGACCTCGGTGCTGGTCCACGGGAACGGGTAGTCGGTGCCGATCATGATCTGACCAGACCCGGTCTCCGCGATCAGGTGGCGTAACGCCTCGGGTGTGAACACGATCGTATCGAAGAACAGCTGACCATCCCGGAGATACGCCGTCGGATTTTTCTTCGGCAGCGGGCCAACCCGATCCGGGAAACACCGTGTCACCGCGTCCGACCGGTTGGCGTAGGACGGCAGGAACCCGCCGCCATGCGCGGCACAGATCTTCAGCCCAGGGAAACGGTCGAGGGTGCCTTCGAAGATCAGGTGCGACAACGCGATCGTGGTTTCCAAGGGATTGCCGATCGTGTTGGTCAACAACCCGCTGCCAGCGAGCCGCCCGCTCGGCTCCAGCTCGCGCGTGCCGAGCGGGTGCATGAACACCAGCACCCCAAGCTCCTCGCACTTCGCCCAGAACGGGTGGAATTTCGGATTGGCCAGTTCCTCGCCAGCCACGCTGCCGGCGACGCCGACGCCGCGGAAGCCAAGCGTTTTGACCGCGTATTCGACCTGTTGCGCGGCGAGATCGGGAAATTGCAACGCCGCCGTCGCGAAGGCGACGAAACGGTCGGGACTGGCCGCGCAGAACGCGACCAGTGTCTCGTTCTGCACCTTGATCAACTGGGCCGCGGCGTCGCGCTCGGCGCGGTACCAGTATGGGTTGATGCTCAGCGCTTCGACGTCGATGCCTTGCGCGTCCATCGCCGCGATCCGCGTGCTGGTGTCGTGCATCAGCAATCCCGGCGCTTCCAGCGGATGGTTGATCACCGCCGCCGCCGCCGGAACGATGCAATGCGCGTGCACGTCGACGGTCTTCACCCGTTTGCCGGCGACCACGACCTCGCGCCGGCGCGCCTGGGGCGGCGCGCCCGGCGCCGGTGTCACACTGGTCATCGCGCAGCCGATGAATGCGATGCCAGCCATCGCGCTGGTCAGCAGATCGCCGCTTATAGGCATGTCCGTCCCTCCCCCGTATTTTGCCGTTCCGTGCGCGAGCCGGCGGTTACCCTGGCCCGCGAAATCGCCCCCCTCCCCGTTCGAACGGCAGGGGGCGTGGTGCCCCGGAGCGGTCGCCGAGACCGGTTCGGACGCGATCGACGTGACGCGCCCGTCCGCCTGGTCCGGCGGCCGATCAGCTGGGCTCGAGGCCCTCGAGATCGTACCCGGCCGCGGCGAGCCCTTCCGCGAGATACTCCGCGAGCGTGGGAATCCCCATGAGGTAACGCGAAGAAGACCCCTGGTGACGCTCCCGCGCCAGCTCGCGCGCCTCGCCGAGTTCGCCGATGCCGAAGTCGCCGCGGCCAATCCAAACCAGCGCGATCAGATCGATCACCTCGTCGTCGTTGAGGTCGTCGATCAGTTCGCGCAACTCCGCCTCGGTCGGGTCGTCGCCCTCGTCCAGATGTTCCTCGCGGTCCTCCGCCGAGTCGCCCTCGACGCCGGGTTCGGGTTCGTCCGGAAACTCCTCGAGGTCGAATGCTCGGGCTCTCAGAATGATGTCCTGGATCTTGTCGAGGCCGATGTTCAACTCGGCCGGCTCATTGCCTTCGTCGATCACTGGGCGTTCCGCCATGGGATTGATTGCTCCACTATTGAACCTGCCCTGTTGGCGGAGAAGCGAGCGACCGGACAGGGCACGTTCCCTGATACTGGAAGCCATCGCGCCCGTGAGCAATACCGCGTTTGCCGGATTGTCCGCGGCGCCGGCCCGGCGGCCGCCCCGAGCGCGAAGTCGGCGATCCGCGCGACCCTCCCGGCCGGGTTTTGTCACGCCATCGCCGGGCTTTTCGCCGGGCTGATCACCCAGGCACCGGCGACGATCGTCAGGGCGATGACCGCGGGAACGACGGCGAACCACGTCCCCGCCGCCGCCAGGCCTCCGGTGCCGGCCCAGAAGGTCGATGACAGCGCCTCGGCGAAGGTGGCGATACGCGATGAGGTCTGCCGCCGCCGGAACAGGCTGCGCCTGGCCTGCGTGCGAAACCAGTACTGGATCGCGGTGGAGGAGCCCGCCGCGATGACGACGCCAGCCAGCGCGACCGGCGCGCCAGCCGGTGTGGCGATGCCGAGCACGACGACAAACGGGATGAAAACCACCGCGATCCCGCCCAGTACCGCCTCGATCTTGGCACGCAACACATGCGCTTCCGGCACCGGCGCGGAGGCGATGAGATCGGGCGCGTCCTCGCCGGACATCGCGAGCCAGGCGAGGCCGCCGCCCAATTGTCCGGCCGCGACGATCAGCACCGGTACCGCCAGCGTGGCCGCGCCGCCGCCGGAGAAGTTGCGCCACAGCAGGAACGCGGCCGGCAGCAGATAGAGCAACTGCATCAGCGTTTGCGACATCAGCCAGGGATCGCGCAACAGCAGGGTCCACTCCTTGCGGCGCAGCGCCCGCGCGGGGGACGCGCTTTGGAAGTGCGCCCGCCGCCGGCCTGGCCGCGTCGTGCCGTGCGACACGCTGGCGGCGGCGAGCGCGAGTTGCCCGAAGCGTGGCGCGTAGACGCGGATCGCGACGGCCAGCGCGGCGATGCTGACGCCGAGCAAAGCGGCCAGCGCCACCGGCTGGCCCAGTACGGCGTGGGCCGGCCACCAGACGGCGCCGCCTTCGTCGGGCGCGAACCGGGCCAGCATGGCCCATCGCGAGACGGTCGTCCCGGGCAGGGTTCCGTACGAGAGGATGGCGGCGCACTGCATGCCGATGGCGAACCCGGCGCCGATCACCGCCGCGGCGATTTGCGCGATGAGCCGCGTGCGCTTTGGGCCGATCGCGCGGAACAGCGCGACGGTGATCACGACCGCGACCGCGACCGCGTCCATCGCCAGCGCCACGGCGACCGGATAGGCGGCAAGCCAGTGCGCTCCGCCGCGCCAGACCAGCACGTTGATGAACGGCGCCGCCAGCACCAGCGCCATGACCAGGATCGTCACGGTCATCGCCACGATGCGCACGGCGAACAGTCGCGATGCCGCCGCGGGAGAGGTCAGGATCAGCTCCAGGTCGCCGCGCGCGTAGAACGCCCGCGTCACCGACTCCAACGCCTGGGACAGCATCAACGACCAGGCCAGCACCAGCGTGCCGGTGACCGCCACCAGGACCTGCTTGTCGGCCGCGCCGGCGAGGTTCGCGGCGGAGCCGAGCATCAGCCAGGCGAGGCCATGCACGAACAGCGCGAAGACCGCGAAGCCCAAAACCACGGTTCGGGCACGCCGGCGCCGCCCGGCGGTCATGAGCGACAGCCAGTCGCGCCATGCCAGCCGGGCTTCGTGGCGCGCGAACCAGCCGATCGTGCCCGGCGGGCTCACACGGCGGCCGCGTCTTGCGCGACCAGGGCGAGGAACGTGTCCTCGAGGCTGGCCTGCCCCGGACTGGCGTGGCCCATGCTGCCCTGCCCTGGGCTGGCCTGCCCTGGGCTGGCGTGGCCGACGCCCGCCGCGCGGTGCGCCTCATCCCCCGCCTGCTGGCGCAACTCATCCAGCGTGCCCTCGGCGATGAGCGTGCCGTTGGCCATGACACCGATGCGGTCGGCCATACGCTCGGCGACCTCCAGGATATGGGTCGTCATGATCACGGAGCACCCGGCATGGACGCGCTCGCGCAGTACCTCCTTGACCACCCGCGACGAGCCGGCATCGAGGCCGGTGAACGGTTCGTCCAGGATGATCAGTTTCGGCTCATGCACGAGCGCCCCGGCGAGCGCCACTTTCTGCCGCATGCCCTTGGACAGCCGCTCGCAACGTTCCTCGGCATGCGGCGCCATGCCAAGCAATTCCAGGAGGTCGCGGGCCCGCGCCGCGGCACGCCGGCCGTCGACCGCCCACAGCCCGGCGACGAAGTCGAGATACTCCATCGGCGTCAGTTTCTCGTAGATCATCGGCTCATCCGAGACCCAGGCCATGATCCGCCTGGCGCCGATGGGATCGGCCAGCGCGTCGATCCCGAAGACGGTGATCGCGCCGCGATCCGGCCGGAGCAGACCGGTCACCATGCGCAACGTCGTCGTCTTGCCCGCGCCATTGGGCCCGAGCAGCGTATAGAATTCGCCGGCGGTCACGCTGAGATCCAAGCCGTCCACCGCCGGACGCTCGAACCGTTTGGCGAGCCCGCGGATTTCGAGGGCGAGAGCCGGTTGAGACTGGGTCACGCGTGGCCGACCGGAACGCGGCGGCGGTTCGTCGTCATCGCCACCTCCTACGGTGATTACGCCGGGCGCGGCATCGCGCGCTTCGTGTAGATCGTAACACCAGGGACGATCAAGTATCCCGGCAATCTGATGTATCGCCTGCCTGGTAACATCCGGGTGTCGGGACGCTGTTCGGGACGTTCGGCGGCGAGACCGTTCGCATCCGGGTCGTGTCTCGGTTCGAATGTCGCCCGCCGGGCCAACGCGGACAATCGGAACAGCGCTCCAGGCCTCCGGGCCGCATCGACCGCCGCGCGCCAGACGTCCGCGCCGGAATTACCCAAAGTGATCAAGGACCCGATCCTGGCGCGTAGGTCCTGAGTCGCACAACACCGAAGCGAACAACAACAACGTACCCGCGCCGCGGGAGGCTCGGTCACGACAATGCACGGTATCGTCACTTGCGGCCCAATCGTTTCTCCGCGATGGTCGCGGAAATGTCGCCTTCTGCCCAACGCCACGGCCAGGACGGGTTGGGATACAAAACAAGCCGAATGATCAGGTGCGGTCATGCCTGACAATAAGAACAGGGGGTTGGTTATGAGTCTGAACGCGATGTTTCGTTGCTTGATCGCTCTCGGTTTGGCACTGGCGACGACGTCCGCCATCGCGGCCGAGAAGAAATACGGCCCAGGTGTCACGGATACCGAAATCAAGATCGGCCAGACGATCGCCTGTAGCGGGCCCAATTCAGCGCTTGGAACGATCGGCCGGGTCACGTCGGCCTATTACCGGATGATCAACGACCAGGGCGGAGTCAATGGCCGCAAGATCACCTTCCTGAGTATGGACGACGGCTACAGCCCTCCGAAAACCGCTGAACTGGCGCGCCGGCTTGTCGAACAGGATGAGGTCCTCGGCATCTTCGGTTCCCTGGGCACCGCGACCAACATGGCGATGCAGCGCTATTTGAACGATCGCAAGGTGCCGCAGTTCTTCACCTGGAGTGGCGTCGCACGGATGCGCGATCCGCGCGACTTCCCCTGGACGATCGGCGGCGACCTGGCGTTCGTGAACGAAACCAAGGCGTTTGCCCGGTATGTGCTGGAGACCTACCCGTCGGCCAAGGTCGGCGTACTGATGCAAAACGATGATTTCGGTAGAGACCATCTCACCGGCTTCAAACTGGGCCTGGGCGGCAAGGCGTCCGAGATGATGGTCAAAACGGTTACCTATGAAGTCACCGACGCGACCATGGACTCGCAGATTTTCGAATTGAAGGAGTCTGGCGCGAATGTGCTTCTGATGGCCGCGCTGCCGAAATTCGCCGCCCAGGCGATCCGGAAGATGCATGAGATCGGCTGGAACCCGGTGAAGCTGCTGGCGTATCCGGGGGCCTCGATCCCCGCCACGTTCAAGCCGGCGGGCCTGGAGGCGTCGACCGGCATCATTACAGCGGAATTCGTCAAGCAGCCGGGCGACCCGGCCTGGACCAACGATCCCGAGATGATCGCGTTCCTCGCCTTCCTGAAGAAATACGAGCCCGCCGTCGATCCGAATGACAAGTATACCGTGTTCGGATATTACGGTGGCGCCATGGTCGTCGCGTTGTTGAAGCAGTGCGGCGACAATCTGACGCGGGAGAATCTTCTGCGGCAGGTGACGCATATGAAGGACGTCACCGTGCCGATGTTGCTTTCGGGGATTAAACTCAACACCGCGCCGGATGATTATTCACCCATCAAACAAATGCAGTTGCAGCGTTTTGATGGCACGGGTTGGGTGAAGATCGGCGGTGTCGTGGGAGGATAGCATGCCATCGACGGATCAGGCCGGGGACCGATGTCCTGGCGTTGCCCCGACCGGCTGAGACACGACCGCCATCCCGGCCAACCGCCGCGCCAGCATCCGCGACGATGCACCGCATTTAGTCCCGCCGCGGTGCCGGGGGTCGAGGCTCCGGGTTTGACTCGGCAACCGCCGGCAGTGAAAGTGCCGCGGACCCCATGGTGAAAAGGTCGATGCGATGCCGATTCCGGTCACGAAATCAGGTGCCGCCTGCGGCGCTGAAATTGGTTTCGACCTGTCGCGGCCGATCGACGACGCGACCTTCGCCGAAATCGAAGGGCTGTTTCACGACAACATCGTCGTGTGCTTTCGCGACCAAACGCTGTCCGATGCACAGCACATTGCGTTCAGCCGCCGTTTTGGCGAGCTTGAAATCCATATCGTCAAAAAATACCTGCTGCCCGGCTCGCCCGAAATCCTGTTGATCTCCAACGTGCGCAACGAGGCGGGGGAGCATATCGGCCTCGCCGATGCCGGCTTTACCTGGCACAGCGACACCTCCTACCGGCGCCGGCCAAGCCGCTGCTCGTTGCTGTATGCCAAGGAAGTGCCACACCAGGATGGTAAGCCACTTGGCGACACCGTCTTCGCCAACACCATCGCCGCCTATGAGGCACTCCCCGAGGCGACGCAGCGGCGGCTCACCGGATTGAAGGCGATCCATCGCTATTCCGAGCGGCGACGGGTCGAGAACAGCCCGCGTCCGAAATTGACCGCGGCGCAGCTCGCCGAGACCCCGGACATCCTGCATCCGATCGTTCGCACGCACCCTTATACCGGGCGCAAGGCGCTTTACGTCACGGCGGGCGAATGCGTTGGCATCGCCGGCATGCCGGATGACGAAGCCGTCGATCTGATCGCCGAACTCGACGCGCATTGCGTGCGTCCCGAGTTTCTGTATCGCCACAGTTGGCGGGAAGGCGACCTGTTGATGTGGGACAATGCCATCTGCATGCACCTCGCGGTCTGCGATTACGCGCTGCCCCAGCGGCGGCTGATGCACCGCACCACGGTGATCGGTTCGGAACCGTTTTAACGCATTGTCCGATCAGCCTGTCAGGCCGCCGCCCCGTACCGCGCCTCATGCCAGGCCTGATACCCCAGACCGGGCAGATCGAGATCGGGACCCATGTAATACCAACCCCCTTAAAGATTGACACATGGCGTCCTCTCTTCCACGTCATGGCCCTCCCCCGACTCGTTCGGGGGAGGGCCATGACGTGATGGGGTGAGAGTCACACTTTCAGCGGGTTGGTATAATCCTTATGTAATCCTTTATGAGCGCGACGTGCGCATCCGGGCATAGGTTAGCCTGGGCCCCTCCTGCCCGCGCGGCGCCCGGTCCACCACCAGGATGTTGGTGACCGTCGCCCGCGGCAACTCCGAGGCGATGGCCACCCCCGATTGGCGGGATCGCACTTGACGGCGGGTGCCAATGGACGCCGGCCGGAGGCTGGAACAGCGGGCGACCCGGCTTCGCCGCGACCGCCCGTCGCGACGTCATCACGGCATCACCGCCCGTGAAACACCGGCTTGCGTTTTTCCACGAACGACCGTGTCGCTTCCTGGAAGTCTTCGCTGTTCTCCGCCTCCCGCTGCATCGCGTCCATGCGCGCCTCGTCGCGTTGCGCCCGCTCCAGGCCCAGTTGATTGATGAAGAACTTTGACGCGCGGATGGACAACGGCGCGTTCGCGGCGAGAGTTTCCGCGTACGCAACGGTGACGTCCTCCAGTTCGTCCGCCGCCACCACGCGATTGATCAGGCCGACGCGCAACGCCT
>Ga0181536_10000463_pt1 | contig 48890 bp, 43 predicted proteins | sample PEATcosm2014_Bin_41_FD_121105 | JGI IMG/M metagenome (GOLD analysis project Ga0181536, IMG submission 121105) | Peatland microbial communities from MTU Mesocosm Facility, Houghton, MI, USA - PEATcosm2014_Bin17_60_metaG | ecosystem: Environmental > Terrestrial > Soil > Wetlands > Peat | place...
GTGATACCCGCCATAATCGTGTGCCTATGGCTTTCGGGCTCCAGAGGGTAGCTACAACGCCTTGACCAGGAGCTACGTGTGCGCACAGTCGGTCATGTGGCTATCAGCTGCGGAACCCCGGCCTAGCGGACGCTTGTTGATGTCTTGCGGCTCTACGAGGACAATACGGCTCATTGACTGTGTAACCGCCCTGGTTGGTCTGGGATCCAAGCGTCGCACTGCGTTGGCGCAGTCTCCGTTGGCTCGTCGTCAAGGCTGCACGAGGGTGAGCAGCATCACGGTCGGCTCCGCGGCCTCGAGCGCATGTGGCGTGCCTGGCGACATGTGGAGCCAGAGTCCGGGCCCGAGATCGAAGTCCTCGCCCTCGACGGTGAACCGCAGCCGCCCGGACAGGACCTGGACCACTGCGGCCCGGCTGGCCTGGTGCTCGCTGAGACCTTCCCCGACATCGAAGCCGAACACGGTTACATTGAGCGCTTCGTCTCGGTGGATGACCTTGGAGACGACCGAACCCGGCTGGATCACCACCTGGTCGGCGACAGGGAGTACGACGTGAGGCATGGACGCTCCTTGTTGCTCATTGTGCCCGTGGACTCCTGGAATCATCCCGCTTCCGTGCGGCGGGGGCGAGGATCTCGTTGCTCACCGGCGCGGGACGTTGCCGGCGCTGTAGTCAGATGCAGCCGCATGGTCACTCGGTCCCGGCGGTTGCGGGCAAGGTGGCCACAGAGATAGGGGCTACCGGTGAGGCCGTTGCAGTAGCGGCATCCCGGTGAGATCCGTCCTGTTCAACGGGGTTTGAGGTCTGCTCGTTCGGGACCGAGGAGCGCCGACGGGCCGAATCGAGCGGTTTGGGTGTCCCCTTCGGCGGTTGCTCGCCGGTCGATGAGGCCCGACCGGGCCATGTTCACCCGCTGATGGCCGCCATGCGGGACCACGGCGCGACGGTGGCGTCGGCGAGCGAACGCCGGTAGAGCTTCAAGAGGTTGTGGGTGCCCATGAGCAGCTTCCACTCGCTGTCGGCGGCGGCCTTGCCCCTTCCCAGGAAGCGTCTGGCGCCGCGGGCGTCCTTGGTCTGACCGAACACGGGCTCGATGATGTGCTGGCGCTTCTTGTAGATGGCCTTGCCCGAGACGGTCGAGACCTTACGGTCCATCTTGTCGACCAGCGTGGCATCGGCCCGCAGCGGGCCACGACGCCCGCTGCGCGGCTCGGGGTTCTTGTTCATGTTGCGGGTGGCGATGAAGCAGTCCGGGTCGTCGGCGTCGAGGCGGGCTAGGTTGTCCTCGGAGGCGTAGCCGGCGCCGGTCAGGAGCTTGCCGGGTCGCTCGGCGATGCCGGCGGCGTCGAGCGAGCGGCCCGTGGCCTCGATCATCGGGTGGAGCTGGCCCAGGTCGTTGTGCTCGTCGGTCACCTCGGCGGCCACGACGACCTGTTCCTCGTTGGCCACCGCCTGGGCGTTGTAGCCCTGGACGAAGCCGTCCTTGGTCTTCATGATGCGGCTCTCTGGGTCGCTGACGTTGGCCTTGGCCTCGGTGGTGTCGGGTGCCTTGGGCTTTCTTCCCCGGAGCAACTTGGCGCTGGCCTGCTCTTTCTCGGCCCGCTCGGCCAGGTGGGCTTCGTGGGCCTCTTTGGCTTGCTTGTCTTGCGCGTCGAGGACGGCCTTGGCTTCCGCCAGGCGCTTGCGGCGGGCCTCGCGGCCGCGCAGGTGGGCCGGGAGCTCGTCCCCGGTGGCGTCGGGCCCGAAGAGGGCGTCCTCGGCCGCATCGGCGGCCTCGGCCTCTTCGAGCATCTTTCGCACCGCCGCTTCGATGTGGTCCTTGGTGCGGTTGGCGTCGAGGGACGCCGGACACCCCATCTTGGTCCCGTCCAGCGCCACGACCCCGACGCTCGCCATCCCCGCCTCCGAGCACAGGCGCAGCGAACAGGTGAAGAGCGAGGCCATGGCCTCTTGGTGGCGCTGGCGGAACCGGGCGATGGTGGTGTGGTCCGGGCACTGGTTGGCGCCCACGACCCGGAACCCCACGTCGACGTGGCAGGCCCGCTCGATCTGGCCTGGCGGGACGACCGGATCCCCAGGCAGTAGGCGTAGAGGGCGAGGGCCATCATCAACTTGGGGTCGTGGGCCGCCGCCCCCCAGCCGTCGGCGCGGTAGCCGGCGTAGAAGGGGGCGAGGTCCATCTCCTCGACGGCGTCGAGCACGAACCAGGCCAGGTGGTCCTGGGGCAGCCAGTCCGCCGCCGAGGGGGGCAGGAGGTAGATCTGGTCACGCTCGACCGCCAGAAAGTTGTAAGCCATGCACCATTCTCGGTGCCGGCCGCGATCAGGTGGCGGCACTCAGGCGCGGGCTACCTGGACTTTCGCAGATCGCCCGCGGGGGGTTTCTGCAACAGGCTGCGGTCGGCGGGATTATGGGCGGCCTCTTTCGTGCCCACCGAGGAGTGGGCGCGGGCGGCCACCCTCGGACCACGTGGGGCCACACACTGCGGTCAGTTCGGCAAATTGAGCCAGGATGATCGAATGACCAGCCGGACTCCGGATCTGGCGGCGCCCGCTGTCTGCGTCGAGCATTTGACGGTCGTGCGCGGCCGGACCCGTGCCGTGGACGACGTGAGTTTCGAGCTCGACTCGGGGACGCTGGTTGGCCTCCTGGGGCCGAGTGGGTGCGGCAAGACGACGCTCATGCGATCCCTGGTGGGCACGCAAGTAGTGAGCTCGGGGATCATTACCCTGCTCGGCGAGACGGCAGGGTCACCGGGACTGCGCGACCGAGTTGGCTACGTCGCCCAGGTGCCGTCGGTCTACGGGGACCTCACCGTGCGGGAGAATCTGTCGTACTTCGCCACGATCCTTGGTGCGCCGTCCGACGCCGTCGAGCGGGTCCTTGCCGATGTCGACCTCGACCACCATGCCGGGTCGATCGTGGAACGGCTATCGGGTGGTGAGCGGGCGCGTGTATCTCTGGCTACTGCCCTCTTGGGTTCGCCCAGCCTTCTCGTACTCGACGAACCTACGGTCGGCCTCGACCCGCTGCTGCGCCGGAGCCTGTGGTCGCTGTTCCACCGGCTGGCGGCCTCTGGAACGACCCTGCTCGTCTCCAGCCACGTCATGGACGAGGCCGAGCGCTGTGAGCGGTTGCTGCTCATGCGCGACGGTCGGATCCTGGCCGACACCAGTCCCGAGGGGCTGCTGTCAAGCACGGTCACCGAGGACTTCGAGTCGGCGTTCGTGGCGCTGATCGAGGGCGAAGCCCCCGGAACGGGAGACGGCGTCCTCGGTGATGGGGAGGGGAGGCCTTGAGCTGGCGCCGGACGCGTGCCACGGCGGGGCGGGTTCTCCGCCAGCTGCGCCACGACCCGCGTACCGTGGCGCTGCTGGTGGCCGTCCCAGCGGTGCTCATGGGGCTTCTGGCTTGGATCCTGCACGGCCGCGACCACGACTTCGACACTTTCGGGCCACAGCTGCTCGGCATCTTCCCGCTGATCGTGATGTTCCTGGTCACCTCGGTGGCCACCTTGCGCGAGCGCACCGGCGGGACGCTCGAGCGCCTGCTCACCATGCCCATGGGGAAAGCCGACTTCGTCTTTGGCTACGCCGTTGCCTTCGGCCTGGCCGCCATCATCCAGGCGCTGGTGGTGTCCGGGTTGTGCTTCGGGCCCTACGGCATGGCCGTGCGCGGCGAGGCGTGGCTGGTCGTAGTGGTGGCAGTGCTCGACGCGCTACTGGGCACTGCGCTGGGCCTGTCGGTGAGCGCGCTCGCCACCACCGAGTTCCAGGCCGTGCAGTTCATGCCCGCGTTCATCCTCCCGCAACTGCTCTTATGCGGGATCATCGTGCCGCGCACCGAGCTGCCCAGCGTCTTGCACTGGATCTCGTACCTGTTGCCGATGTCCTACGCCGTCGACGCCACCCAGCAGCTGAGCACGCACGCTGCCGTCTCGAACCAGTTCGTGGTTGACGTGATCATCGTCGCAGGTTTCCTCGTCGCCTCCCTGGCGCTCGGGGCCACGACGCTGCGGCGTCGGACGCCTTGAACCAGAGCAAGTGACCCCCGACCGGCGGTCGGAGACAGGTCCGGACGGGCGTCCAGATGACAGTTGTGGACACCTCTGGAGCCCACGAGCTCGGCTGCGAGATCAGGCTCGCTAGAAGGTCACCACCTTGTCAGCCCATACGGTCCAGCCCGCGAGCTCGTCAAGGGTCGAGCGTCTGGCCCCCGTGGTGAGATGGTCATCGCCGATGCCACGCGCGTCGAGGCAGGTGCCGCAACAACCGATCTCGGCCCCCGAGCGCGAAACGGACTGGATCATGCGGTCAAGGCGGTAGTAGCCATCCGGGACCTGTTGATTCGCCATTGCGCAGCTCACGGCGTCGCCGATCAGGAACACTCGTACCTGCTCGTTTGGGCGCCTTGCGAGGGCGCCTGCCAAACGCAACCCGTTGTAGGAGCGTTCCGTTCCATATGCTGGGTCATTGAGAATTAGCAGCGTCTTCATCGTCGCCCTCCCGTGAACTATTCCCACGGTACGGACCCACGGCGCCGGGGGACAGAGTCAAACGACCCTATGCCGCTCTCGCGGCTACCCAGGTGAAGGGCTGGACGACTCCCCCCGGAGTCATGTGCAGTTCGCGACGCACCGCAACCGCCTGAAACTCGGGGCCGAGGAGATTCAACAGATCCTGTGCTGAGTACCGGGCGACGCGGAGCCCCGAGCAGTACTCGGGCCCATCCTCTGCAAAGGTCGCAATGATCAGGCCGCCGCCCGGCTCGATTCCCGATCCGAGGCAGTCAAGATACCGATCTCGGTCGGCCTCCTCGGTGAGGAAGTGAAACACCGCACGGTCATGCCATAGCCCGTAGCGTCGCGCAGGATTCCAGGAGAGGAGGTCCTCGTGCAGCCATCTCACGGCGGCGATCTCGCCGACGCGTAGACGTGCGTCCTCCAGCGCCGCTTGCGAGATGTCCAACACCGAGATGTCGGTGAATCCCCGGTCCACCAGATGGTCGACGAGCGACGATGCACCGCCGCCGACGTCCATCACAGCTGCGTCGGGAGCAACTCCGAGCCGTTCGATCAACTCCAACGACAACGCGGGTTCAGATTGAAACCAGCTCACTCCCGCCACGCCCCGATCCCGGTAGGCGGAATCCCAGTGGTCCGCTCTGTCAGTCACGGCGTCGGCGGACTCAGCCACCTTGGCCAGCATAGGAGCTGGATTGGAGGAGGCAACGCACAACTCATCGTGGGTTGGAAGCGGGGGCTGCGGCGGGCAGAACGGTCGGATGTCGGTCTTGTCGGCGCGCAGGGGCGCTCGCGGGGTTAGCGGCTTCACGCGGTCTTCAGACCCGCTCGGGTCCTGGTGGCGCGCCAATGACCGGATGAGTCGGGAAGCTCCAGATATCGGTCACACTTTTCGGGTAATGACCTGGACCTTCCCTGAGGTGCAGCCGCGGGACGGTGCCCGCGACCCGGCGTTCCAATCCGGTACCGCAGCAGCACGCGGCCGGCGCTCGGGGGCACCGCCAGCCCTCGCGGCCGGATTGTTATGGGTCACCCCATCCGTGCCATCAGTCATGGCCTCCGCTGTACACATGCGGCGTCTGTCCTACCCCTGTACTACTCTCACACCATGGCAGTCAGAAGAAAACGATCCGTATCGATTCCCCCCGACGTCGATGCGCAAATCGAGTCGGCCGCAGCCGAAGCAGGCGTGTCCTACAGCGCGTGGCTGGCCTCCGTCGCACGGAAGGAATTCACGATTCGGGCAGGGCTCGCCGAGGTCGCCCGATTCGAGACCGAGCATGGTGCGTTCGGCGAGGGCGAATTGACGGAAGCAGACGAGTGGGCGCGAGAAGCGGTCGAGCGAAGTCGGCGTAGCGGAGCCCGCCAGCGCCGGAGCGCCTGATTGGGCGTCACCTACGACGCGGGTGCGCTGATCGCCGCCGATCGAGGCGATCGGCAGATGTGGCTCCGCCATCGTGCCCTACTCAAGCTTGGCGAAGTGCCGACCGCTCCGGCACCGGTGGTAGCACAGGCATGGCGGGGTGGGGCTCGCCAGGCGATGCTCTCCCGCTTTCTGGCCGGTTGCACGGTCGAGCCAATGGACGACCAACGTGCACGGTCTACTGGGGCACTTGCGGCCCTCGCGGGCACCCCCGATGTCGTCGACGCTTGCGTCGTAGAGGGGGCGTTGCGGCGTCGTGATGTCGTGATCACCTCTGACCCAGGTGACTTGACCTCGATGGCGTCGGCTGTGGGGCGTGTGTTGGAGGTTGAGTCCCCGTGACCCCCTCCACGCGTAATGCGGGTGAAGCCCTGGTTGCGGTGCCCACCATCCGGCGGTCTCCACCAGTCAGGTGGTTCGATCGATGAGCTGCGTGTTCGGGGGCAATCCAGAGAATTGCCTCAATTCCAGTTGTGCATGGTGAACGAAAGCGCTCGGTTCAGCGCGCCCCGCCGGCTCTCGAATTCGGGTCTTGACACAAAGAGGACTCGGTCGCGGCCCAGCAACAGGTGCGAGTTCCCACAAGCGCGGGTCAGCAGACCCCGCTCAGATTCGACATTCCCGAAATCGTTCGGCAAGACCAGATGTCTCAGCGGCGGGCCGGAGCGCTCGCCCGGAGCGCGGCCAGCCCCGGGAGGTCCCCGTTCTCGATCAGCTCCAGGGTCGCCCCGCCGCCGCTCGACACGTGGTCGATCCGCTCGGACAGACCGAGGGCGGCCACGGCGGCCGCCGTCTCCCCCCCGCCCACCACGGTGAACCCCGGGGAGTCGGCGACGGCGTAGGCGATGACCCGGGTGCCCGCGGCGAAACGGTCGTCCTCGGAGACCCCGAGCGGACCGTTCCAAAGGACGGTGGCGGCCCGGCCGATGAGATCGGAGAACCTCGCCGCCGTCGCCGGGCCGATGTCCGCCCCCGTCCACCCGGCCTCGAGGTCGGCGCCGAAGGTCCGTACCTCCCCGGTCCCAGGACCGCCGAGCGCCAGCTCGCCGCCCGGGGAGAGGGCCAGGGCGTCCGAGGGGAGCTCGACCACCGCCGTCGAGGCGAGGAGCGACTTCGCCTCGCCGAGGAGGTCCTCCTCCAGGTGGGAGGCGCCCACCTCGTGGCCGAGGGCGGCCAGGAAGGTGAAGGCCATGGCCCCGCCCAAGAGCAGGTGGTCGACCTTGACGGCCAGCGAGCGCATGACCCCGAGCTTGTCGGCCACCTTGGCCCCGCCGACCACGGCCACGAAGGGGCGGGCCGGGTCGACCAGGACCCGGGAGAGCGCCTCGACCTCGCGCTGGAGGAGCCGGCCGGCGGCGCTCGGCAGGAGGGCCGGGGGGCCGACGATCGAGGCGTGGGCCCGGTGCGACGACCCGAAGGCGTCGTTCACGTAGCAGTCGAACCCGTCGACCAGCCGGCGCACGAAGTCGGGGTCGTCGGCCTCCTCGCCCGGGTCGAAGCGCAGGTTCTCCATCACCTCGACCCCGGGAACCATCGCCTCGAGGGCCCGGCGCACCGGCGCCATCTCGTAGCGCGGGTCGGGCCTCCCGTTCGGCCGCCCGAGGTGGCTGCAGACCGTGACCCGGGCGCCTCGGGCCACCAGCCACTCGAGCGTCGGCACCGAGGCCCGCAGGCGGAAGTCGTCGGCCACCTCGACCGCGCCCCCCTCGCCGGTGCGCAGCGGCGAGTTGAGGTCGGACCGCACCAGCACCCGTCGGCCGTCGACCGGTGGGAGGTCCTCCAGCCTCGGCAGCTCGCCCAGCCCCGCCGGCGGGCCGCCGGCCGCTGCATCCCTCCCGGTCATGACCGCCTCCTCACCCGAGCGCCCCGTGTCAGATCGGCTCGGGCACCATGTCGATGGCCCCGCAGGGGCACTCCACGACGCACATCCCGCAGCCCTTGCAGAAGTCGTAGTCGATCTCGTAGCGGCCCGGGGGGCCGAGCTTGATCACCGCGTTGTCCGGGCAGACCCCGAAGCAGTTGTCGCACTCGAAGCAGTTCCCGCACGACAGGCACCGGCGCGCCTCGAAGAGGGCGTTCTGTTCGGTGAGCCCCCCGACCACCTCGTCGAAGCCGCTCTGGCGGCGGGCCCGCTCGAGCTCGGGGCGGTGCTGGCGGGGGGCGTCGTCGTAGTACCAGGTGTTCAGCCGGTCGAAGGTGGCGAGCGCCCGGGGCGCCGCCTCGGGGACCTCCCGGCCGGCGAGGTAGGCGTCGATGCCGGCCGCCGCCCGCTTGCCGTGGCCGATGGCCACGGTGGCCGTGCGCTCGGAGGGGACGGCGTCGCCGCCGGCGAAGATCCCGCTCCCCGCCGCCATCATGGCGCTGGTGACCTCGACCACGCCGTCCTCGATGGTGATGCCCGGCTCGCCGTCGAGCAGCGAGAGGTCGGTGTCCTGGCCCAGGGCGAGCACCAGGGAGTCGGCTGCCAGCTCCTCGAACTCGCCGGTGGGCACGGGGAAGCCGCCGTCGTCGAGCTGCATCTTCTCGAGCACCAGGCGGTCGCCGTCCATGCGGCTGACCGTCGACAGCCAGCGCATCGTCACCCCCTCGGCCAGGGCCTCGGCGAGCTCGTCGCCGTGGGCCGGCATCCGCTCCCGGTTGCGGCGGTAGACGATGACGGCGTCGGTGGCCCCGAGGCGCTTGGCCGTCCGGGCGGCGTCGAGGGCGGTGTCGCCGCCGCCGTAGACGGCGACGCGCCGGCCGAGCTGCGGGGGGTCGCCGTCGGCCACCTTGTGCAGGAGGGTCAGGGCGTCGACGATGCGCGAGGTGTCGCCGGCGGGGATCTCGATGCGCCGGGCCAGCTGGGCGCCGACGGCCAGGAAGACGGCGTCGAAGCCGCCCTCGTGCCGCTCGGCCTCGATGTCGGTGACGGTGTGGTCGAGCACCACCTCGATCCCCTGGGCCGCCACCCGGTCGACCTCGGCATCGAGGACGTCTCGGGGCAGGCGGTAGGCGGGGATGCCGTAGCGCATCATGCCGCCGAGCCGGGGGGCGGCGTCGACCAGGCGCACCCCGTGGCCGAGGCGGCGGAGGTGGTAGGCGGCGCTCAGCCCGCCGGGGCCGGCCCCCACGACCAGCACCCGCTGGCCGGTGTCGGGGCCGGGGGCGGGCAGCGGCCAGCCGCCGTCGAGGGCCAGGTCGCCCAGGAACCGCTCGATGGCGTTGATCCCCACCGCCTCGTCGAGCTGGGCCCGGTTGCAGGCCGTCTCGCAGGGGTGGAAGCAGATGCGCCCCATGATCGCCGGGAAGGGGTTGTCCTCCACCACCTTCTCCCAGGCGGACCGGTAGTCCCCGGGCTCGGCCCGGTAGAGCCACTGCTGGATGTCCTCCCCGGCCGGGCACCCGTTGTTGCACGGCGGCAGCCGGTCGACGTACACCGGGCGGTCGACCCGCCACGACCCGGTCCGGTTGGCGTGGGAGGAGCCGACCTCCAGGCTCACGGCGAAGGGGAGCTCCTTCACCCCGCCTCCCCCAGCGGTCCGGGCCCGTCGGAGAGGAGGCCGTAGCGGGCGATGTTGCGGTCGGCGATCGCCTGGATCCGGGCGACGACGTCGGGGCGGCCCTCGCCGGCGAAGAGGTGGGCGTAGCGGCCCTGGATCGACAGGTACTCGGTGACCGGGGTGCGCCGGCGGATGGGCGAGACGGCGGTGACCTCGCCGTGCTCGGCCTCGAAGACCGGGAAGAGCCCGCTCTCCTTGGCCAGGCGTGCCACCTTGACCGTGTCGGAGGACGCCGAGCCCCAGCCGAGCGGGCACGGCACCAGGATGTGCAGGTAGCGCGCCCCGCGGAACTCCATGGCCCGCTCCACCTTGTGCTCGAGGTCGTGCAGGTCGGCGACGGTGGCGGTGGCCACGTACCCGATGCCGTGGGCCATGGCCAGGCGGGGGAGGTCCTTCCCCTGGTCGAACGAGTTGCCGGGGTCGGGGCCCACCGCCTCGGTGGTGGCCGTGCGCGCCGCGGGCGGCGTGGCCCCCGAGCGCTGGACCCCGGTGTTCATGTAGGCCTCGTTGTCGTAGCAGATGAAGAGCACGTCGTCGTTGCGCTCGAACATCCCCGAGAGGCAGCCGAACCCGATGTCGACCGTCCCGCCGTCGCCGGCCTGGGCCACCACCCGCACCTCGGGCTTCCCCTTCACCTTCATGGCCGCCGCCACCCCGGTGGCCACGGCCGGGGCGTTGCCGAAGAGCGAGTGGAGCCAGGGGATCCGCCACGAGGTCTCGGGGTAGGGGGTGGAAAAGACCTCCAGGCAGCCGGTGGCGTTGACCGCCACCATCCGGCCGCCGGTGGCCCGCATCGCCGCGTCGAGGGCGTAGCGGGCCCCCAGCGCCTCCCCGCACCCCTGGCAGGCCCGGTGGCCCGAGTCGAGCGAATTGGAGCGCCGGGGGTCGGACTGGACGGTGCGGTCGGCGTCGGAGAGGAGCCGGTTGCCGACGGCGAAGCTCCCCACCTGGTAGAAGCGGACCGGCTGGCTGGTCACGGCCGCCCCCTCACCCGATCCGGGGCCCGACGGACCCCAGGGCGCGCAGCAGGTTCTCGGCCGAGGGCCCCGAGCGGCGCGCCGCGCCTATCCGGGCCCGCTCGGCCTCGACCAGGCGATGGTCGAGGTCGAGGAAGGTGAGGGTCCCGAGCCGCTCCGCGGTGGCGTCGGCCAGCATCGCCTCGAGCGACGAGCGGGTGACGGCCCGCCCGCCGAGGCCGGCGACGACCGTCACGAGCTTGGACGGCGCGTCGTGGGTGGCGGTGGCCACGTCGGTGGAGAGCACCCCGCCGAACCCGACGCTGAACGCCTTCTCGACCACGACGATCCGGTGGGCGCCGGCCAGCGCCGCCCGGACGGCGACGAGCGGGAAGGGCCGGAAAGTGGTGATCCCGACCACCCCCACCCGGTCGCCGGCCTCGCGTCGGCGGTCGACGGCGTCCTTGATCGTGCCCAGCACCGAGCCGAGGGCCACGACGACGGTCTCGGCGTCCTCAGTGCGGTAGGAGTGGAGCAGTCCGCCGCTCTCCCTCCCAAAGGCGCGGGAGAACTCGGCGGCGAGCGAGGGGATCCGGGCCAGGGCGTCGAGCTGGGCGAGGTGGGCCAGGTAGCGGACCTCCTCGAAGGCCTCCGGGCCCACCATGGCCCCGATCGAGAACGGGTCGTCGGGGTCGAGCACCTGGCGGGGCTCGTAGGGCGGGAGGAAGGCGTCGACCGCGTCCTGCTCGGGCACGTCGATCCCCTCCACGGCGTGGGTGAGGATGAAGCCGTCCATGCACACCATGACCGGCAGGGAGAGCTCCTCGGCGAGCGCGAACGCCTGGACGTGGAGGTCGGCCGCCTCCTGGTTGGTCTCGGCGAAGAGCTGGATCCACCCCGAGTCCCGCACGGCCATGGCGTCGCTGTGGTCGTTCCAGATGTTGATGGGCGCCCCGATGGCCCGGTTGGCCAGGGTCATGACGATCGGCAGCCCGAGGCCCGAGGCGTTGTACACCGCCTCCATCATGAAGAGCAGCCCCTGGCTGGCCGTCGCCGTGTAGGCCCTCGCCCCGGCGGCCGACGCCCCGATCGAGACCGACATGGCGGCGAACTCCGACTCCACGTTGATGAACTCGCACGGCGCCAGCTCGCCCCGGCGCACCATGGCGCCGATCGCCTCGATGATGTGGGTCTGCGGCGAGATGGGGTAGGCGCAGACCACCTCGGGGCGGCACCGCGCCACCGTCTCGGCCACCGCCCTGGACCCCTCAATCTGACGGAGCACCGGTGAGCCTCTCCTCCTCGGAACCGAACAGGCCGAAGGCGGCGGCGGCCGCCGCCACGTTGCCCTCGGCGGTGGCGGCGGCGAACCGCTCACCGATGGCCGTGCCGAGCGCCTCGAGCGAGACCTGGCCGGTGAGGGCGGCGAACCCGCCCAGCAACGACGAGTTGGGCCACGGCCGCCCCAGGTGCCGCCGGGCGATCTCGGTCGCCGGGCAGGTGAGCAGCCGTTCGCGGCGGAACCGGCCGAGGAACTCCCCGAGCCCCAGCTCGTCGAAGCTGCGGGAGGTGTTGACCAGCACGTACCCGTCGGGGGCGAGCCCGGCGAACAGGTCGACCTGCTGGATGAGCGTCACGTCCTGGACGATCAGGGCGTCGGGGGCCATGACGGGCTCCCGGGTGCGGATGGGCCGGTCGTCGATCCGGCAGAACGAGACCACCGGCGCCCCCATGCGCTCGGAACCGAAGCTGGGGAAGGCCTGGGAGTGCCGGCCCTCGGCGAAGGCGGCCATCGACAGGAGCTCGGCCGCCGTCACGACGCCCTGCCCGCCACGCCCGTGGAACCGTACCTGGAACACGCTCTCATTCTCTCCCCCGCGGGGCCCATTGGTCCCGCTCGCAGCCATCTTGGCCCGTCCGACGCTGCCCTCGGTAGGGTCGAACGTCACTGGCCGACCGGGCTGGGCGGGGCGTGGCGCCACCCACGGGCGCCGGAGCCGGCTCGTCACGCGCCCCGGGGGCCGCCCCGGCGACGGGGCGGACGCTCAACCGGGCGGGCGGCGCAGGGAGACGAAAGCAGGTGGCCGGGCCGCCCGGGGGAGGAATGGGCGGCCCGCCCACCTGCTACCCATCAGCCGTGGCTGATGGGGACCTTGGCGGGGGCCGCAACCTCGGCGTCGGCCGGGCACGGCACCCGCACTTCGAGGATCCCGTCTTGGTAGGTGGCCTTGACGTCGTCGGTGGCCACCGCCTTGGGGACCGGGATGCGAGTTCACCGCCGGCTTCGACCGGGTGTTCGGGGCCGAGGGCATCAGGACCATCAGAACCCCGGTTCGGGCTCCTTGGGCAGACGCATTCGCTGAGCGCTTCGTCGGCACGATCCGCAGAGAGCGCCTCGACAGGCTCCTCATCTTCGGTCGCCGCCACCTCGAGCACGTTCTCGCCGAGTACTGCGCTCGCTACAACGGGCACCGCCCGCACCGAGCCTTCGATCAGCAGTCACCCCAACCCGTGGGAGTTCTGCCGGATCCGGTCGAGGATCCCGACCCGGAGCACCTCCGGCGAACGGAGATCCTTGGAGGTCTGATCAACGAGCACCGGCTTGCGGCGTGACCGGGGCGGATGAGGTTCTCGGCACGCACAGGTTCGAACATGGGCGGACCGCTGGTGAGGCGACCTCGGTCGCCAGCGGCTTGGGCCGCATGCGGAGCGGGGCGGGACCGACCACGGCCCTCTGCCAAAGACGAGCGTGCTCCTCGCCACCAGTGCATGGACGAGGCGGCCCGTTGACGCGCGACCGCTATCCCCCTTGTCCGGGTTCTTCGGTTGCCAGGGCCGCGTCCGAAGACGCCTCGCGCTGGAGGTATTCGTGGATGGCGCTGGCCGCCTTGCGGCCCGCCCCCATGGCGAGGATGACCGTGGCCGCCCCCGTCACGATGTCGCCGCCCGCGAAGACCCCCGCGCGGCTCGTGGCACCGGTTGCAGGGTCGGCGACGATGCACCCGTGGCGGTCGACATCGAGCTGTTCGGTCGTGCGCGGCACGAGCGGGTTGGGGTTGGTCCCCAGGGCGATCACGACGAGGTCGGCGTCCATCACGAACTCCGAGCCGGGGACCGGCACCGGCCGGCGCCGGCCGGAGTCGTCGGGCTCGCCCAGCTTGGTGCGGATACATTCGATGCCGCGGACCCAGCCGTGCTCGTCACCCAGGAAACGCTGCGGCAGGGTGAGCCAGTCGAAGACCACGCCCTCGTCGCGCGCCCGTTCGAAGTCCTCGGCCCGCGCTCCCTTCTCCACCTCGGAACGGCGGTAGACGATGTGCGCCTCCTCGGCACCGAGCCGGATCGAGCAGCGGACCGCGTCCATGGCGGTGTCGCCGGCGCCGATCACTGCCGCCCGCCGAGGCGAGACGATAGGCGTGTCGTACTCGGGGAACGCCCATGCGTGCATCAGGTTCACGCGGGTGAGGAACTCGTTGGCCGAGTAGACGCCCTTCAGGTTCTCCCCGGGTATGTTCAAGAAGACTGGGGAACCGGCACCGGTACCCACGAAGACCGCCGAGTACCCCAGCTCGTCGATGAGCTGGTCGATGGTGAGCGTCTTGCCGATGATCACGTCGCGCACGAACTCGACACCGAGTGCTTTGAGGTGCGCGATGTCCCCGTCGACGATCTCCTTGGGCAACCGGTATTCGGGGATCCCGTAGCGGAGCACGCCGCCGAAGGCGTGCAGGGCCTCGAAGACGGACACCGGGTAGCCGAGCTGGGCCAGGTCGCTGGCCACCGTCAGGCCGGCGGGACCGGAACCCACGACGGCCACCTGCTGGTCTCGCCACACGGTCGGCGCGGTCGTCTCGCCACCGGTCCCGTGCGCCCGCTCCCAGTCGGCGACGAACCGCTCGAGGCGGCCGATGCCCACCGCGTCCTGGTGCGGGAAGAGGACGCAGCGTGACTCGCACTGGTGTTCGACCGGGCACACTCGGCCACAGATCGCCGGCAGCAGGTTCCGGATGCGGATCGTGTCGGCCGCCTCTTGGAAGTGACCTAGCGAAATGCTGCGGACGAAGTCCCGGATTGGCACGTTGACCGGGCAGCCCCGCTCGCACACTGGGTCCTGGCAGTTGAGGCAACGCTCGGCTTCGGCGACGGCGCGCTCGACGCTGTAGCCCTCGGCCACCTCCTCCCAGTTGTGACGACGCTCCTCGGGGTCCCTGCAGGGCATTGCCGTCTTGTGCCGGTACACGATAGGCATGGCGCCTACCTCCCCTGTCTTGCGAACTCGCAGGCCATCTGCTCCTGCTCCCTATAGGTCGTCAGGCGGTCGCCGGCTTGGCCGAAGTCCACTTGGTGGGCGTCGAAGAACGGACCGTCGACGCAGGCGAACAACGACTTGCCGCCGACGCTCACGCGGCACCCGCCGCACATCCCGGTCCCGTCCACCATGAGCGGGTCGAGCGACACCATGGTCGGCAGATCCCGCCCGGCGGTCGCCTCCGCCACGGCGCGCATCATCGGCATCGGACCCACGGCGAAGCAGTGGGTGAACCCCGCGCCCGAGTCGATCAGCTGGGTCAGACAGTCGGTCACTAAGCCGTGGAAACCGAGCGACCCGTCGTCGGTGCACACGTGCAGCTCGTCGCTCTCACTGCCGAGCAGGTCAGTGAGGATCACGAGGGCGGCGCTCCGGGCGCCGACGATGGAGGTGACCCGCACCCCCCTGGAGCGCAACTCGCGGGCGAGCGGGAACAGCCCACCGGTCCCGAAGCCCCCACCGATCAGCACGCTGTGGCCCGCTTCGGGGAGCGGTACCGCCTGACCGAGCGGTCCGGCGAAGGTCAAGAACACGTCACCCTGTTCCAGCGCATTCACCAGGGCGCTCGTTCGACCCACCTCCTGGACCACGATCGTGATCGTGCCCGCCTCCCGGCTGAAGTCGGTGATGCTGATCGGAATCCTCTCTCCCGTCTCGGACACCCGCACGATCACGAACTGGCCGGGCCCGGCGTTGCGGGCGACCAGCGGGGCGTGGACGACGAACAGCTTGGTGATGTCGTTCAGGTCCCGCTTCTCGACGATCCGCGCCGTGGTGTCCATCGTCGCCTCCTCACAGAAGAGGGTTCTCGTGCTTGGCCTTCAAGCGCAGCCAGCGTCGCTCCACCTCGGCCTCGATGGTGGCGAGGGTCCCCGCGTTGGACGGCTGGCAGAGGTGCTTGGTCTTGCCCATGAGCTTCAGCCAGTCGGCCACCGGCACGCGGCGCCCGATGGGTTCGGGGTCGTAGGTGATGTGGGTGACGCCCCGCTCTACCTCGTAGAGCGGGAAGAAGCACGAGTCGACCGCGGCCTGCACCACGTCCACCCCGACCCGGTCCTCGGTCTTCCAGTTGAGCGGGCAGCTGATGAGCACCTTGCCGTACGCCGTCCCTTCGTGCTGCGAGTACCACTGGGCCTTGGCCGCCTTGGCGACCAGGTCGTCGGGGAACCCTTCGACGCCGGTGAAGACGTAGGGGATGTTGGTCGCCGCCATGATCTGGGGGGTGTCCTTGTGGTGGAAGGCCTTGCCGAGCTCCTTGGGACCGACATGGCTGGTCGACGTCAGGTGCCCCATAGGCGTCGAGTAGCTCAGCTGGCTGCCGGTGTTCATGTATCCCTCGTTGTCGTACTCGAGGATGATCATGCCGTGCTTGCGGAGCGCGGCCCCGATGGCCGCACCCATGCCGATGTCCATCCCGCCGTCGCCGGTGATCATGACGAACGTGATGTTCTCTCCTGCGGGCAGCTCGCCCCGGCGCACCCGCTCGTGGAACACCTCGACCAGCCCGCTCAGCGTGGCCGCCCCGTTCTGGAACAGGTTGTGGATGTAGGTGACCCGATGCGACGTGTAGGGGTAGCCAGTGGAGACCACCATGGCGCAGCCCGTCTGGTACAGCACGACGACGTCGCCCTCGATGCCCCGCAGGAACTGGTCGACCGCCGGGAAGATGCCACAGCCGGGACATGCGCCGTGCCCGGGCACCACGCGCTTGGGCTTGACGGCGAGCTCCCAGTACGGCGGGGCATCCACCTCGAGTCGGCCCTCGGGCCCCGGCCGGACCTTCAGCAGCCCGCTCGTGGTCTCGGCGCGGGTGAGCGCCGGCGTGCCGCGGCGCGGGCGAGGCGTGGTGGGGTCACCCGGCTCGACGCCGTAGTAGTCGAAGGGCACCTTCACCGCCCCGGTCCTGGCCGCCTCCTGGGCCAGGGCGAAGAACTCCTCGGCATCCTCGGCGTAGAAGTCCCGACCGCCAAGGCCGTAGACCCGGCTCAGGCATAGAGTGCGGTTCCTGGGGTCGTCCTGCAGCGCCGACTTCACCTCGTGGGTGAGGGTGGCCCCGTGGGCTCCGAAGGAACTCGAGCGCTCGCCGATCAGCACGGCGTGCACGCCCCGCAGGGCCTCGCGGACGGCGTCAGCCGGAAACGGCCGGATGAGGTTTGGGCTCACGACGCCGGCCCGGACGCCCTGGGCCCGCAGTCGGTCGGCCGCGTCCTTTGCCGTCTCGGCCGCCGAGTTGAGGAGGAAGACAGCGACGTCGGCATCCTCCATGCGGTAGAGGTCGACGGGGTCGTAGCGACGGCCGCTCAGCTCCTCGTACTCGGCCAACACCTGTGGCAGGGCGACCAGTGCGGCGTCCATCGCCCGCTCCAGCTGGTACTTGTTGTTGATGAGGTCCGGGTCGTTCATGTACGGGCCGATCGTGACCGGGTGCCGGGGGTCGAGGGCCCTCACCGGCTCGGCGACCGGGCCGAGCCAGGCCTGCACCGTCGCGTCGTCCGCAAAGCTGTAGACGCGGCGCTTCTGGTGGCTGGTGAAGAACCCGTCGAAGGCGACGATCGCCGGCAACCGGACGTCGGCGCGCTCGGCGACCCGCAGAGCGACGAGGTTGAGGTCGTAGACGGCCTGCGGGTCGCGCGCCAGGAAGATCAGCCACCCGGTGTTGAGGGCGTAGTAGACATCGGAGTGGTCACCACGGATGTCCAGCGGCCCGCTGACCGTCCGGGTGGCGAGGTCGAGCAGCATCGGGTAGCGGGTCCCGGACTGCACCGGCAGCTCCTCGAGCTGGTAGAGCAACCCCTGGGAACTCGTCGCGTTGAAGACCCGCCCTCCTCCCGTGGCCGCGCCGTAGCAGATGCCCGCAGCTCCGTGCTCGCCATCGGCCGGCACCATCACGATGTCGTGCTCGCCGGCGGCCTTCATCTCATCGAGGATCTCGGCAATCTCGGTGGAGGGAGTGATCGGGTAGTAGCCCATGAGGTGGAAGTTGATCTGCTTGGCGGAGAGCGCGGCCATCTCGTTGCCGGTCCGGAACCCGATCAATTGCGCGGCGCCCCCGGTCGGCCGCGTCGGCTCGATCATTACGGTCGTCACCGCGACCCTCCCTCCAGCCACGAGAAGAGCGGGACGCGGTGCTCCTCGGCCCAGCCGTCCTGCTCGCGGCGCTCGGTGAGCGAACCGGTCGGGCAGGCGTCGACGCATTTCAGGCAGCCCTTGCAGTAGTGGTAGTCGATGCCCATTAGGCGCACCGCCGGCTCTTTCTCGCTGTCGGCCGACCAGACAAAGCACAGGTCAGGGCAGACGATGTCGCAGATCCCGCAGTGGACGCAGGTCTCGGGGTCGAACGCCGGGAGGAATCCCTGCCGTGAGGTGCTCAGGTCTCGCACGATGCTGTTTCCCGGGTCAAGGATCGCGCCACCGATCGGCGCAACGAGGTAGCCGAACGCCGGCGCCGCCCGCTGGACCGCCCGCCCGGGGTCGCCCGGCGCCGCCGGCCAAGTCGTCATCCGGACCTCGGCATACCCGCGGTCGAACGTCCGGATGTTCGCATCGACGAGATGCGCGTACCGGTTGGAAAAGCTGGCGCGAATCGTCTCTCTCAGGGCGTCGGCTTCGAGGAACGGGCAGGACCTGGCGACAGCGCCGAGCATCGCCGTGTTCACCCGGGTCTTCTCCTCCAGCGCGATGCCGAGCGCATCGAGCACCATCACCGTCCCAGAGCGCAGGCCCAGCGCCTCTCGGATCTCCTCGGGGGACTTCCGGGTGTTCATGATCGCGGTGCCGGTCGCGCTCAGTCCGGCAACGACGTCAATCGAGCGTGCGAGTGCCTCGTGGAAGACCGCGACCACCTGGGGCGACTCGATCGGGCTGCTCGTGCGCAGTTCACGGTCGGCCGGGCAGATCCGCACGAAGGACTTCACCGGGGTGCCCTTCTTCTCCGAGCCGTACGAGGAGAAGTGGGCACCGTTGAGGCCCTGCCGGAGGACGACGGCCTCGGCGAGGATCTTCCCCGCCAGGTGGGCGCCGAGGCCCCCGATCGACTCAAAGCGGATACCGAAGGACCCGTCGTCCCCGACGCCAGGGATCAGTGGTCCCCCCTCGCCCTCACGCAGCCGATTCGTCGCAACCGCGGCCATCGCACCACCCCCTGCATCGGGGCGGGGGCGCACCGTTAGGGCCGCCACGGTTGGACCCCGAAGTTCCCCACGTCGTTCATGGGTCCATGGTGCACCGGGACCACGGTCCTGACTAGGGACGATAGTCCCAGACCCAGGGAGCCGCTGGGTTTGGCAGTGGCTCCCCTGTCGGCAGTCATGGGACCACCCGGTCCAGGTGCGAGAGGCGCTGGATTCGGGTGATGGCGAGCGCCCGATTGGCCATCCGCAAGCTTCGGATCTCCCCCGTCAGGTGGGGGACCCTCTGGTCTGACCGCCCTCGCTGCCGGGATCGTGGCAGTCGACGACGGGGTTCGGACACAGTCCCATCACTTCCAGAGCCGACCTTTCGACCGGCCGCTCCGCGATAGACATGCGGTCGCTCAACCGGGCGGGCGGCGGAGGGAGACGAAAGCAGGTGGCCGGGCCGCCCGGGGGAGGAATGGGCGGCCCGCCCACCTGCTACCCATCAGCCGTGGCTGATAGGAACCTTGGCGGGCGCCGCAACCTCGGCGTCGGCCGGGCACGGCACCCGCACTTCGAGGATCCCGTCTTTGTAGGTGGCCTTGACGTCGTCGGTGGCCACCGACTTGGGGACCGAGAATTCCCTGCTGAACGCCCCGTAGCGCAACTCGGAGCGGTAGCCGTCCTTCTCCTTGTGCTCGATCTTCTCCTGGCGGTGGGCCTCGATGCGGACGAGGCCGTCGGCCACCGTCACCTCGACATCCTTGTCGGGGTCGACCCCGGGGATCTCCGCCCTCACCACCAGCTCGTCGCCGTCGTGGTACTCCTCGACCAACAACCAGCCCGCCTGCTCAGGGTCGAGGGGGCCCACCGGCCGGTCGAGCAACTGGTACCACCAGTTGCCCCTGTCGAAGGTGGGCCAGCTGACGACGTGCTTCTCCCGCCTGGCAGCACCCATCTCCCACCTCCCATCTCTCCTCGGACCTCGCTTCAGAGCATGCGGCCGCGCAACGGCCCTCACTAGGGTCGAAGGTCACATCCCCACCCCCGTTGAGGCCCTCAACCGCCCTTCACCACCGCGTACCAGATGCGGTGGGCCACGCCCTCGATGGCGTCGCCCATACGGGCGCAGCGGCGGTAGAGCTCCCGCCGGCCGCCCACCTCCCGGATCTCCTCCACCGCCAAGAGGGCGGACATGGCCCGGCGGTAGACGTGCTCGAGGGCCCGCTGCTGGTGGACGGCGCCGTCGGCGTACTCGGTGGCCCGGTCGGGGTGCGAGGCGAGGAGGGGGAACGCGGCCACCAGGTCCCGGACGCCCAGGGCCACCAGGTCGCACATCTCGGCCATCGCCGGGTCGGGGTCCATGCCCAAGAGTTCGGACTCTCGCACCAGGTTCTTGGCCGCGTTGAGCACGCTGTCCAGCCGCTCGGAGAGCTCGTAGGCGTCCTCGGGGCCGATCGGCGCTACGAAGGCACGCTTGACCGCCACCAGCAGCTCGCGGCGGACCTGGTCCGCCTCGTGCTCCCGAGCGCGGACCTCGGCCTCCTTGGCGTGGTCGCCCCTCGCCCAGGCGCAGAGGGCGTCGATCCCGGCGACCGTCACCTCTCCCTGCCGGGCCAAGAGGCCGAGCAGGTCGGGCGTGTCGGGCAGGAACCAGCGCCTCACGACACCCACCGCCAGAAGGGGAGGAACAGCGCCCCCAGCGCCGCGCTCACCGGCAAGGTCACCGCCCAGGCCAAACCGATCTGCCCCACCACGGCCCAGCGTACGTGGTGCCAGCGCTCACCGGAGCCGACGCCCACGATGGCCGGCGCCACCACGTCGGTGGTGCTGACCGGCGCGCCGGCCAACGAGGCGACCAGGACCACCGCCGCCGCCGTGCCCTGGCTCACCAGCCCGTCGACCGGCCGCAGCCGGTAGATGCGCCGGCCGAGCGTCCGCACCACCTGCCACCCGCCGAGCGTGGTGCCGAGGGTCAGCAGCCCCGCCGAGGCGAGCACGACCCACAACGGCACGGAGAACCGGGAGAGGTGGCCGCTGGCCAGGAGGGCGGCCGCCATCAGCCCCATCGTCTTCTGGGCGTCGTTGGAGCCGTGGGCGAAGGCCAGCCCGGCCGAGGCCACGACCTCGCCGCCCCGCATCGGGCGGTTCACCGCCCGGGTGGCCCGCCGCAGGGCGCGCTTGGCGAGCCGGATCCCGCCCAACGACACCGGCGCGGCCAGAAGGGTCGAGAACACGAGCCACAGGAGCGACCCGACGACGCCCACGGGCCGCACGCCGTGCAGCCCGCCCCAGCGGACGGCGCCGAACCCCCCGTCGGCCACGGCCGCCCCGGCCAGCGCCCCGACCAGGCAGTGGCCCGAGCTGCACGGGAGCGCCCGCCAGAGGGTGAACAGGTTCCAGACGAGCGCACCGGCCACCGCGGCGCCGAGGACGGCCAAGGTCTGTCCGGACGGGACGGCGACGATGCCGGCCACCGTGGCGGCCACCGCCGTGCCGACCGCCAGCGCCCCGACGACGTGGAAGACCGCGGCCACCCCCACCGCCGTGCCGGGCCGCAAGGCCCGGGTGACCACGGGGACGGCGACGGCGTTGCCGGCGTCGTGGACGCCGTTCACCAGCCCGAAGACGCCGGCCAGCACCAGCACGGTCACCAGCAACGCACGGCCCCCACCGGACGCGCCGGCCAGACGAGCGCGGCCTGGTCCATGCGGCTCCCCTCCTTCTCCCGGCTTCCCGACCGCCGACCCTAGGCCGACGCAACGGGCGGGCCCGGGTCAACGGCTCCCGCCCCGCTCGGGCCAGGCCAAGGGACCTCCGCCCCTAGCCGGGCCGACCGCCACCTGGCAGCCTTTTCATGGTGAGGACCGGCGGCGCCGGTCCGGGTCGAGGAGGCCGAGATGGGAACGTCATGGGCGACGTGAGCTCGCAGGGCGACCGATCGGCCGGCGTCGGCCGACCCGGCCACGGGCACCGCTCCGCTCCCGCGGGGACGGGCCGGGTCATCGAGGCGTGGGGTCCCGACGCCGCCGCCTGCCTGACCGAGGCGCTCGTCGCCCTGGTGGAGGGGTTCTGCGAGATCGGGGACGCCCCGGCGGCCCGGGTGCTCCCCCTCTCGGTGGCCCAGGGCCCCGAGGACGCCCTGACCTCGCTGATCGAGGAGGTGCTCGACGCCATGGGCGCCTTCTCGGTCGTGCCGGTGCGCTTCCACCTGACCGCGACCGAGGACGGCGGGTTCGCCGGCGACATGGAGGTGGTGCCGGTCGGCGCGGTGTCGCTCGTGCGGCGCCCGCCGACCGCCGTCTCCTTCGACGGGTTGTCGATGGCGGGCGACGAGCGGGGCTGGCGCTGCCGGGTGCGGGTCGACGCCTGAGGGTGCCCGCCCGATCCCGGCGTGGGGTCAGCTCGGGACGGCGATGCGCCCCTTCTCCAGCGTCACCACCCGGTCGGCCGCCGAGGCGACGTCGGCGTCGTGGGTGACCATGACGATGGTGAGCCCCTCGGAGCGGTGGAGGCGGCGGAAGACGTCGACCACGTTGGCCACGCTCTCGGGGTCGAGGCTGCCGGTCGGCTCGTCGGCCAGGAGCACGGTCGGCCGGTTGGCCAGTGCCCGGGCGATGGCCACCCGCTGGCGCTCCCCGCCCGACATCTCGGGGGGCTTGCGGTCCGCCTGCTCCTCGAGCCGCACCCTCGAGAGCAGGTCTTCGGCGTCGCGTCGCCGGGCCGAGCGGGTCCGGTGGGTCCCGAACATGGCGATCTCCACGTTGCGCCGGGCGTCGAGGTGCGGCAGGAGGTTGTGCAGCTGGAAGACCAGGCCGATGTCGTTGCGCCGGTAGTGGTCGAGGTGCCGGCGGCGCGTCAGGTCCTCCCCGCGGAAGCGGATCTCCCCCGCCGTGGGCTGGTCGAGCGCGGCGAAGAGCTGGAGGAGGGTCGACTTTCCCGATCCCGAGGGCCCGGCCACCGCCACCCACTCGCCATCGTGGACGGCGAGGGTGGCCCCGTCGAGCGCCCGGACGGGACCGTAGGCGACCTCGACGTCGACCGCCTCGACCACCGGCTCTGAGCGCCGGCCCTCGGCGGTCGGCGTCCCCGGCGGCGCGGTCGCCGGCGGGACGGACACGGTCACTCCCGCCGGAGCGCCACGCCGGGGCGCAGCACGGCCGCCCGGGCCGACGGGTAGAGGGCGGCCAGGACGCCGATGGCGATGGCCGTGTAGAGCGCCGTCCAGAACACCGACGTCGAGAACTGCGCCGCCAGGACGCCGCGCAGCGACGAGAACCGCTCCAGGGCGGTGGTGACGGCGAAGGAGAGACCGACCCCGGCGGCCGCGCCGAGCAGGCTGATGACCAGCGCCTCCCCCATCACCAGCGACAAGAGGCGCGCCCGCGACCAGCCGACGGCGCGCAGCACCCCGAACTCCCGAATGCGCTCGACGAAGGAGAGCAGCATGGTGTTCATCACGACGATGACGCCGATGATGAGGGCGATGATCTCCGCTCCGTGCTGGGCGGCGTCGAGGAACTCGAGGTTGCGGTCCACCCGCCCGAACTGGGTGGCCAGCCGCACGGCGGCCAGGTCCGGGTTGTCGCGCTCGATCCGGTTCTCGACGGCCTGGACCGAGGCGCCCCGGGCGACCTTGACCGCGGCCAGCGTGACGGTGCCGGGCTTGCGTGTGTTCGCCTGCAGCGTGACGAGAGGGAACATGGCCGCCGTGTCCCCGAACGTCTGGTTGATCGTGTAGATCCCCACCACGTCGTAGGTGATCGTCCCGATCTTGAGGGTGCTGCCGACGTGCTTGTGGAGGTTCTGCGCCGCCTCCCATCCGAGCATGATCTGGTGCGAGGCGTGGACGGAGTACGCATGGCCCGCCACCACGTGCACCCCGAAGGCAGGGAGCTCTCTCGGGTCGACCCCGATCTGGATGAAGAGCGGGTTTGTGGCATTGAGGTGGATGGCGCTCACCAAGACACCGACCGCGCTCTTCACCCCGGTAGTGGCGGCGATGCGCGACACCTGGTCCTGGGTGACCGAGCTTGTGAGCACGTCGGCCACCGCCGTCTGCGCCACGATGAAGTCGGCGTGGCCCAGCGAGAGCACCGCGGCCGCCGAGCTCTGCAGGCTCCGGGTCACCACGTCGAGCGTCACCACGGCCGTCACGCTGATGGCCACGGCGACGGCCGTGAGCGCGGTGCGGAACCGCCGGGTGGTCAGGTTGTGCACCACCAGGCCGATGAAGGTCACCCGGTCGCACCGCCGGATGCCGCTCGGCCCCGAGCCCCATCGTCTCCCGATCGCCGCAACGGCCCTCCTCGGGCGGCCGGCGGCCGCTCCGCACCCATTACACGCCCAGCCCGGGCCGCGTCCAAGGGTCCAAGGTCACTTGGGTCCTCCGGGCGGGCCCGGCACCGGGTGCGGCGGTCCGCCCGAAGCCGCCGAGGTGGGGGCCCGGGGGGCCCGACGACCCGGCCTACCGGGCGGGCGGGACGGCCGGGACCGGGTGCTCGAGCTCGGGCGAGCCCACCTCCCCGGCCTCCACGTGGAGCCGGGGGATGACCCGCGACAGCCAGCCCGGCAGCCACCAGTTCGCCTCCCCGAACAGGTGCATGAGCGAGGGCACGAGCACCGTCCGGATGATGAAGGCGTCGATGACGATGGCACTGGCCAGGCCGATGCCGAACTGCTTGATGATGACGCTTCCCCCGAAGACGAAGGACCCGAAGACGAGGATCATGATGGCGGCCGCGGCCGTGATGACCTGACCGGTCTCGGCCTGCCCCAACGTGACGGCCAGGCTGTTGTCCCCCTTCAAGAGCCAGTCCTCGTGCATCCGGCTGAGCAGGAAGACCTCGTAGTCCATCGAGAGCCCGAAGAGGATCGAGAACATGAGCACCGGGACGAAGACGGCGACCGGGGTGGTGCCCGTGATCCCCAAGAGCGACCGGCCCCATCCCCAGGAGAAGATGGCGTTCAGGATCCCCAGGGCGGCGGCCACCGAGAGCAGGTTCATCACCGACGCCACCAGCGGGATCAAGAGGCTCCGGAAGAGCGCCATGAGCAGCAGGAAGGCGAGCAGGATGACAACCCCCACGAAGAGCGGGAGCTTCGAGGACAGCACGTGGGAGAAGTCCGTCTGGATGGCCGTCTCGCCGCCCACCAGCACGTCGAGCCCGGTGCCGGCCTGAGCGACGGGGATGACGTCGTCGCGCAGCCGGCTCAGGAGGGCCGAAGTCTGGGTCGACTGCGGGCTGGTGGACGGATAGACGTCGGCCACGGCAACCGTGCCCGCCGGGCTGGTCACCGGGGCCGTCACCGCCACCACCCCGGGTTGGCGGGCCAGCGACCGGGTGATCGTGGCGAAGGCGCGCTCCTGGCCGGGTGAGTGGATCTCGGCCACCAGCTGGAGCGGGCCGTTGAAGCCCGGGCCGAACCCCTCGGCCAGCAGGTCGTAGGCCTGGCGGGTGGTGGAGCCGGAGGAGTCGGTGCCGGCGTCGTCCAGGCCGAGGTGGATGCTGAAGATCGGGAGGATGAGCAGGACCACTACCACCAGGGCCGCCGTGGCCGGCAGCACCGGGCGGCGCTCGACCACCTCGGCCCAGCGGCGCCAGCGCCCGGTGACCTCCTCGGCCACCGGACCCGTCGCCTTGAGGACGGCCCGCTGGCGCCGGCTGAGCACCCTGGTGTCGAAGAAGCCGAGGAGCGCCGGCAGCAGGGTCAGCGACGCCAGCATCGTGAGGGCCACCGTGATCGCCGCCGACACGGCGATGCCGTAGAGGAACGAGATTCCGAGCACGAACTGGCCGAGCAGGGCGATGCAGACGGTGATGCCGGCGAAGAAGACGGCCCGGCCCGAGGTGTCCACGGCGTTGACCGCGGCGTCTTCGACGGTGCGGCCGCCCTTCAGCCCGGTGCGGTGGCGGGTCACGATGAACAGGGCGTAGTCGACCCCCACCCCCAGGCCCAGGAGGACGCCGAGGATGGGAGCGAAGCTCGCCACGGTGAAGGCGTGGCTGATGAGCCCGGTGAGCGTGAAGCCGATGCCGATGGCGGTGAGTGCGGTGATGAGCGGCAGGAAGGCGGCGAACAGCGCCCCGAAGGCGAGCGACAGCACGACCAGAGCCAGGACCACGCCGAGCACGGTGCTGCCCGACTCGCTCTGACCCTCTGCGTTCTCGATGTCCTGGCCGCCGAGGGCCACCTGCAGCGTCGGGCTCCGGGCATCCCCGACCGTCTTGATGACCCGATCGACCGCGGCCGTCGGCAAGCTCGACGACGGCTTGGTGAAGGTGACTGTGGCGAAGGCCACGGTGCCGTCGCGGCTGATCTGCCGGGCGCCGGCGGCGGTGAAGGGGCCGGCCACCGACCGCACGTAGGGCAGGCGGGCGACCTCGCCGAGCATGTGCTGGACCCGGCCCTCGGTCGACGGGCTCCGGACCGTCCCGTTGGTGGTGTGCACGACGATCTGGTCCGATGCGGCGCTCACCGCAGGGAACTCCCGCTGCAGCAGGCTGAGCGCCTCGGCCGACTGGGTGTGCGGCAGCTGGAACTTTGTCGAGAAGGCGTTCCCTGCCGCCCGGTCGGCGGCGAAGAATCCGAGCAGGGCGGCCAGCCAGAGCAGGAGGACGAGCCTGCGCTGGCGGAAGCACCAACCGGCCAGAGCTCGCATGCGGACCAATCCTCCAGGACCGGCCCGGGCCGCTCCCACCCTCGGCGCCCTGGGTGCCGGGCGCAGTCCCGCCATTATCCAGGTTCCGACAACCCCCGGGGGACGGCCCGGGACCCGTGGTGGGGCGCCGCCCCTCCGGCGCCGTCGGGCGGCGGCGCCGAGCAGGGGGTATGGGCGCGGATGCCGAGGCGACCGGGACGAGGCCGGCCGGGCGGCCGGGCCCCTCCCGGCGATCAGACGTCGACGCCCAGGTAGGCGGCGGTCTCCTCGATCAGCCGCTCGAACGCCGCCTCGGCGTCGCGCACCGACCCCACCAGGTGGCCGAAGAGCTCGAAGCTGAGAAACCCGAAGACCTCGGTCCAGGCCAAGATGGCCCGGACGGCGATCTCGCGTGGGACCGCGGGCATGACCGCCGCCACCGCCTCCCACTCCAGCATTCCGGCGAGCGACGAGTCGCTCGACGACGCCACGGGGCGGGTGCGGTAACGGTCGGCCACGACGGTGGCGATCACCGTGGTCACCCGGCTCGCTGCCGCCACCGTGGCCTCCGGCGCCCGGTAGCCGGGGACCGGGGAGCCGAAGATCAGCGCGTACTCGTGCGGGTGGGCGAGCGCCCAGCGCCGTATGGCGAGGCACGCCACCCGCCACCGTCCGACGTGGTCGGTCCGCCGCACATGGGACTCCGCCAGCTCGGTGGCCAGGCCGAGGTCGTTGTAGGCGTCGACGATGAGCGCGGTGAGCAGGTCGTCACGGTTGGGGAAGTAGCGGTACAGGGCGGAGGACGACTGACCCATCTCCCGAGCCACCTCCCGGAGGGAGAGGCCGCCGGCCCCGTGGGCGGCCAGGAGGCGCCGGGCGGTCGCCTTGATCCGCTCCTCGTTGGCCGCCCGCCTGGCAGCCCGCGTCCCGCTCTGCACCCGCCGAGTATGCCACGGGGAGCCCAAAGAGAGAGCAATGCTCTTGACAATTGCCACCGAGCCCTGCACACTTGCCTAAACGAGAGCACTGCTCTCCTAATGACGGGAGCCGGGATGTCGAGATTCGTGGTCGTCGGGGCCGGAGCCACCGGGTCGGGGGTGGCCGTACAACTGGCGGAGGGCGGCCACGAGGCCGTCGTGGTCTCCAGGAGCGGGTCGGGCCCCAGGGCGGACGGCGTCCGCCTGGTCGCCGTCGACGCCGCCGACCGGGCGGCGCTCGCCACCCTCTCGGCCGGGGCGCAGGCGATCTTCAACTGCGCCAACCCCCCCTACCACCGCTGGCCGACCGACTGGCCGCCGATCGCCGACGCGCTGCTCGACGTGGCGGAGGGGACCGGCGCCACCCTGGTGACCCTGGGCAACCTCTACCCCTACGGCGTCCCGTCGGGCCCGATGTCCCCCCACGACCCGTTCAATCCCACCTGCGAGAAGGCCCGGGTACGGGGCCGGATGTGGGAGGACGCGCTGGCCCGCCACCAAGAGGGCCGGCTGCGCGCCGTCGAGGTGCGGGCCTCGGACTTCATCGGCCCGGGTGCCAACGCGGTGCTCGGCGACCGGGCCATCCCCCGGATCCTCGCCGGGCGGTCGGTCCAGGTGGTCGGGGACCCGGACGCGCCCCACAGCTGGACCTACGTGGGCGATGTGGCGACGACCCTCGTCGCCTGCGCCCTCGACGAGTCGTCGTGGGGCCGCGCCTGGCACGTCCCGACCGACCCCCCGAGGTCGGCGCGCCAGGCGGTGGGCGACCTGGCCGACGCGGCCGGCGTCCCCCACGTGAAGGTCACGTCGGTGCCGTCGGCGCTGCTCCGCCTCGCCGGGATCTTCAGCCCGCTTATGCGGGAGCTCCCCAAGACCCTCTACCAGTTCGAGGTGGAGTTCGTGATCGACGACGCCGAGACCCGGGCGCACTTCGGGCTCGGGCCGACGCCGTGGGACCGCGTCCTGTCGGAGACGCTGGCACCGTTCCGGTCGGCGGGCCGCAGGGAGCCGTCGCCCCGCTGAGCCTCCCCAGGCCGGCCGGCGGTGGAGCCTCTCGGCGTTGCGGTCTGCGATGCCAGCCGGGTCGGGCCGTCGGGGCCGAGGCACGGGCCCGGCCCGCCCGCACCAGAACGGGTACGGTCGGCCCATGACCGTCATCACCCATGAGTCCGACGCCGACACCGGCGCCCTCGACGGCCAGCAGGTGGCCGTCGTCGGGTACGGCAACCAGGGCCGGTCGTGGGCCCTCAACCTGCGGGACTCCGGCGTCGACGTCCGCGTCTGCGTGCGGGCCGACCCCAGCCGCGACACGGCCGAGGCCGACGGGTTCGTCGTCGGCGACCTCGCCGCGGCGAACGACGCCGACGTGATCTGCCTGCTCGTCCCCGACGACGTCATGCCCGGCCTCCCCCTTGCGCCGAGGCCCGACGCCCTGGTGATCGTGGCCAGCGGGTACACGCTCGCCTTCGGCCGCCTGGACCCGCCCTGCGACGTGGGGATGGTGGCGCCCCGGATGCTGGGTCCCGAGGTCCGGCAGTGCTACCTGGAGGGCACCGGGTTCATCACCGCCGTCGGGGTCCACCGTGATCTCACCGGCACGGCCCGGCCCAGGACCCTGGCCGTCGCCAAGGCGATCGGCGGGCTCCGCCAGGGGGCCATCGAGCTGACTCCGAAGCAGGAAGCGGTCCTCGACCTGGCGGTCGAGCAGGCGCTCGCCCCCGCCCTGCGGCGGGTCAGCGAGTCGTTCGTCCAGGTGATGCTGGAGTTCGGCGTTCCGCTCGAGGCGATCGTCACCGAGCTCGTCCTCTCCGGGGAGGTGGAGCGCACCTACCGGTTGGTGCGGTTGGAGGGTGGCGCCGCGCAGATGGTGTACCACTCCCCCACCAGCCAGTACGGCCAGATGTCGCGTGCCGACCGCTACGGGCACCTCGACCTGGCGACCACCATGCGCGAGGTGGTCGGGAACATCGCCTCGGGGGGTTTCGCCGACGAATGGGACGCCGAACGCGACGCCGGCTACCCGAGGCTCGAGGCGCTCCGGGCCCAGGCGATGGCGCCGGAGATCCTCGCCTTCGAGGCCGACCTGCGGTCGAAGCTCGGGGAGCGGGCGACGCCGACCTGATCGCTGCGGGCCCGCGCCGGCCCGGGGGCCCGGGGGCCGGCGGTGTGCCGGCGGGCACGTGGTCGTGGGGCACGTCCGAGGAGCCGGCGGCGTCCAGGCCGTCCGACGGACCCGCGTCAGCGCTCCTGGCCCCACCGACCCCTCGACCGCCTGACCAGTGCCCCGGGCTGCGCCAGCTGAGCCGGGTTTCCGGCTTAGGGTTCGGGCCGTGGACGACGTCGCCCTGCTCGAGCGGCTCCTGGGGGGCGACGAGGCGGCGTTCACCGCGCTGGTCACCCGCTACCACCCGACGCTCGTCCGGGTGGCCCGCGCCTTCGTCCGGACCGACGAACAGGCGGAGGACGTCGCCCAGGACACCTGGATGGGCGTGGTCCGGGGCATCGAGCGGTTCGAGGGCCGGTCGACGTTCAAGACCTGGCTCCTCAACATCCTCGTCAACCGGGCCCGCACGACCGGGGCCCGCGAGCTGCGGTCGGTCCCGGTCGACCTCACCGGCGAACACCCCACCGTCGACGCCGCACGGTTCGACCGGGGGGGAATGTGGTCCGACCCTCCGGCACCCTTCACCGACCTGGTCGAGGCGGCGGCGGACGACGCGGGACTGATCGAGGCGGTGCGGGCGGCGATCGACGCTCTCCCCGAGCCCTACCGGGCGGTGGTGGCCCTGCGCGACGCCGAGGGCCTGTCCACGGCGGAGGTGTCCGCCCTGCTCGGGCTGGGTGAGGGCAACGTCCGGGTCATCTTGCACCGCGGCCGGGCCAGGGTCCGCGCCGCGGCAGAGCAGGCCTGGCTGGCGGCGGGGCGGAGGACACCGGGCTGATGCACACAGAAGCGGCGAGAACGAGATGCCCGACCCCCCGCACGGCTCGGGAGGCCACCCGGACACCTCGCACAACGTCTGTAACGGGCCGGCCCGGGCGCGGACTACACCTCCATGGCCGCTCCCTTCTTGCGCCCGGTGACCCGCGGGGTCGGCCGATCCTCCGACGCCGGTGTCCGTTGGGGCGGGCGGCGTCGGCGACCATGGGTAGCGCCGCGGTGAGCCGGCGAGCACCGGCGGTGACGCGTTGCCAGGTCGGGCGCCGCCGGCGTGGGATCCTTGGTGCGGCGTCGGAGGAGGGCTGAGCGATGTTGCTGCGCCGCGGCAGGTCGATGGTCTGCAAGCAAGCCGTCGAGCTCGTCACCGACTACCTGGAGGGCACGCTGTCGGCCCGTGACCGGCGGCGGTTCGAGGCTCACTTGCGGACATGCCCGAACTGCTCCGCCTACCTCCGCCAGATCAAGGCGACCATCGAGCTCACCGGGACGATCGAGCCCGAGGACCTCTCCCCCGAGGCGATGACCGATCTCACCAACCTCTACCGGCGCTGGCGGTCGGAGTGACCGAATGGCGCGGGCGGTGAGCTGAGCGCCCGCCGGCGGGGGTGGCGGCCCGGCACCGGGCCCGCACCGCGCCCAGGCGCCGGATCAGGCGGTTCGGGGGCCGGACCGTCGGCTCCCGGCGTCAGCGCCTCGGCCGGTCTGTCGGGTCGTGCCCGGGGCGAGCCCGCAACCGGCCGGCCGACGCGCCCCGGCCCCGTCGCCCCGACCGTCCGCTCCTGGCGGGGTGGAGGGCTCCGCACCCGGGGTGCGACCGTGGCGCACCAAGACGGCCGGCCGCGGTGCGCGGGGTACGCGCGCCGCGGCCGGCCGCCTCCAGGGCCGCCCGCCGGAGGCGGCCGGCCCTTTGGGAACCGCCGGCTCGATCAGCTGGCGGCGATCCCCAACGGGGTGGTGGATGCGGTCGTCGTCTCGCCGACCAGCGCCAGCCGCCCGCTGTTCCCGACGGCGAACGTGTCGACCTGGTGGTTCGCCTCGTCCACGACGAACAGGTGGCTCCCGTCGGAGGAGACGGCGTCGTCGAGCGGCTTGGCCCCCGTGCCGGGAAGGCTCGTGTTGCCCACGAAGGCGAGGGTCCCGTCGCCCAGCACCAGGTAGGACGAGACCGATCCGCTGGCCGCGTTGGCCACGAATGCGTCGTTGCGGTGCCCATTGGCGATCCAGCACGCAGCGGACTGGGAGTCGGGCAGCGGGGCCTGGGTGGCGTCGAGCGAGCCCCCGGGTCCGAAGACGTACGACGAGACGGCCGACTGGCCGGCGTCGACGACCAGCAGCTGCCCGTCCTCGGCGAAGACCGAGGCGTAGGCGCCGGTCGAGTTGCCCGGCGTGGTGGCCACTGTGCCCAGCGTCCCTCCGGGGCGGACCCCCAAGGTGTCGACCGTGTTGAGCCCCTTGTCGGTGACGACGACCTCGGAGCCGCCCTGGTTGACCGTCACGTCCTCGAGGCTGTTCTGAGACGCCACGAAGGGCAGCGACCGCGACCCCGCGGTGATCGCCGCCAGACCCTGCGGGAGGGCGCTGAAGCCGACCACCGATCCCGGCACCGTCGCCGAACCTGCGTTCAGGACCTCGACCAGGTTGCCGCTGATGGCCACGCTGATCGGGTTGAGCCCGCCGCTCGGAACGGTGTTGCGCAGGGTCAGGCCGCCGTTCGGGCCGACGGCGAAGTCGGAAACCGAGCTGGTTGTGACCGATCCCGTGCCCTCGTTCACGACGAGCAGCGTCCGCCCGTCCGACGACAGCGTCACCGAACCCTGGCCACCGGCACTGCCGGATCCGATGCCTCCCGTGGGAACCGGCGCACCGTCGTCGGCGAGCGTGCCGTTGGCCTGGCGCTCGAACACCTGCACGGCGTTGCCGGCAGGCGAGTTGGTGGAGACGTAGACGTACCCCGCGGTACCAGGCGGCGCAGGGGGCGCAGGGGGCGCCGCCGGGGGTCCGGGAGGGGTCGGTGCCGCGGCGGCACCGCCGGAGCTGGAGACCCCGAAAGCACCCACGCCGGCGAGGGTGGCCGCGCTGAGCGCGACCGGGAGGATTCGATGGGCGAACCGTCGCATTGTTGGTATGACCTCCTGATGCGGCCAAGGGGGGAGGTCCCCCTTGCCAGAGGTTCAGTCCCCGACCGCGTCCGGGCGTTACAGGCGGGCGACTGCGGCGCCCCGTCGCCACCCGACGAGGAACCCGCCCCTACCGGGCGGCGAGGGCCGCGCCTGACCGGGGAGACGCCGACCACCGGCCCGTGCGCGGCGCTGAAGGCCGCTCGGGGCGCCTCCTCCTTGCCGGCCGACCGGGCCGACTGCTACGACGAGCGGGGTGTCGGCTCACGGATTCGTGCTCCACCGCAAGGCGACGGCGAACCCGGCATCGCGCTCTGAGGGGCGGGCCGGCGAGCGCCGCCGAGGCGACGTCTTGGTGTCAGGCGCCCCCCACCAGACCCTCCGGCCGCTCCGAAGGCTGGGCGAGGGCGGCGCTCGGGCCACCGGTGGCGCCCCCGCGCTCGGCGCCCCCGTAGAGCGAGTGCGGCCGCTGGAAGTGGACGTTGCGGTAGTACTCGATCAGCCGGGCCACCAGCTGGCCCGGATCGGCGTCGAAGAGCACCTTGGCCCCCGTCTCCTTGCCCAGCCGCTCGACCAGCTCGCCGACCAGATCGGCGACGCCGTCGGTCCCCGTCAGCACCCCGATCAGACGTCCCTCGTCGTAGGCGATGGCGAACTCGCCCAGGGTGCCCGAGTGGCCCCCGATGATCACCACGATGTCCGACGAGCGGATGTTGACCACCTCTCGGCCCATGAGGCCAGAACCCGTGTAGATCAACGCGGAGTACCCCTCCGTCGGCGACGCGTAGCGGTCCACGTGCTCCTGCTCGGAGAGCGCCGGGGAGATGCCGAGCACCAGGCCGCCGCGGGCGGCGGCGCCCAGCACCGCCTCCTGGGGCAGTCCGGGGCAGGCGCCGGTGATGAGCGTGCAGCCGGCATCGGCGATCGCCCGCCCGACAGCGCGGGCCAGCGCCGCGACCGCCGGGTCGATCTCGCCGCTGGCCGAGCCCATCACCCCCACCACCAGTGGCCGGGAAACCGCTGAGCCGCTCATCGTCGCCGGTCCACCCGCACTCGCTCGCCCTGGACGGGAACGACCGCGTTCCAGCCGAGCTCGTCGGTGAGGCGGCCCGACAGGCCGGCGGCGGCGGACGGCTCGCCGTGGACCACGTAGCAGGTCGCCGGGGGCGGGACCGGCCGCAGCCAGGCGACCAGCTCGTCGGCGTCGGCATGGACGGAGAACGCCCCGAGCTCCACGATGTGCGCCCGCACCGACACGTAGCGGCCCAGCATCTTGACCGAGCGCGCCCCGTCAGCGAGCTGTCGGCCGCGCGTGCCGTCGGCCTGGTAACCGGGGAGGACCACCGTGCAGCGGGGGTCGGGCAGGCACCGGGCCAGGTGGTGCAGGACCCGCCCCCCGGTGGCCATACCCGAGGCCGAGATGATGATCGAGGGGAAGCCGAGCTCGTTGAGCGAGCGCGACTCCTCGGGGGTGCGCAGCTCGTGGAGCTCTCCGGCCGCGTCGAACGGGTCCGAGCCGTCGCCGACGAGACGCACGTCGGGCGCGTGCTCGGCCACCGCCCGGCGGTAGACGTCGAGGACGGCCAGGGCCATCGGGCTGTCGGCGTAGACCGGGAGCCGGGGCACTTTTCCCTCGCCGACCAGGCGGCCGAGGGCGATCAGCAGCACTTCGGTGCGGTCGACGGCGAACGACGGGATGACGACCGTGCCGCCCTGGTGGGCCGTGCGGACGATCGCCTCGGCCATGCGCTCGAGCGCCTCTTCCTCGGGCTCGTGGGTCCGGTCGCCGTAGGTCGACTCCACCACGAAGACGTCGGCGGGTGGCGGGGTGGCCGGGGGCAGAAGGATCGGGTGGACAGGGCGCCCGACGTCGCCGCTGAAGAACATCCGCAGTGGCGGCTGGCCGTCAAGGGTGAGCAGCACACTGGCCGAGCCGACGATGTGGCCAGCCGAGACGAGCTCGGCGTGGACGCCCGGTGCCACCTCGGTCGGCTTGGCGTAGCCGAGCGGCCGCAGCCGGTCCAGGGCGGCGACCGCATCGTCGCGGGTGTAGAGGGGCAGTGCCGGACGGTGCTTGGAGAACCCCTTCTCGTTGGCGTACGCCGCTTCCTCCTCCTGGAGATGGGCGGAGTCCGGCAGCACGATCCCGGCCAGCTCGGCCGTCGAGGGCGTGCACACGATCGAGCCGGAGAAGCCGTCGCGCACCAAGGCCGGGAGATAGCCGCAGTGGTCCACGTGCGCGTGGGTGAGCACCACGGCGTCGATGGTGGCCGGGTCGACCGGGAACGGGGCCCAGTTCCGTTGGCGCAGCTCGCGCAGGCCCTGGAAGAGCCCGCAGTCCACCAGGACCCGCGCTCCGTCGGTCTCCACCAGGAACCTGCTGCCGGTGACAGTGCCGGCGGCACCCAGGAAGGAGAGAATGGGGGGTTGGCGCACCTCGCAACCGTAGAAGTGGTGCACGCCAACCGCAACAGAGGCCCAGGTGGCCAGTGTGGTCGCGCCCGCTGCGGCACCTCCCTCTACCCGATGCTGTTCACCTTCGAGTCGCCCGGGGCCAGCCGGACCCAGCCGGTAGTGGGCGCCACGCTGACCCCCCAGTCCTGAGCCCGCTCGGCACTCTCAATGAGCAAGAGCCCGTAGCGGCGCGGTGAACGTGCCCGGCCCGGCATTGACCACCGGTGTCGCCCATCCAACCGCGGCCGGCCCCTCGGTCAGTCGGAAGCGTCGAGTCCGAGTGCGTCGGCTGCCGCCGCCTCGGCGGTCTCGGGGTCGGCGGTGGTGTCGATGACGACCGCGGTGGGCCACGGGTCGGCGGAGGCGGCCATGGCGGCGGCGACCGCCGGCGTGGCGTCGGATGGGTCGCCGACCTCCCGATGCCCCATGCGGCCGGCGGCCACCTCGGCGGGGGCATCGCAGCGCAGCTCGACGAGCTCGGCGACCGTCGCGTCAGCTAGGGCCGCTGCCTCGGCACGCCTGGCGGCGTCCGTCCAGGAGGCGTCGAGCACCACGCTCTCGCCTCGCTCGAGCAGCTGGCGGGCGCGAAGGAGCAGCTCCCCGTAGGCGGCTTCGGTGAAGTCCGGCCGGTAGATCCCCTCGGCGAAGGCGGCAGCCATGTGGGCGGACGGCTCGACGCCGGCGAGCTCCTTGCGGACCTCGTCGGAGCGCAACACCGCCCAGCCGGCCCGGTCCGCCAGGCGGCGAGCGAGGGTGGACTTCCCGGTACCGGGCAGGCCGCCGACCACGACCATCCGGACACGCCCGGCCTCGAGATGCCGACGGGCCAGGTCGAGGAGGTCGCGGGCTTCGCCTACAGCGGCCGGCACGCCCTGGCCGGCCCGGATGCAGGCGACCTTGGCCCGCACCCCCGCCCGGTAGGCGACGTAGTGATGGGCGAGGGAGGCGGGGTGGTGGCCGCCACTGTGCCGGCGGTAGGCGTCGAGGAACCAGGCGCCCAGCGACGGCGCGCCCAGCCGTTCGAGGTCCATGGCCAAGAAGGCGGCGTCGTCTAGGACGTCGACGGCGCGCAGCCGGTCGTCGAACTCGAGGCAGTCGAGGATGCGCGGCCCGTCGTCGAGGAGATACACGTCGTCGGCGAGCAGGTCCCCGTGGCCGTCGACCGCCATTCCTGCTTCGGCCCGGTCCGCGAACAGCGGGCCCCGCCCGGTCAGATAGGAATGCGCCAGGACATCGACCCGGTGGACGGCGGCAGGGTCGCCGAGCGTGGCGGCGGCCTCCTCGAGCACCGACAGGTTGTCGTCCCAGTTCTGCCGGACGCCGTCCCGGGACGCCGCTTGGTTGATGGCAGGCGAGCGCGAGGCGCCGGCGTGGAAGGCAACCAGGCGGGCGGCCAGCGCGTCGAGCGCCACCCGCACGTCGGCGCCGGCGGCGACGAGTCGAGCGAGGGACCGTTCCTCGGGCATGCGACGCATGACGACGAGGTGGTCGCAGAGCTCGCCACCGGGACCGGTGATGTCGGCGACGCCGAGGTACACATCGGCCGCCAGGCGCCGGTTCAAGTCGACTTCTCGATGGCAGGCTGCTTCGCGTGCCGCCCTGGTGCGCCAGTCGAGGAACGGTAGGGCGACGGGCTTCTTGAGCTTCACCGCCCGGTCGCCGACCAGGACCACGACCGAGATGTGCGTCTCATGGATCGCCGGCGGAGCGGCGTCGAAGGATGCGGCATCGGGGCCAAGGGGCGGGTCGGCGAGCACCCTCCCATCTTTGCCCCGACGCGAGTGCCCCGCCGCGGGCGGCTCCATTCGCCGATCGGCGGTCACCCGCCCGAGCCTCCTCGGATCTCACCGGATGCGGTAGGCAGGCGCCTCGCCCTATCCCGGATCACTCACCAAGCCGCACGAACTGACCGACCCGCGATGAGGTAGGCCGCTGGTTCAGCGTTCGGCGGTAGGTCGGGCGGGCTCAGTCTCTGCTGGGCGCACTCCGCGGAAAAGCCCTTCGAGTAGGGGAAACTGTTGGTGTCGAAGCCACAGGAACCCGAACCAAAAGGGCACCGCCAAGGTGAACGTTAACGGCACGAACCGCGTGGTGGTGGAACCCGGCGGCGTCGGCGCATCACCCTCGGCGATCTGGTGGGCGCCGGAGCGAACGCATCGCCATAGTCGCGGGGCGGCGCGTCGACCACCGGGCAACATGGCGGCTGCGCAGGCGCAGCTGCCAAACGTGCGAGCTCCCGAGGTCGACGGAGCGACATGTGCGAGCCTCGGAACGCACTCCGAGGTCGGCGTCACACCCTGGCGCGACGATCAGGCCAGCCCAAACGTGAAGATGGGTGAGGTGTAAACGTGAACACCTCCTTGGTGGGGTGTTGACAAAAGGGTCTGACCTGGGATCGCCCCGGCTCAAGGCGGACCGTTTCATAGATCCGAGGCCCGGATTTCATAGATCCGGCGAACTCCCTGGCCAGAGCGGGTTATGGACGCACCGCCAAACGAGCTGTTAGCGGCCACCGGACGATAGGTAGGCCTGCCAGGCAGCGACTGCCTCTTCCTTGGTGAGCCTCGCTATCTCCTCTTTGGGCATCTTCACCTTCGTGATCAGGTTCCTGACCAGCTTGCCATCCAGGCTGTCGGCAGGAGGTGCTGGGACTTCGGGAGCTGGGCGTGGGGGCAGTACCCCTTGCCGAACGCACTTGTAGAAGTCATCCTCAGTGACCTGCAGCTGCTTGTGCAGGATTGTCGACACAATTTGCTGATCACCGATCCCACCACTTCCGTGGGAAACACGAGTGCTCAGTACCTCTCCAGTGCTGAGTCGCAGGACGTACCTGTGGTGGTCGCCCGTCTTTGTCCTACCCCTGGCCGAACCCTTCTTGACCCAACCCTCGGTCTGGACGAACTTGAGATGGTCGGCGTGTGATAGAGGCCGGGGCATCAGTCGTCGAAGACGACGCGCTCTAGTTCCTCCCTGTCACCCGCATGGAGGGCGATGCGCAGAACCAACAGCCGGTTGTGGGCATGGTTGGGCGCCCGGGATAGATCCTCGAACCAGCTCTGTGCGTAATCGAGCAGGGCGTCGAGGAAGTCGTTGGTCGCTTCTTCTAGGTCAGCGCCGACGCCGTGTACGAGACCGTCAGCAAGCCAAAAGGCAATCTGCTCGTCAGTCACCGACGACAAGATCTCGAACGGCGCCTCCTTGGCCAGCAGTTCTTCGAGCGTGCCGGCGTCCACGGCCGCGACCGGCCGGTTGCGGGTGATCACGGCGGTCCCACCACTCTCTGCGGCGTCGAGTACGTCCTTCATGTGGTCGCGCGCCGTGCGGGATTGGAAGCGGAGACCCAGCGGGCTTCCAGTGACAAAGGATGAAGTCATGTACATATTATACCAGTGGTACGCCCGGTACGCACGAAGGCGACGCCGCCGAGATCCGAAGCCTGGATTCCGTGGATCCGGCGAAATACCTGGTCCGGGGCTATGACTCCGCAGCCGAGCGAGGGCAGCTCCCGCGCTCAAGAGGCCAGCTCAGAGGCCACCTCGCCGCGCGTTTTCCGGCGCGACCCCGTCCACGTCACCTCCCGAGTATGCCTCCACGGCGCGAGGCTGCACTTGCCCTCTCCCGGCTTGATCGCCCGGTACAACCCGAGCTGCTCGAATTGCCCCTCTGAGCGGACATGGTGCGGGTCCAAGACGAGGAACCAGCTGAGCTCCAGCTCACGGGCCCGTGAGTTATCCATGTTGTAACAGTAAATGTTGTAACATTGATTTGCATCAACGCCGAAGTGCCGACGACGATTCAGGGCCAGGGGGACGCAGTGCCGCAGGACGCGAGACAGCAGAGGTTGAAGACCGATGTGCTCATCGTCGGGGGTGGTGGAGCGGGTCTCACGGCCTCGATGCTCCTCTCGACGATGGGGGTCGACCACCAGCTCGTGAGCGCTCTGCCCGAGACCTCTGTGCTCCCCAAGGCCCACGTACTGGGCCAGCGCGCAATGGAAGTCCTCGGCGACTGCGGCCTGGCCGACGCCGTTTACGCGGTGGGCACCCCTCCCGGCCAGCTGCGACGCACGTCGTTCTATGCCGGCTTCGCCGGTCACCTCGATGCCGGCCGCGTCCTCTTCGCACAGGAGACCTGGGGCGCCGGGGGCGAGGACCCAGACTGGGTCGCCGCCAGTCCGAAGCTCACGACCAACCTGCCCCAGATCCGCCTTGAGCCTCTCATGAAGGCTCGTGCCGAGGAGCTCGCCCCGGGCCGCATTCGCTTCTTCCACGAGCTCACCGCGCTCGAAGAGCTCGACGACTGCGTCATCGCCACCATCACCGACCTGGCGGACAAATGCTCCTACGAGATCGAGGCCCGCTACGTCCTCGGATGCGACGGTGGCCGCACGGTCGGGAAGCTGGTGGGGATCAAGCTCGAGGGTCTCCTTGAGGTCGGTCGAACCGCCACGGTGCACCTGGCTGCGGACTTCTCCCAGTGGGCCAAGGAATCCGACGTACTCCTTCGCTGGGTGTTCTGCCCGGCCACCGCCAAGCTCGTCGTGCTGGCTCCGATGGGTCCGACGCGTTGGGGCGGCAAGAGCGAGGAGTGGGTGGTGCACGTCACGTACGACCTCGAAGACCAGCGGCCCTTCGACGACGCCGCAGTCCTGGAGGATGTGCGCGAAGGGCTCGGGGTCGGCGACCACCCTCTCGACGTAAAGCTCATCACCCGCTGGACGATCAGCGGTGTCCTAGCGGACCGCTTCCGCTCGGGTCGAGTCTTCGTCGTGGGCGACGCCGCGCATCGGCACCCGCCGACGGGAGGACTCGGGTTGACCAGCGCCATCCACGACGCCCAGAACCTGTGCTGGAAGCTGGCCCTGGTGCTCCGAGGGGTCGCGAACGAGGACCTGTTGGACACCTACGAGGCCGAACGGCGGCCGGTGGACGCCCGCAACGTGCAGCGCTCCCTCGAGAACGCGCTGGGCTACGCCGTGATGGCCCAGGCCATGGGGGTCGACGACGTGCATGCGACGGCGGAGGAGCGCTGGGCCCGCCTCCGCCGGCTGTGGGACGGCGCGCCCGAGAACGCCGGGCATCGCCGCACCGTGCGGGATCTCATGGCCGCGCAGTCTCAGGAGTTTCACGAGCACGACGTCGAGTACGGCTATCGCCACCGGTCGGCGGCGGTGATCGACGACGAGAGCCCCGATCCTCCTGAGCAGGACTTCCGGATGTTCTTCCCGACGACTCGCCCCGGCTGCCCCCTCCCGCACGCCTGGCTCGAGGACGATGACTTCCGCCGGCTCTCCACGCTCGACCTCGTGTCCGTCGACCGCTTCGCCCTGCTCGCCGGGGAACGAGGAGAGCCCTGGCGGGAGGCTGCGGTTGTGGTGGGCGCCGAGCTCGGCGTGCCGATCGACGTCTGGTGCATCGGACACGCCTCAGGCGACCTGCGCGACCCTCGGCTGCGCTTCGAGCGGGTGCGAGAATACGGGCCCGAGGGGGCAGTACTCGTGCGGCCCGACCGCAGCATCTGCTTTCGGTCCATGGGGGGCATCGCAGACCCCGTCGGCGAACTGCGTGCTGCCCTCACTCGAGTACTGGCGCGAACGGCATGAGCGGTGGCGAGCCACGGCGCGACTGGGTCGGGCGCGAGACGTACCTCCTCGTCGAACTGCTCAGCCGGCGCCTTGGAGGAGAGCTCGAGCAAGTGTGCCGGGCTCAGGGGCTGACCGCGGCGCAATACCCCGTCATGTGGGTCGTGTGCCTTCATGGAGACGAGGAGGGGGTTCCCTTGGGGTCGATCTCTGACGGGCTCGTGACCAATTCCTCGGACGTCAGTCGACTCGTCACCCGGCTCGAAACGGCTGGTTTGCTCGAACGCACGAGATCGCAGGCCGACCGACGGGTAGTGCGAGTCCGACCCACCGCCCGTGGCCAGGCCCTGTTCGAGCGCGCCACCGACGAGGTCAAGGCCCTCCATCGGAGGCAGTTCTCGGAACTCGGGGATGAGGAGCTCGAGACGCTCCACGCGCTGCTCAACCGGGCCTTTTGGTCCGGCGCCCAGCTCGACACCACCGAGGCAACGTCGTGACCGGTGGTTGGATCGACCTGCACCACCACCTTCTCCCCCCTCCCCTCCTCGAGGAGCTGGGCGACGCCGCGGTGACGGAGGTGGCAGGTCGCGGCCTTCCGGAGTGGAGTCCGGGCATTTCCTTGGGCGTCATGGACCGAGTCGCCATCGACAGGGCTGTGCTGTCGGTGTCGGCCACCGGAGTCCATTTCGGGGATGACGCTCGCGCTCGCCGGCTGGCTCGGGCATGCAACGACTACGGAGCCGAGGTGGTCGCCGATTCTCAGGGGCGCTTTGGGTATTTCGCCAGCCTGCCGCTGCCCGATGTGGAGGGTTCGCTCGACGAGATCGCCCGGTCATTCGACGTCCTCGGTGTGGACGGTCTGGTGCTGCAGAGCTCGAACAGCGACGGGTCCTACCTCGGGGACCTCCGCTTCGAGCCGGTCCTGGCCGAGTTGGACCGGCGGCATGCCCTGGTGTTCGTGCATCCGGCCGTCCCACTCTCGTCGTCGGGCCTGGCCCTCGGCATCCCAGCCTTCGGCCTGGAGTTCACCTTCGACACCACCAGGGCGGCCTTCAACCTGGCCTACACGGGCGCTCTGGAGCGGTTCCCGAACGTCACGTGGGTCCTCGCCCATGCCGGTGGCACCGTGCCCTTCCTGGTCGGCCGTTTCTCCCTGCTGTGGGCGATAGACGACGAGCTGGCCGAACGGGCGCCGCTGGGAGCCGAGGCCTACATGGCCCGCCTCTTTTACGACACTGCGCTGTCGGCGAACCCACACGCCCTCTCGTCGCTGGCTGAACTCGTCGGCTGGGACCACGTCGTCTTCGGCAGCGATTTCCCGTTCGCTCCCGAGCTGGCAGCACAGCTCTCTGTCATGAGCCTCGACTCCGATCCACGCTTCGACCCCGTGGCGCTCAAGGGGATCAAGAGCGCCAACGCTCGTCGGCTGCTCGAACGCCACCGCTGATCAGGGATCGGGCAAGTCCCAGGGCACGCTGCCGCGGGCGCTTCGGGCGACGGGCCCCTCGCCGGCCTGGGCGGGTCGCGGCGGGGCGAAGGTCTCGTAGGGGCGACAACGCAGCACGACGCGGTGCTCCTCCTCGGCCATCGACTCGAAGAACGATCGGGAGTCCTCAGCTGGGAGATCGCCCGACAATCGTCCCGCCACCGCCATGAGCACGTCCACCGCAAGGCTCCTGTCGTTGTCAATGAACGCGTCGGCGTACACCTGCAGGTACACGAAGGGCCAGCGCTCGTCGAGCACGCAGAGACCGACCTTCGGGTTGCGTGAGACCGCGCGAGCCTTGGCCCGTCCGGCCGTAGTCGACACAAGCAGTTCGTCTTCTTCGGTCGGGATGTAGTACACCACCGACATTGCCGGTCCGTCGTGGAGGCGCGGGTAGCCGAGCACGCAGGTGCGGTGGGTGCGCACGAACAACCGCCTCTCAGAAGGCAGCATGTCCCTGTCGGTCGGCACGTTGAACGGCTCGGGGGCGATGGGCAACAACATGTTTACTCCTTTGGTTGTCCGTGGTCCTTGGATCGGTAGCCGGCCCGGTCTCCACCGAGCCACTCATCGGGTGGAAAGGGGCGCTGGGACGATCCTGACGGGAAGCGAAGCGAAGGCCCTGATGACGTTGTTCAGCTTCCGGACCGGCGGCCCGGCCAGCTCGAATCTCTCTACACGGCGGGCGAGTGCGGTCAGCACTGCGGTCGCCTCCAGCCTGGCCAGCCCCATTCCGGCACAGGCGTGCTCGCCGAAGCCGAAGGCCAAGTGTGCAGCGTTTGGTCTCTCGATGTCGAAGCGCTCGGGTTGGCCCCAGTGGCGCTCGTCGCGATTGGCCGACGCGTAGCTCACGAGGAGCCGGGAGCCCGCCGGGAGCTCGCCACCCCCGATCTCAACTGCCCGGGTCGTTACCCTGGTGAACCCGGTCACCGGGCTCTCCAGTCGGATCGCTTCGTCGAATGCCTGCCTGGCACGCCCGGGGTCCTCCCGGAGTCGCTGCCACTGTTCTGGATGTCTGGCGAACAACCAGACCGCGCTGCCGAGGCCGCTGATCGTCGTATCGAGGGAGGGACCAAGATAATCGATGATCGCCATGGGGCACTGAGCGGCGCTGAGCTCACCTCGGGCGACGGCGTCGAGGATGCCGGCGGCCATCGAGCCCTTCGGCAGCTCGCTGGAAGCCACACGCTCGGCGAACGCCGCCATCTCGATGACGCCCGGCGCCGCTGCGTTCGTGCGGTCGTTGCGCGGACCGAGCCCGTTGAAGATCGCTGCCGCCCAGTCCAGGAGCTGCTCGCGGCCGTCCTCGGGCCAACCGAGCAGTTCGGGAACCCAGGCGGTCGGAAGCACCTCGGCCAGGTCCGGGATGGCGTCGAACAAGCGCCGCTCGACAAGGTGGTCGGCGAGCGCCGCCGCGCGCGCATCAGCCTGCGGTCGCAGTGCAGCGAGCGCCTTGGGGGCGAGGGGCCGGCCGATCACGCTGCGCAGCAGCCGGTGGTCGTCGCCGTCGCTCATGAGCGTCGTGCCCCGGCCAATCTCGTTCACAGCGTCGTTAAGGCCGACGCCCTGACCTGAACAGAACGTCTCCGCATCGCCCAGCACCGCCCGCACGTCCTCGTAGCGCGCCACCGCGTAGACACCATGGGCCTCGAGCCATACGACGGGACCGAGATCCCGGAGAGCTTTGTAGTGCTCGTATGGCTCGGCCAGTGCCTCGTCGCTGTACAGGTCGGCTCGGTAGGTGGGAATCGATCCAGTGCCGCTCATGACACGAACAGCATCGAGAGCACGGCGTCGACGTGGCGCTCGACCTCGGACGGGTCGAGGGGGTCGACGCCGGTCAGGAGACGGCACTCGGGTGCCAGCACGAACATGGTCGCAGCCGCCCCGGTCAACAAGTAGTAGAGGTGCGCGGCGGGCACATCCCGCACCTTGCCGGCCGCCAAGAGGGGCTCGAGCAGCGCTACCGCCGCCATGTAGAGCGGCCGGATGTGCTGCGCGACCAGCCAGGCGAGCCGGTCACCCTCAGACTTGCACTCCTGCATGATGATCCGGTGGAGCTGGGGGTGCGCCGCCGAGAAGCGAACGAAGTCCGCCACCACGAGCTTGGCTAAGGTCTCGTCCTGCACCCCGCGGAGCCCGTTCACCCGATCGGCCATTGACCGCGCCAGGTCCCCGAAGAGCTGCCCGACGGCAGCCCTCCAGAGCTCTTCCTTCGTGCCGAAATGGTAGGCGAGGAGGGGCTGCTGGACTCCCGCTCGCTCGGCGATGAGGCGGGTGCTCGCACCCTCGAACGAATGCTCAGAGAACAGGTCGAGGGCGGCGGCGAGGATCCTCTCCCGAGTGCCGTCGGCCGAAGGTCGTTGCACTCGATCCTCGACGGTCCTGGCTGCCACGCCTCTACGTTATCGAGTGAACAAGCTACTTGCAAGATAGTTTGTCAACTGACTAACATGAGGGGGGAGGGTCCCTTTCGGGCCCGCGGGTCGGGGACAAGGAGTGCGCACATGTTCCGATTGGTCAATGTCGGGGGCCGGCCAGCCCTCGAGCACGCTGGCGGCTTCTACGACGTGGCCCGACTGGCATGCGACGACTCGCTCGCCAGGGCGCGGGCGTGTCTTTCACGCTTCGATGAACTGCACGAGCTCGCGCGGCGCTGCGAGGCGACCGAGCTGGACGGACGGCTCGACGAGGCCGTCCTCGGGCCACCGGTACCCGACCCGAGGCAGGTCTTCGGCATCGGCCTCAACTACAAGAGCCACGCCGAGGAGAGCGGCATGGAGCTGCCATCTGCTCCCCTGACGTTCACCAAGTTCCCCAGCTGCGTTGCCGGTCCGACGGAGGAGGTCCCGTTGTCCGGCGTCGTGGTCGACTACGAAGCCGAGGTCGTCGTGGTCATCGGCCGGACGTGCCGCCACGTCCCCGAGAACGCCGCCTGGGACGTCGTCGCTGGTATCACCGCTGGCCAGGACATCTCCGACCGCGAGGTGCAGCTCAGCGGGTCGCCGCCACAGTTCTGCCTGGGGAAGAGCTTCAGCGCCTACGGGCCGACGGGGCCCGCCATCGTCTCGGTCGACGCCTTCGAGAACCGCGATGACATCGCGCTGCGCTGCGAGGTGTGGGGAGAGGTCGTCCAGGAGTCCTCGACGGCACAGCTGATCTTCGGCGTGCCCAGGCTCGTCTCGTACCTCTCCTCGATCTGCACGCTCTTCCCGGGCGATCTCATCTTCACCGGCACGCCCGACGGGGTGGGTATGGCGCGTGGCCGGTTCTTGGCCCAAGGAGACGAGATCGTGACCACGGTCGAGGGGGTCGGGGAATTGCGCAACCGTTGCACCGGGCCCGGGAGCAACTGATGGGACTGCACCGACTGCTCGGCTTCACCACCGCGGTCCCCGACCCCGGCGGCCTCGCCGCCTTTTACGGCGAGCTCGGCCTCGGCGGGAACCCAACAACGGGTTTCACCGGCAGCGACGACGGCGCCTCCGTGCTCATTGACGAAGGAGAATTCCGCCGGCTCGTGCGGGTCGAGCTCGGTTGCGAGGGGCCCGAGGACATCGACGTGGTGGCGAGTCGGCTCACCGACGGCGGTGCGAACCCGATCGTCGATGACGGCATACTGCGAGTGGTCGACCGGGCGAGCCGGGTCGAGTTCGTCGTTCGGGTCGCCAAAGCCGCCCCCGCGTCGACGCCCCCCTCACTCGTCGTGCCGAATGCTCCGGGCGCCACCGTTCGGGCAGACAAGCGAGCCCCCGCCGTGTTCGCCGGGCCTCGGCCGCCGAGGCGCCTCGGCCACCTGGTAATCGGCACCCCCGCCCTGGCCGAGACCCGAGATCTGCTCGTCAGGGGCGTCGGCCTCAAGCGGAGCGACGAGATCGACGGGGTCATCGCCTTCCTGCGCTGCTCGCCGGACCACCACAACGTGGCGTTGGTCGAGTCACCGGTCCCGCTGCTGCAGCACTACTCCTGGGAGTGCGACGACGTCGACCACGTTGGTCACAGCGCATCGGCGCTGCTGCGGCCCGACCCGTCCCGCAATGCCTGGGGGCTGGGTCGGCACTTCGCCGGTTCCAACTTCTACTGGTACCTGCGCGATCCGGCGGGTTCCTATCTTGAGCTGTACTCGGATATGGACCAGATCCTCGACGACGAGGCGTGGGAGCTCAGGGGACGCACGCCGTTCGACTTCGAGCACGTCGCCAACTCATGGGGGCCGGACCTCCCGCTCGAGTTCATCGTGCCGCCCGACCTCGACCAGCTCCAAGCGGCATGGGCCGAGAGGTGAGCGCGACGGTGCCTGACCGGGTCGACGTGGTGGTCGTGGGGGCCGGGCCAGTCGGCTGCGCGCTTGCGTTACTCCTCGGGGCCCAGGGACGCAGCGTGCTCGTCGTCGAACGGCACGGGGGGCCGTACCCGCTACCGAGAGCAGTGCACTTCGACGACGAGACGGCACGGATCCTCCAGGCCTGCGGCCTCGGCAACGAGCTGGCCACGCTCTCCGAGCCGGCCACGACCTATGAGTGGCGCAACGGTGAGGGCCTGCCGTTGCTGCGATTTGAGACGCCGGCAGAGGGTCGGCATGGATGGCCCTCGGCCAACATGTTCAACCAGCCTGACCTCGAGGCCCGGCTCCTCGAACGGGTGGAGGCCACCGATGGCCTCACTCTTCTTTGGGGCCACGCCGCAGTTGACGCCGGTCAGGACGTCGACAGAGCCTGGGTCAAGCTCAAGGCCTCGAAGGATGGCGCCAGCCAGCGCGTCGAAGCGTCCTACGTCGTCGGCTGCGACGGCGCTAACAGCACCATTCGCGATCTGCTCGGCGTGGCCTTCGACGACCGGGGTTTCTACTTCGACTGGTTGGTCGTGGACGTGGTCCTCCACGAGGACCGAGTATTCGACCCTCCAAACCTCCAGGTCTGCGACCCCTATCGGCCAACCACGGTGGTCTCGGGCGGTCCCGGTCGGCGGCGTTGGGAGTTCATGTGCCTCCCAGGCGAGACCCTCGAAGCCCTCGACGAGGAGTCCGCCGCCTGGGCGTTCCTCGAGCCGTGGGACGTCCGCCCCGAGAACGCCACCATGGTCCGTCACGCCGGGTACCGCTTCCGTGCCCGGTGGGCAACGAGATGGCACGAGGGCCGCATCTTCCTGGCCGGTGACGCCGCCCACCAGACGCCCCCTTTCGCCGGCCAGGGCATGTGCTCCGGCCTGCGCGATGCGGCCAACCTGGCCTGGAAGCTGGACTACGCGCTGGGCTACCCCGGGGCCGGTGCGCTCCTCGACACCTACGACGTAGAGCGAATTCCCCAGGCGGCCGCAGTGATCGAGGTGGCCACCGAGCTCGGCAAGGTGATTTGCATCCCCGATGCGGAGGAGGCCCGCGCCCGGGACCAGCAGATGGCACCGCTGGTGCCACCGAGCAGCAGCACCCCAGCCCCCCCGATGCCGGGCATCACAGGCGGCCTTCTCAGCGATTCGGCCTTGGCCGGTGAGCCCTTCATGCAGGCCACCGTGCGGACCGGCGGTGCATGCGGGCTTCTCGACGATGTCATCGGCACCGGGTGGCACCTGGTGACGAGTGGCCGTCCGCCCGAGATCGACGAGGACCTGTTGGCCTGGTTCGGGTCGATCGGAGGTCGCAGCGCCTGCATGGGCACGACATTCGAAGATGTCGAGGGCCGCTACGCTCGGTGGTTCGCCGAAAATGGCGTCGTCGCGGTGCTTGAGCGTCCGGACTTCGCCATCTACGGGACTGCCGTCTCGGAGGCTGAGGTAAGCGGGCTCGTCAGCTCCCTGCGGAGTCAGCTCGCCTCCCTACAGGCCTCGCCGGTGGCGTCGTGACCGCGGAGTTGGACCTTGCCGGCCGCGTAGTGGTCGTCACGGGTTCCACGAGTGGTATCGGAGAAGCGTTGGCCCGCCGGGTCGCCGCGTGCGGAGCGGCGGTCGTCGTGAACTCGGCTAGCTCCGCCAAGGCTGGGCGGAGCCTTGCAGATGAACTTCCAGATGCCCTTTACGTCGGCGGCGACGTCGCAGATCCCGACACTTCCGCAGCGCTGATGCAAGCCGTCTCGGATCGCTGGGGCCGGCTCGATGGCCTCGTGAACAACGCTGCCGTGACGACCGAGGTCCCGCTGCACGACATCGATGCCGTGACGCCAGCACAGTGGGAACGTGTCCTCTCGGTCAACGTCATCGGGACCTTCCTCGTTTCACAGGCCGCGTTGCCGCTACTTCGAGAATCCGATGACCCGTGGATCATCAATGTCACGTCGATCGCTGGAGTGCGGCAGACGGGGAGCTCGCTCCCCTACGCCGTCTCCAAAGCTGCCGTGGATCACTTGACGACCCTTTTGGCCAAGTTCGCAGGTGGAAAGATCCGAGTCAACGCTGTCGCACCCGGTCTCGTCGACACCCCGTGGACCCAGGGTTGGGACACACAGCGTCAGTTCGTCACGACGGCAGCACCTCTCCACCGCGTTGCCACGCCGGACGATGTAACCGACGCCTGCATCGGCATCGTCGGGACGCGCTACCTAACCGGCCAGACGATCGTGGTCGACGGTGGGCTCAGCCTGATGATCTGAGCTGTCGCCGACCGCGCAGGAGGGATGGGGAGATCAAAACGGGAACGCTGCCCCCCGAGCTGCTCCGGTGGTCTGATCGATCGCCCACCGTGCATCCGTAAGTGCAGAGCTCAGCGATCCCGACCTTGGTGAGGTCTTCACGTTTGGCGCCGACCTGGCCGAACACGCTGAGGACGTGAGCCTGCTCACGGGATAAGGGCCCGCCAGTCACGCCGGCTCAGGACCGCCAGCGGGGATCAGTATCGAGGA
>Ga0181536_10000464_pt1 | contig 48783 bp, 48 predicted proteins | sample PEATcosm2014_Bin_41_FD_121105 | JGI IMG/M metagenome (GOLD analysis project Ga0181536, IMG submission 121105) | Peatland microbial communities from MTU Mesocosm Facility, Houghton, MI, USA - PEATcosm2014_Bin17_60_metaG | ecosystem: Environmental > Terrestrial > Soil > Wetlands > Peat | place...
GAGGGGGCCGTTCCCCGCCTGACTGGCTTCAATCCTGTCCGGCTTCGACTTCTGCCGGCATTCTGCCCTCCTTTTTCGCGAGGGCCTTCGTAATCTTGTTTCGTACCTAGTCTTTATTCTGAAATCTGATTCTGCCTAATCTTGTTTCCTGGCGCCGTTTTCGTTGTTGACAAGGGCGCCCCAACTTCTGCCGACCGTCTCAGTTCACGAAGCGGCGCATCCGGACATTCATTACCATCCCCAGCGCCAAGAACATGAAAAGAACGGAAGACCCACCGTAACTCATGAGCGGCAGAGGTATTCCCGTGACTGGCATAAAGCCAACCACCATGCCGATGTTGACTAGAACGTGAAAGCTAAGCACAGCCACCACACCCATCACCAGGAATGCCCCAGCGCGGTCAGGCGCCGTTTGTGCATTCTGGGTCAACCGCATCAGCACTATAAAGTATAACAGCAGAAGCCCCAGAGCTCCTACAAACCCGTGTTCCTCGGCAAAGGCGGCAAAAATGAAGTCGGTCTGCGGCACCGGGAGAAATGCCAGATGCGTCTGCGATCCCTGGCTGCTCCCCCAGATTCCACCCGAACCGACGGCGATGAGCGATTGATTCACTTGATACCCGGAGCCCTGCCGGTCCGCATCCGGATTGATAAAACTCGTCAGCCGCTCCTTTTGATACGACTTCAACACCTTCATCCAGGCCACAGGAACCAGCAACCCAGCGATCATCACCACAATCAGCGCCTGCTTCCAGCGCAGCCCACCCAGAAATAGTCCCATGACGGCCACTGGCAGATAGGTCAGCGCCGTCCCCAAGTCGGGTTGCGCCAAAACCATCAGCATGGGAAAACCGACGATCGCGCCCGCCTTCAGAAAGTCCGGCCACGACAGTTCCCGCTCATGCAAATCCGCAAAGTATTTCGCTACCGCCAGAATCAGGATGAGCTTCACCCACTCCGACGGCTGAAAGTGGCCACCCCCCGGCATCTTGATCCAGCGCCGCGCGCCCAGATACTTCTGGCCGAACAGAATCACCGCAATCAAAGACGCCAGCGATGCGACGTACATCCAGTGGATTTGTTCAAGCAGGGCTTGATAATTGAGCAGGCTGACCAGGAACATTGCGCCCACGCCCGCCAGAATCCAGTAGATTTGCTTGATGTGGGATCCGGCAAATTTCGTGTGCTCGGTCGCACTGTGAATCTGCACCACGCCCAGCGCGCAGATCACCAGCACGAAGCCCATCAGGACCCAGTCGAAATCTCGGTAGGAAACGTAGCGCGACATGAATTCAGTCGCCCACCCCAGAACGCATTGGAAGGAACTCAGGGGGAAAAATCACAATAAAAAATAAGTCGCAACAAAATCACTGGCACGGAATCGACGGGCAATCCGGACTTACCGGAGCTCCCGATCGTGTCCACACCCACGCCGTAGCCCCGCCCACGAGAGCCAATCCGCCGATAACCACCGGCGTCGAACTCATGAGCCCTCCCTTCGCCGCCGTTTCCGCTCCCTGGCCGTGCCGGTGCTTTTTTTTCTTTTTCTCCGTATCCGACGTGTCGTCGCGTGTCGTCTGCTGCCCTTGCGTCACGGTGGTCGTTCCCTTGTCGTCTTGCACCGTCACATCGCCCTTGTTGGCCGCGATTTGCACCCGCCCATCCACATCGGTTACTTGAAACTCGGTCCACGAATCGCTTGCTGGCTTCACCGTCACGTCGCCGGCGTGAGCCGCCAGCCCGCGAGATGTCGTCACCCTCACCGCACCATGCTCAAGCTCCACCGCCGGCCCCTGGAATTTCACCAGCGAGTCCGCGAGCACCATGACGTTTGATCCGTTCGATTGAATGCTAGCCGTTGAATCCGGCCGCGTCTGCAACAGGTCTCCCGCGAATACGGCTGCCGATTTCGGCACCTCGCTCCCGTTCAACCAAGCCGCACCGTTCGTATACAACATGGCCGATGCCGTTTCTCCTGCCAGCATCATTTGCGCCGGAAACAGGATCGCAAGCAAGCAGCATAGAGCCGACCGAAACGCTGACTGTGACATGGGTTCAAATCACTCCCGCATTTCTGGATTTTTGTTATGGTAAGCCTGTAAAGGGTTACAGGTCAATGCGATTATTCGTTTTCATGCACTCCGGAGTCACTATTGGGTAGACGGGGACAACTCCCCCGTCAAGAGGGAAGCCACTGGCCGCCCCACGAGCATCTCGCCATCCACACCGTCGACGCTCAAAGCCATCCAGCGGTTGGCCTCATGATGCCCGGAGATTCTCATCTTTAGGTAATTGTCCGTCAGCGCCTCGGTGAATTCCGCTCCGCCCGATTGCAGCGTGATCGCCTCGACGACCGTGCCCACCAGCGACCGCATAAACGCCGCTTTCTTCTTGGATGCAATCTCGCGCAGCACGCGGTTCCGTTCCCGAGCCACCGCTATCGGAATCTGTCTCGGCTGCTCCGCCGCCGGCGTTCCCGGACGCGCCGAATATGTGAACACGTGCAAATAAGTGAACGGCAGCTCTTCGATCATGCGCCGCGTCTCGGCAAACTCCACCTCCGTCTCGCCCGGAAATCCCACCATCACATCGGCGCCGATCGCCGCAGTCGGCATCGCCGATCTAATCTTCAGGACTTTTTCGCGATAATGCCACGGCCGGTACTTGCGATGCATGCGCCGCAACACCGCATCGCTCCCCGACTGCATCGGCACGTGGGCATGTTTGGCGATCCGCCCGGATGCCGCTACCAGGTCGATCAGTTCATCACTCCAATCCATGGGCTCGACCGAACTGATCCGCAATTTCTGTAGGGATGTTCGATCGAGAATGGCGCGAACCAGGTCGACAAGTCGTTGGTCGTTGGTCGTTAGTCGTTCGCGGTGCGATTCGGGCGGCTCGCTTTTGGAAATCGCGGAAGTCGAAGGGTTTTGCTTGCCAACAACTAACGACTGACGACCAACGACCTCCAGGTCTCTTCCCCATCGTCCTAAATTAATTCCTGAAATCACAACTTCGCGATAACCCGCCTCCACCAGCGTCCGCACTTCCGCTATTACGCGTTCCCTGGGCAGCGAACGGCTCTGCCCACGAACATACGGAATCACGCAGAACGAGCAGCGGTTGTCGCATCCGTCCTGCACCTTCAGATTGGGACGGGTCCGCTGGTTGGCGGCTTCAAATACGGGAGCCGCCAGCAGCTCGGTATGCGCAAAGATATCCCCTACAAACACATTGTTGGATTGATCGCCTGAAAGCCGATTTTTAGGAAGTTGTCCCAGAGAAAGTTGCCCCAGCGGCACGAAACCGGAACTCGAAGAGGAAGAACCAGCATGGGGAAAAGAAGAAGTCGCAATTTCCGCCGCCTGATGCTTGTGCGAATTACCGACGACCCAAGTCACCCCCGGCAGCGCTGCCAGCTCTTCCGGCGCGCGCTGCGCATAGCAGCCAGTAACCAGAATGCGGCAAACCGGATTCACCCGCTGCAGGCGCCGTATGGATGCGCGCGCATCCTTGTCCGCGCCCTCGGTCACGGTGCAGGTATTCAGCACAACAATTTCGGCGTCCGAGGCCACCGCCGCATGTTCCAGTCCGCGGTCCAGAAATTGCCGTTCCATTGCCGCCCCGTCCGCTTGCGCAGCGCGGCAGCCAAAATTCTCTATGTAGAAGCGAGGCACGCTCCTATACTAAACGAGTGGAAGCTGCGACTGAAGCTCGGTGCGGTCCCACCTACGGACGCAACATGAAAATCCCTCTGAGCCGATTTCCGCGGTGGACCTGCATCTCGAACGCTTGTAAACGGTTGTAAGAGGTGCACATGAAGCGCCGCATTCTTCTCGTTGACGACGATCTCGCCGTCCTGCTGACCCTCAAAGCGGTTCTCGAACTCCATGGATTTGAAGTGGAAACCGCCGGCAGTTCCGCCGAGGCCTTCGCCCGCCTGAAGTCCAGTGTTTATCAGTTAGTGATGAGCGACTTGCGCATGGAAACCGAAGAGGCCGGACTGGAAGTGATCCGCACCGCACGCCGCCGCCCTTACAATCCCGCGACCGCTCTGCTCACCGCTTATCCGCCCTCAGGGGAGCGAAGGCCCGAAGGGCTTCGGAGCGGAGACCATTGGGACGGCAACGATTGGACTGGAGAAAACTCGGACTCGTTGCTCATCAAACCGCTCGGCACCGGCGATCTTCTGCGTCAGGTGGAAGCCCTGCTCATCCGTCACGCCGACAAGCAACTCAAGCAGCCGAACGCCGCTTCCAAAGCGCAAGAAACCACGCGCCGCGTGGGATGAGCATCCCGCCAGTCCCGCTTTCCCTCAACGGTCGTTACCTAGACGTTCTTCCCTAGGACGTTCGTTTCGCGGACAGTCTTTCCTTGGACGATCATGACGATCATAGGACAATCAGGCGCTCGCGACCTGCCGCCCGTGCTGATAGCACTCGCGGCACAGAACCGGACGTCCCTGCGTCGGACGGAACGGCACCGTGGTTTCTTTCCCGCACTGCGAGCAGTTCGTCCGAGTTTCTGTCTTCGCGTGTGGTTGCCCGCGCGACGGTGCGTGCGACGTGGTGCTAACCACGGCCACTCGCTTGCCCTTGCAGTTCTTGCAGCGTTTGGGTTCGTTCTTGAACTGTTTGTCGTGGAAAAACAGCTGTTCACCCGCTGTGAACACGAAATCCGTGCCACAATCGATGCACTTTAATACCTTGTCCTGGTATTCCATTGAAGAGGCGCTCCCATTCCGCGTCCCTGCTCTGCACGGGAGACCCGAATGGGGAAGGATCCGGTTCACATCGTGGGCAGGAGATTTACATCCCCCTCATGCGTACCCCTGGATTCGGCCCGCCATGCGGTGTGCCCCGCATGGTTACAGCTTTGCTGATCAAAACAACAACTACCGGGGAAGATCGGAAGTCCGTAATACGCGGCTTGCCGCGTCTCCAACGCACAGTTGCGAGAAACGGGCCGCCCGTCAGCGGACGGCCCGTTTTTCTTTAGTCCTGTTCCTTGCGTGCTTTCTTGCGACTGCGTTTGCGAGCCAGCGCTTCTTTGACTCGCTTCCTCTCGCCGGGCTTCAGGTAAAACGAGTGACGCTTTACTTCCTTGATGATGTCCTCGGTTTGTACCTTGCGCTTAAACCGTCGCAGCGCGTTTTCGAGGGATTCACCCTCTTGAAGTCGAACTTCCGCCAACGGACTACACCCCCCCGCTCGTCCTAAGTGGACCCGTTAGTTATGGCAAGCAACGTACCTCTAAGTCAAGTGGAATGTGCAGAAATCTTCACTCCACTCAAAAATTCAATCGCATCGACAACTGCATTTGTCGCGGAGCAAACGAGCTCGTCGGTTTCAGTAAACTTGTAGGTTGCTGATAATAGGCTGGATAGTACGTTCCTCCCACCGATTGAGTGTACTTAATGAACTGGCCTGCCGTACTCTGGAAGCCATTGTCGGTTATTACCAGCCTCTCGTTATTGCGATTGAACAAATTGAACGAATCCCCGCTCAACTCCAGATGAAATCGTCCGCCCAGATTCATCATCCTTCCCATCTTCAGATCCATGCTCGCGTAATCCGGACCGGTAAATGAATTGCGCCCATAACCCGGCAAGCGGTCATTGCTTGTGTTCCCATCCTGATTCGGATCGCCCGACACAGTCGCGGTCGCTGGCCGCCCGCTACCATACGTCATGATCCCCGAGACCTTCCAGTGATCGAACATTGTCGCCAGAACTTTTTGTCCCGCCGCAAACGGATTCGCCTCCTCGATCGCTGAAATCGTCAGTCGTTGCGGCTGGTCCGTATCGCTCCGTCCCCGCTCGCTCTTCGTTGCGTACGAGTTCTGCACCGTTACCGGCTGTCCCGCCACCAGCGCGTCCTGCCCGTCGTCGATCGCGTGTGCCCAGGTGTACGCCAGGTTGAAATACATCCCCCCCGACATCCGTTTGCGCAGTGAAACCGTCATGCCGTTGTATACGCTCGAGGACGCACTCTCAAACTGGTCGATGGCCCCCAGTTGCGATATCGGGCGGCTCAATGTGTTGATGCAAGGCGGATACGGACAACTGATGCTGTAACTCGTCTGCCACGTGGCAAACGAATCGACGTTATAAAACGCATTTTGAAAAGTGCCGCCGGACGGGTCGAAGATCGGATAGCTGTAATAAGTTGGCGGCGGCAGATTCACATCTCGCGCCCGGATCATATCCACCCCATGCACAAACAGATAAGATATTGTCCCCATGAAACCGCCCCCCAGTTCCCGCTCCAGACTTAGACTCGCCTGCTGCACTCGGGGCGTCTTGAAGTCCGACGCAAATGCCGACGCCTCGCTGGTCGCATACTGCTGCCACGCAGCCGGCATCGTGCAGGAGACCGGACCCCGCGGACAATTCACCGCCGCATTCGGATACGTCGGAAACACCTGTCCCTGGTAGTAATTCGTATTGTCGAGAGAAATGAAGTTATCGCTCAGCCCATTCTCGTTGATCACCGCCGATTGATAAATCTGCGGAATACGAGTATAGAAAATTCCAAATCCCGCCCGCACCATCACCGGCCGAGCGTCGCCGAACGAGTACCCAATTCCCACGCGCGGCGCAAAATTTTTCCCGTTCAGCGGCATCTTCCCCACCTGTGCCCATAGCGGATTGCTCACCATCCCCTTTTTCGAAAACGTCTGCAGATCGTAGCGCGCTCCCATGCTCAAGCTGAGATGCGGTGTCAGCCGCGCCGTGTCCTGCACGAACCCCGCGTAGTCGTTGCTGTTCGGATGCGACACCGGATTCCCGAAATTTTGCTCGTAATATCGCGGCACATTGTGCGCCCACGCCCGCAGCGGCGTTAACTGCAACCCCTCCTCCATCGGCGCAAACGTAAACGGATTCACCGAAATATTGTCGTAGAAATACTCTCCGCCGTAGAGCGAAGGAAAATAGTCGTAGTCCCAGGTCGCCATTCCGTCGGCCCCTAACTTAAACTGGTTTCGCCCGCGGCTCCAACTCAAAGTCTCCCCCAGATGCAAACGGTGTTCCCGGGTTTGCCGCGGCAAGGTCGACGATTGCCCAAAATCCTGGATCCAATCGTAGATATCGGTCCGCGTCCCCGTGGTGTTGGGAAACGACTGTTCCAGATCGCGCGAAAACTGCACCCGTAGATGGCTTGTGAGCCGCGGCGAAATACCGCTTAGCAAAGTGAGCGACACGCTTTCCGTAGCTACTTCCTCTTCCCCATTCGCGCTGATCGAATCAAAGGTGATCGGGCTCCCCGGATCGAAATTGACGTTGTTCGCCCCGTAAGACCGGGATGCGCTCAGCCGCGCTGAAAGAAACTGATGTGCGCCTAGCACCCGGTCCAGCTTCAGAAATCCAGTCTGCCCCAGTAACTTCGCATGAAAAATCCCGCCCAGGGTCGAAAGCTGGGCCGCCGACGCCAACACCAGCGCCTCATCGCAAGCGATCCCGCCAATGGCGGGATTGCAGATCTCGTAATCCCCTGGAGTCGGGTAGACGCCCACCTGCGGCACCACCACGGTCGAGCCGTCGTAGAACTGCACCACCGCCGGCACATTAAAAATGTGCTGATCGTATCCCGCCAAGAAGAACGTCTTGCTGCGCTGGATCGGCCCTCCGATCGTCGCGCCAAACTGGTGCTGCTCATTGCTGGGATTGAAACCAACAAATGCCGGCGCCGCTCCCCCAAGCTCACTGTCACGCAAATGATAGAAAGCGCTCCCGTGCCAATGGTTCGTGCCCGACTTGGTCACTACATTCACCACCGCGCCCCCAGCTCGCCCCGACTCCGCTCCATAACCGCTCGACTGCACGCGGAACTCCTGTATCACCTCGTCGGAAAATTGGTAAGGCGCGCGGTACCGTCCCGACGCCTGCGCAAAGAAGCCGTTATTGTTGTCCCCTCCATCCACCAGGAAGCTTGTGTTGTATCCCCGAATCCCGCCATAAGAGAGATCCCCGTTCGATCCCGAAGTCAGCCCTCGCGGATCCTGCGTCACCCCCGGCGACAGCAACAACAGATCCGTGAACCGGCGCCCGTTGAGCGGCAGATCTTTGATTGCCCGCTCATCTACCAGCGCCGATATTGAACTCGGATCCGTATCCGCTTCATGCGGAGCGTCCGACACCGTGATCGTTTCCTTCGGCCCGGCCACCTTCAATCTGAAAGTCAACTCCGACGCCAGTCCCACGTCCACACGAATCGGCGGCGAAATCTGCGGCGACATCCCTTCCGCCTCCGCCCGCGCCGAATACTGCCCCGGCGGCAACAGGTCCACCACGAATCGTCCCGCCGAATCGGTGGCCGAGTAGTAACGGATTCCGGTCTCGACGCGAATCGCTACGATGTCCGCGTTGGTAATCACCGCTCCCTGCGCGTCCAATACCACTCCCCGCAACGCGCCCGTGGACGCGTCCTGACCCCAAACTTCGCAACCAATAAAAATAAAGATGAGTTGAAAGAGAAATATGCGGAAGACAACTACCCGAGAAACATCGCGAATCGTGGCCAGAAACGGAGCGCCGCAGCGGCACATAACAATCCCCTCGTATCCAAGACTTCGGAATCGGAGGGGATTCCAGAGGCCTACCCATCCATATACCACCGTGCATCTCACCCAACGTGTGACGCACGTACCTGCAATATGTTCGGTTTCGTATCAGTCGTTGGTCGTTGGTCGATGGTCGTTGGCGGGCAAAAGTCTTTCAACCCGTCATTCCCTCTAGCGAGAACCTAAGTTGAACCGCGAACGACTAACGACAATCGACCAACGACTGCACCACCCGCTCAATGCGCCGGAGCGGCCGCCGGAGCCGCTGGCTTCGCGCCAAAGTCCACCTTCGGCACCACGCGCGAAGCTTCAGTAGCCTGGAAGTAAGCTGCGTTCTGCTTGTAGCCGGCAAAACCCGCATACAAATTGTTCGGGAACTGCAGCACGTAAGTGTTGTAATCCTGCAGCGTGTCGTTATAGCGCTTGCGCTCGACGGCGATTCGGTTCTCCGTCCCAGCCAGTTCGTCCTGCAAGCGCAGGAAATTTTCATTCGACTTCAGCTGCGGATAATTCTCCACAATCAACAACAGCCGGCCGATCGCGCCATCCAATTGTCCGTTTGCGGCAATCTTATCGGACGGAGTCTGCGCCGAAAGCAACGCCGACCGCGCCTTGGCGATGTCCCCAAACACGGTCACTTCCTGCTGCGCATATCCCTTCACCGTCTCCACCAGGTTCGGAATCAAATCGGCGCGGCGTTGCAGCACAATGTCCACCTGCGACCACGCCGCCTTCACCGCCTGATCTTTCGCCACCAGCTGATTGCGTACGCCCACGTACTGTCCAAACAGCGCCAGCACGATCACCACCAACACCACCAGTACAATCAAGCCCTTGCTCATATCATTCTCCTGAATAGAAAACTTTTCTTGCTGGTAGAGAGCCAGGCGTCCCCGCCCGACCGCAACCGCGTTGACTGGCGAGACACCCGTCGCTCCACCTACGCCGCCGGATCCAGCATCTCGTCCACCGCCGCTGTCACCTGTTCCACCAACTTCAAATAGCGCGCAAATATCTCATCCACGTTTGCCGACTTTCGATCTTTCTTCCGTTCCCGAATATCCAGCAACTCGCCGAAAACGCTGGTATCGATTCCCAACTTGCCCGCCAGCGCAGCCGCCACTTCCCGCTTCGACCCCGCTCCCGCATCACCCAGCGCAATCAGCGTATGACGGAACAGCGTCCCAAACGCCGGCAGCGACCGCAACAAGAGTTCCCACTTCGCGTCAGCGTTCGCCGACACGAGCAACCGCTGCCGCAGCAGGATCGTCTTCTCTCGCAGCTCATACTCCACCTGCGCCCGGTGTAAGCGCATCGGAATCTCCAGCGTCTTCAAAACGTCTTCTCCCCAGAGCACGCGATAGTGCCGCCGCATGTCCAGAAATTCAATGGAGAAAACGTCCGCCGATCGCCGCATCTCCTCCGCACTCATAAGCAGCGGCTCCCGATGCTTCTGCTTGCCCCACCATTCCACCGCCGGAGCCAACGCCGCAATCGCAGCAAAAGAAGTCTCGCTAAGCACGCACAGCAGATTCACGTCCGAATGGTCGGCAACATAATCTCCCGCGGCTGCCGACCCATAGAGGATTACCGCCAGCAGATTCTTCCCCGCCCCGCCGCGTATCCGTTCGACAAACTCGTTAATCAGTTTCTCCGGAACCATCGTGACTCTCGCTTTCTAATAACCGCCGAACGATCCGCCGCCTCCCGTGCTCCCGCCACCAAACCCGCCAAAACCACCGCCGCCTCCACCAAAGCCACCGCCGCCGAATCCTCCTCCACCAAATCCACCTCGACCACCGCCCATGTTGCTGAACAGCATGCCCCAGAGCAGTCCGGACCAGAATCCCGAACCGCCGCTCCCTCTTCCACCAGTGCCTCCACGAAATATTGCCTTCAGGATGATGAGGATGACAATGAAGATGATAATGAAGACAACAACCACCGCCGCCCCCCCACCGGCCGGCGCAGGTCGCTGACGAGGCGCGGCCAGTTGAGGTTGATTATCGAGCGTCACTCCCGCATCTTTAGCGATGACATCGGCGATTGAGGAGGTCATCAGCGACAAACCGGCCGCATAATCACCGCTGTGCAGATATGGCACCACTTCCCGACGAAAGCCACCGACCTTGCCATCCGGAAGGATCGGTTCCAGACCATAGCCGACACTTGCTCCGAACTTGCGATCCTGCGTTGCCAGCAGGATCAGCACACCACGATCACTCCCCTTCTTCCCGATCCCCCATTTTTGATACAGATCGACTGCATAGCTAAAGACGTCTTCGCCGTCCGTGGATTTCACCGTAACCACGGCAATCTGCGCGTGCGCCTTCTGATCCACCTGCTGGCAAAGATCGTTCAACCGCGCCTGCGTAGCCGCATCCAGCACTCCGGCAAAATCATTGACGTAGTTGCTCGGGTGCAGAGAAGCAATGGGCTCGGCTGCAACCCACACCCCCGCCCCCAGTAAGATCCAACCAATCCAGAGGATCGCCGAAACTCTAGCCAGCCGACACATTCGGGAAAATTGTACAGGAGTATTCGGGATCGAACCGCTTCATGGGCTCCGACGACGACCGCGCTAAGCTGCTCAAGTCCTTTTTACCGTATGTCTTACAAGGCGGTTACGAAAGCCGGTGCACTATCGAACACTCCCAAAACGGGACTACGGGGTCAACCTACTTAACGAACTTGGCGTTAACGTAGTTGATGTACGGCGCTCAGCCCGTTCACGGCCGAGCGGTACCTACTCCCCGCGAGAAGGCAGAGGCTATGCACAATACAAATGTCCCGGCATTACGGCGCAGCTCGAGAGTGCCGATCAACGTCTCGGTACTTGTTACCAGCTTAGCGCCGGGAGCCCAGTTCTCCGAAGTCTGCCAGACCGTGGTGGTTAGCGCCCATGGTTGTGCGATGCGGTCTCCGATGAAGCTGGAGGCCGGAGTTCCATTGCACTTCCACAGCCAGGAAGGTCGGGAGACGACGGCGCGCGTTGTTTACTGCCAGCCGATCGCCTCCGACCAACGAGGCTGGACGCTGGGCGCGAGGTTTGACAGGCCGGAAAACTTCTGGGGGCTGGAGACTTGTCCTAAAGATTGGGCGCGCTTGCCGGTGCCTGCCGCGGAGAAACTCGCTCCAAGGCTCTCGTCTAACGACACCCAGACAATACCGCCGGATCAGGCTGCCGCATCTGTGAAAATCGTGCTCGACAGAATCCGAAAGCAACTCTCAGACGAGCATCTCAAGACCGTGCTTGCAGAACTTGTTCGCCCCCTTGAGACCGAGATGAAGGACCTCAAGGAACAGCTCGCGCGAGGGGCAAAGCGGAACCGTTTTGAAGTGTCGCTGTCGCAAATTCCTCCCGAGCTCGAACAGCAGTTGGAGCTTCGTCTCAGGAAAGACTTGGGGCCACAAGTCCTGCAACAGGCGCGGGCACAGTCGCAACAGGTACTTGAAGCGGCGAAAGCGGCCATCGATCAGAAGACAAAGGAGACCCACGACGAATTCGTGCAACGGGTCACACTGGAACTACATGCGGTTGAACAACGGGCGCAGGGCGTCTCGACGGATGTTGCCCAGAATCTGCGTGAGCACCTAAATCGTGGAGCAGGCGAGGTCCACCAGCAGGTCGTAGACGCAGGCAATCGTCTCAAGCGGCTGAGTGAGGACCTTCTACGAGCTCTAGAGCATAGCTTGGGGGAGGTACACGATGCGCGCCGCGGGGAATTGGAACAGCTTCATGCCACAGTCGTGTCGGAATCGTCGCGCCTGCAGCAACAAATCGCTGATCTCGACCGCCGCATGGCAAAGCTGGACGAATCTGCGCGCCGCCTTGAGTCGGGCCTTGACAAACACCTGGCGCAAATGGCCAGCGACACAGTAAGCAGCGCACGCAGCCAACTGGAGAGTGCTCTGCAGGTGGCTCTGAATGAGCTGGGCACACGCAATGCCCAGGAACTTGGAAATCAACTCGATGAGGTTTGCGCAAACTTGAAGATCATCCAGAAAGGGATTGAAGCCTCGGTGTCTGAGTCGCTGAGGACCCACGTCGCTGAGACTCTGCAATCTTTCGAGCACTCTATGGAAGAATTGGCACAGCAGTCCGTGGAACAGTTGCGGGCCGCTCTCGCCGGCGGTCTGAACTCTCTCGTACGGTCTCTTGGTGAGCAATTCTGTTTACAAGCCGCGACTGACAGCAACGCCGGCCAACATCCGCAATAAACGGCTACATTTCAAACTCGTCCACCTAAGCGGTAACTTGCACCTGGGATGCACTCCCGTAATTTGAAAGGGTGCCCGGACGGTAGTCAAATCGGTTCACCCGACACCTTCAGAACAGTCCGCGCCGCCGAGTCTGGCCAGTGCGGAAGCGAGCAACACACATGAGATTCGTACAGCGACTCCTCGGCGAATTGTGCTCCCATCAATTTTCTTGGCCACGACTTGACGGCAATGGCCGGCATTATCAGGTCTGTCTCATCTGTGGAATTGCCTACGAATATGACTGGAAGCGGATGCGACGTATCGATCGCCTGCTAGGGACGAACGAGCAACACCCACTCGCCTTGGCGCGGACTCGGCCGCCGGGAACGGTCAATTGACGGAACCATCATCGCACTAATTGTGCAGACAGGGATCCGCTGGAGCAAGCGCAGCCGCGGAGCGCTCTTTACTTCGCCGTCTCGCCAGCCATCTCTTCTTGCTGCTCTTCGGCCTTCTGCCAACCGGAACCAGGGTCGTATCCCTTCATGGCTTTGGCGAGAACCTCCGTCTTCTTGCCGAGATCCTTCTCATACACGACCCCACCCTTGCTAACGATGAACGTCATCACGCCAGACGACCTGTATTCCGCAGGATAAGCCACGAAAGCAAAACCGTCTGTCATTTTGCCATTCACGATGTAACTCTTGGCGCCGCCCGGGCCATTCTTGCCCTGCCCCACGAGGATGTGAAAATAGTAGCCGCGGTAAGGAGTCGGAGCGCCTTCTTGGCTCTGGGCATAACTCCCTCCAACAACCGCCGATGCCACCAGCGGTCCGATGGGACTCTGCGGTTCGCCATTGGCAGCTTTCCAATAGAGGCCATTCTGCTGCCCGTCATCGCTGAAGATCTTCTGGGCGTACTCCTTGTGCTGCGCCGAATATTCCTTTTGCGCCGCCACCAGTTCCTGGCAAACGCGGATGGCCGACAGTTCATTCCGCCCAACGCGCCTGTATAAAATTTCCTTCTTTCCCGCTTCGGTGTCGAAATACCACGCATTACCTTTGTGCGCGAGCGGTATGGGCGTCGGCCAATTATGCGCCCCGATATACAAAATCGTGGTTCCATCCGGCTCCTTCACCAGACGGTGCATTTCCTGATATCTCTGCACGAAATTAGCGCGGTTCTGCACGTCCTCCGCGTCGTCTCCGGACGAGACGATTTGCTTTCCCTCTGGTCCGAGGATTTCGAGCATCGCCTTTTCGTCGTTGTTATGCGCTGCCGTGACCAGCGCATTGCTCGCCTCTTCCGCCGATGAAAATGTTTTCTGGCCCGGTTGCTGCGCCATCGCATCCGCGGAAAAGCATATGGTCAAAAAGATCGCAACCACGGCTAATTTAAGAAGATTGGCCCCATGAAATTCATCGCAGTTCAGCTTCGTTCGGCGCATATGGCTCATCTCCATCTCCAAATTCTTTCAAGCCCCCAGGAACCTAATGAACCCTCGATCGCGATCCATGATCGCGATCAATGAGCTCAATCAATGACCTCGATCAATGACGCCCGCCACCGCCACGAGATCCTCCGCCACGCGCTCCGCCGCCGCCACGGGACCCGCCCATGCTGGCGCTTCCGCGTGACGAATAGCTCTTGGCCTGTCCGCCATGGTCGTAGCCGCTGAAAGCGCCCGAGCGAGTGCCGCTCTGACCGCGAGGCGCAGCGTATCCGCGGGCCGCCTGCCGGTTTCCCTCGAATGGCCTGGCCGCAGGCCCGGTGCGGCTGTTAACTCCGCCGCGCGCCGCTCCGCCGTGGTAGAAATTGTTTCGGTTATAAAACGTCCTGCTCCCGGAGTAATAGCGGCCGTGGTTGTACATTGCGTATCGGCCACCCCAATTGAACCCCCAGTGACCCCAGCCCCACCCAAAACCGCCGTACCAGCCGATTCCAAAGCCAAGTCCGAAACTAAGATACGGACCGCCAAACCAGATTCCGGGATATGGATACCATCCCGGCCAGGCCACGATGGGATATCCGTACACCAGCCAAGGGTTATAGGCGGGGACGTAAACCACATCGGGGTCGGCAGGCTCAATGTCGACATCCGGGCCCTGGTCCTTTACAACTTGCTGCTGCGTGCTCTTGAGATTGCCGGATGCTTCCGCTTTGTGGCGCATCACCTGCACCGCATCCATGACATCTGGTTGCTGGTTGTAGTAAGCGTCGCCGAGAGATGACGTCCAAGACAGGTTCTTATCCATATTTCCCAGGACGGTTGGAAATCCAGTGAGCGCTTTGACGCTCGGATCCCAGGGCTGCCGGTCTACGGCCTTACCCAACGCGTCGCCCTTCAAATCAGGATTCGCCTGCACCCATCGGTCGGCTTCGACAATCTCATCTGGAAACGTAGATGCCGCCAGGATCTGCGCCACCAGCGAATCCGGATACAGCGCAATCGGTGCCACTAACCGCTGCAACTGCTCGGGAGTCTGTTGCGCGTACGGCGGCGCCTGCCCGCCCTGTGGCGGGGCCTGGTTATCCTGCGGCGGCGGGGCTTGCGCGTCTTGGTCTTGGGCCGACAGGCTCATCGGCCAGGTCGCGAGCACCAGAGCCAATGACAAGATGCAAACCAAACTCTGTTTGCCCAACCCAGACCTTGAAATCCCTGCGGCTCGTCCGAAAATGTTCATGATGGTGAACCTCCTCCGCACCCTTCATCGCTTGAGGCTTCCACATAAATTGAAGCGTTCTTACTTACTAAGGATGCGTAAAACACGATTTAGGCTGCAAATTTCGTTTTGAGATTTCCCGTTTGATGGTAAAACTACGTAGAGACTTAAATTGCCGGCGAGTTACCGATTGTCGCGCAATTAACCCCGCTTTGCAGCGCGCTTCTTCTTCGTCCCCGTATTTTTTTCCACCCTAAGCTTCCAAGCCGTGCGCAGAGCACCGGTCAGCACGTCCTCGTTCGCTTGCGCCAGCCGAATGTGCGTCATCCCCATCCGTCCCCATCCGCCATGAATGGGCAAAAAAACTTCGGGCAACTCCCGGACAAATTCCGCCTGCAACTCCGGTGTGAGCATCAAGTTGCCGTAACCTTTTGCTTGCGATGCCAGCGTAGCGAAGATCCTGCCTCCCACACGGAAGTCAGCCGCGCCCATGTGCGAGCCTTCCTCCGCCCCTTCGAAGCTCAGGGCAATCCGTCGGAAGTCTGCCGTCTTCATCGCCATGTCGCATGCATTCTAGCCTAGATTGACGAAATAACGACCGCCCAATCCGGCCGCCTCGCTTTCCCCTGTCATCCTTTGTGCTCTCTGTGGTTAAGCCTTTTGTCGATGATCAGCAGCCTGACGCCGGCAATCGCTCCATGATATGTTTTCTGTTCGCAGCTCAAGCTGCAGCTCAGAAGCCCATGATTCGCTCCTACAAAGGCGTCACCCCCCAATTCCCCGAAACTTGCTATATCGACGACTCCGCCCAGCTCATCGGCGACGTGATCGTAGGGGAACACTCCAGCGTCTGGATGAACGCCGTGCTCCGCGGCGACGTCCACCAGATCCGCGTTGGCCACTACTCCAACATTCAGGACAACTCCATCCTCCACGGCATGAAGGAACAATATGGCGTCTACATTGGCGACTACGTCACCGTGGGCCACAGCGCGATCCTCCACGGATGCACCGTCGAAGCTCGCTGCCTTATCGGCATGGGCGTGATCATCCTCAACGGCGCCGTCATCGGTTCCGGCTCCATCATCGCCGCCGGCACCCTGATCCCCGAGAAGACAATCGTCGAACCAAATTCCCTCTGGATGGGCTCCCCAGGAACATTCCGCCGCCACCTGGATAAGAAAGACGAGGAAACAATCCTCCGCTACGCCGACAATTACGTGGGCTACAAGAAGTCCTACTTGATGGAGAGAAAAGTCTTCTAGCTCTTGGCCATTAGCCCTTGGCTCCCGGCGCGAACAATCTCGCGCTTCAATCCGTATATTGCTAACATGCGAATCCGCGTCCTGTTCCTGCTGCTTCTCCTCTGGACAACTGTTTCGAGCAAACTCAGTTTTTGCTCTGACCTCGCCCTGGTTCACGCCAAGATTTATCCGTCGCCTGCTGACCCGCCCATCGCGGATGGCACAATCCTGGTCCACAATGGCCGCATACGCGCCATCGGCCCGAGCACTAGGATCAAAGTGCCACGATTCGCCAAGGCGGCGACCGTTATTGAGTGCCAAGGCCTCGTCGTAACCGCCGGGTTTTGGAACAGCCACGTTCACATCTTCACTCCCGGCTTACTTCATGCCGAGAAACGTTCGTCCGACGAGATCTCTTCGCAACTTGAACAGATGCTGACCCGGTGGGGTTTCACCACCGTGTTCGACACTGCGTCCGTCCTGGAGAACACCAATAACATCCGGCGGCGAATCGAAAAGGGAGACGTACGTGGCCCCCGAATTCTGACAGTCGGAGAACCGTTCTATCCAAAAGGTGGAACTCCGGTCTACGTTAAGGGATTTCTCGAGGAGAACCACATAGCCTCGGCAGAGGTCCAATCCATGCCGCAGGCTTTGGAACGAGTACGTCAGCAGATCAAAGATGGCGCCGACGGAATCAAGATTTTTGCCGGCGCCATTACCGCTGAAGGTGTGCTGCCAATGCCCACGGACATAGCCAAAGCCATTGTTTCCGAAGCACACCGTGCCGGCAAACCCGTCTTTGCGCATCCGTCGAACGCGGAGGGAATCGAGGTGGCCATTCAGAGCGGCGTCGATGTGCTGGCCCACACCGCCCCCATGAGCGGCGACTGGACTCTGGCTTTTGCCGAACGGCTGAAAGCCGCTCATTTGGCCCTGATCCCCACGCTCACCCTGTTTGACGTGGAAGCCAAGAAGGCCAAAGTCTCCGCCGAGGAAAATGAGATGTGGATCAGGCAGGCAGTCCAAGAGCTGCAGGCCTACTCAGATGCAGGAGGGCAGATCCTGTTCGGAACCGACGTAGGCTACATTGACCAATTCGACACCGCCGAGGAATTCACATTGATGTCGCGTGCCGGGATGAGTATGCAGCAGATTCTGGCGTCACTGACGACCAATCCTGTCGAGCGCTTCGGATATTCACGCCACAGTGGGCGCATCGCGAAAGGAATGGACGCCGACCTGGTCGTGTTGGATGGCGATCCGGCCACGGATATCACCGCCTTCTCTAAAGTCCACCAGGTAATCCGGCGTGGGAAGCTGATCTATCCGGCACGCTAGCTCGGCGTATTGCAACTTACCAACCTGGCACCCGATTCTTGAAGCTGGAAGCTGCGCCCAGCCCATTCATAACCGCGCCCCCAGCCAGGACGGCACGCCCTAAATTGTCGTGGTGTCTCCTGTGCAACATATAAGCGGTGGCGATTTCAGCTCCGAACAGCGCCGCTGCTGCTGCGACCAGTACCCCAGTCGTATGCACAAAAGGACGGGCCAGCGGATCGTATTCCTCGCCGCCAGCAGAGATGTTTTCACGCGTGACGAAGCTGTCGGCGGCCTTTGCCGCTCCGTCCAGCGCGACCAGCGTGATTGTCGACGGCGTCCAGAAGCGTGAAGCGGCCAGATCTCCACGCGTTATATAAGGACGCACCGCAAAAGCGTTATGCGCCACTTGAACGCGCATCTCTTGAGCAGCGAGACTACCGGCCACCGCCGCCAGCTCCAGAATCGCCATGAGTATCTTCATTGCACAGGCGGATCGCGCACACCGACCCTCCCATACCCATCGGAAGACAAGCGGAGGTCTTGACCCACGCAATCGAGCCTGGAAAACGGAGGTAACCGCAGTTCGGATGAACAACGCTGCTTGGACACGCCCTTCCAGTGCTGACGGCGTATTAAACTAGCCGGATCAGGCTGCGTTCCCAAACTCACATGAACACCAAACGCCCCAAGTTGCCCGTAATCTCTGCCGAGATGAAGGCGTGGTCGGCGGCGCTGAAAGCAGAGACTGGCGACTGGCCCGGCGTCAAGATGCGGTCATTCTTCGGATTTACCGCCCTCTACCGGCAAGACAGAATCTTCGCGCTGCTGCCGCGAACTCGTGCGATGGCAACGCCAGACTCCCTCGCCTTCAAATTGCAATCGCCAACACCGCGACTCCTGGAGCGACTGCGGAAAGATCCCCGGATTGGATCAACCCAGATGCAGAAGGCGCGCTGGTTCACCTTCGAACTCGCCACGGGCGGAGATCTGCACCACGCTCTCGATTGGCTGGCCCGCGCGTACGACGCGGCAGATTCGAAAAGTTGAGATTCGCGCAGCAGCGCGACGATCCGATATACGGGGAAATTTGCTTGGTAAGATTGCCCGGCCCGCCGCTTGGGTGGCGGCTGTGTGGGGTCGTGGGGTGTGGACCGGGCAACTCTCTAACTACTCAGGATTGCAACTTGATCATATTTGTACTCCACAACGCTTAACTCTGCCTGTGACGGCCATCACCATTCCTCGTGATTAGGACACACCAAGCTGTGACAAAGATCACCGCCAAGGCGGACGCCACCGGCTAATCTAACAGCGAAATCGCAACACCAAACCACTCAGGAGACGCACTCATGGCGTACGTAATCACCGACACCTGCATCAAGGACGAGCTTTGCGTAGAAGTCTGCCCGACCGACTGCATTCATCCCAAGAAAGACGAGCCGGAGTTTGAGGCCGCGACCCAGGTGTATGTCGACCCCGAGGGCTGCATCGATTGTGGTGCCTGCATTCCGGCGTGCACCTCGGATTCGATCTTCGTGGCCGAGGAACTGCCCGAGGACAAGAAAGAGTTTCTGGAAAAGAACGCCGCCTATTACAAGAAGTAGCGTGCGCCTTTCCCTCTGTCACAAAGACCGCTGGCCTGCGTCCCGCGAGAGCAGGCAATTTCACGCGTCCCCATTTCTCACGCTTATCGAGCAGTGGGGACAGTTTGTCTCGGACCTCCAGTCCATCAACGCACCGCCGAAGTCACTGAATAAATCCTGGCGACGATGCCCGCCGATAACCAATCAGATAAGTAATCGGCGCTTTGCCGGTTAGGTTCTCGCCAATCTCCCACACGTAGTCGCTCGCCGTCAGTTTGTCTACCATCTCACGTAGTTCCTTCGGCCGATACGTCCGCAGGCACGACACTACTCCATCGAACAACAAGACCAACGGAATGATCGGAACTAAATACGTCCAGACGAAGCGTGGCCAGCGGAACGGGCGAATCCACGGAGTGCAAACCAACAGCATGATATCCCAAGCAAGAATAAGGCCAATGGTTGTCGGAGCCCGCCTGGTTATCTCGAATATGCCAATACCTTCGCCCGCATCGACCGCATTTTGAAGTATGGCACGAGCCTCGTCGGGCGAAAAATGATGGAACGACGTGAACATCGTTCGAAACCCCTTGAGCTCCGGAGGAACATTCATAGCGTCCACCGAGGTGGGATAGAAACGAATGCGATTCTCGGAAACCCCTCTGACATTCTGAGATGCCCCAAGATTCGGGTATTTGTCTGTAAGCCAGATCTGCAGGGCCGGCGGATTTCCATTCGCCGTTGAAGATTGGAGTTTTCGAAAAAGGTCCAGCCAGGGCCCGCCGCCACCTGAACACAAATCGACAACCGATTGACCGACATTCGAATGCCCGAAATTCGTCGAGCTCCGTGCCCAGTCCAGCGCGCGTTGCAGCAGCGGAGCGATGGGCGCGTAGGCATTTAAAAGACCGAACCCAAACTGAAGGGCATCCGTAATCTCATCCCGAATCGAAGATGGGAACCACGGTTGTTCATGGATCTCGATGAACTGTATGCGACGCATGGCAGGTCCCAAAATGCAAATTCGACGTTACACTAATGAGGCACTACAGTGGATCGGAGAAGCTGAGAGGTCAACTGAAAACTGCTGCCTGATCGTCGAGGGCAAGCGCGCGGATGACAATGTTCACGCCGCTCCGAACGACTAGCGACCAACGACTAACGACCAACGACAAAATGATCAAATCCCCCCGAGGCACCCGCGACCTTCTCCCGCCCGACACGGCGCTCTGGAACCTCGTCGAAACCGCCGCCCGCGACGTCTTCCGCGCCTACAACTTCCACGAAATCCGCACGCCCATCTTCGAGTCCACCGAACTGTTCGCCCGTGGCGTAGGCGAAGAGACCGACATCGTCTCCAAAGAAATGTTTACCTGGGAAGATCGCGGCCGCGCTGAAAGCGACAAAGGCCAGTCGCTGACTCTCCGCCCCGAAAACACCGCCGGCATCGTCCGCGCTTACATCGAGCACAAACTCTGGGAGCGTGGCCTGAACAAATTCTTCTCCATCGGCCCTATGTTTCGCCGCGAGCGCCCGCAAAAAGGGCGCTACCGGCAGTTCTACCAGATTGACGCCGAAATCATCGGCCCTGCCACCGCTGGCAGCCAGTCTCCCGCACGCGATGCCGAGATTCTCGAACTCCTCGCCACACTGCTCGACCGCGTAGGCATCGCCAACTGGACGCTCGAACTGAATTCCGTGGGCTGCCCCGCCGACCGCGTAAAATTCAATGAAGCGCTCCGCCAAGCGCTCGCACCCGTAGTAGGAAAAATGTGCGCCGATTGCCAGCGCCGCGCGGTCACCAATCCGCTAAGAGTCTTCGACTGCAAGGTTCCAGGAGACCAGCCCATCATCGCCACGCTCCCCACCATCAACCAGTTTCTCGACGAAGCCTGCCGCACCCACTACGAAGAAGTGAAAAACATTCTGCAGGCCGTCGAGATTCCATACAAAGAAAACCCGCGCCTGGTCCGAGGCCTCGATTACTACCAGAAGACTGCGTTTGAATTTACGCATGGCTCGCTCGGCGCGCAAAATGCCATTCTTGGCGGCGGACGATACGACGGCCTATCGGAAGCGCTCGGCGGCCCCGCGGCCCCGGGGATCGGCTTTGCCATCGGAGAAGATCGCCTCGTTCTTTCTCTCACCGCGTCGGCCGAGTCGGTCGTGCGCACGCCTGACGTTTACGTTGCTCCGCTCGGCGCTGGGATGAATCGCGAAGCTGCCCGCGTGGCTCGCGAACTGCGGCGGCACGATCTGGTAGTCGAACTAGGCGACGAAGCGTTTCGCTTGAAAAAATCTTTCGAGGCGGCCGACAACATGGGATCGCGATATATCCTCATCGTCGGCGAAAACGAAGTGGCGGCCAATGCATTCGCGCTCAAGCATTTGGCCTCCGGCGAACAAGTCACAGTCCCGCGCGCGGAACTGGCCCAACGTATTTCGCGGAAGTAGCTGTTGGACACTTACCCAGACAATTTCCCGGCGGCTACATCGCCGAGAACACAGCCTGAGTGGGCGCTAGTGGGCATTCATCCGGCAGTGGTAAACTTCGCCCATGGCCACCAGGAAAACAGGCAAGAAGCAAACCAAGCGGAAGAAGACTGCAGCGATGAAGCCGCCAAAGAAGGCGGTAGGAACAAAGCTGCGTAAGAAAGCAGCCCCCAGGAAAACACTGGCGAAGAAGAGGTCGGCGACACACAAAATGGCTGCGAAAACGAAAGCAAAGACCAGCGCCACGAAGAAGAACCGCGCGAAGACACCAGACGTTTCCAGAAAACCGCTCCAGGGAAAGGGGCAACGCGCGAACCTCGAGTCATTTGGAGACGAAGAGGCGAAAGCCCGGTCGGCGGGCCAATCAGGAAGTTTGCAGGGGTTGTCCAATGCCGCAGGCGCCGATTCAGAAAGTGTGGACGAGTTGATCGAAGAAGGAAATGCGTTCGAAGGCGGTGTGGTGTCGGGCGTCGAGGCCGCCGACGGGGCCGACGAGCAGGAAGTCCGCACTCACGAGGTGCCCGAGGATGACGTTCCCGACGAGTATCTGAATCAAGATTAGAGGAAGTGGGTGATTGGAAAAACCACTCCGTCGGTCGCCTGCAAAATGGCAGCTGAAATTCCGCCAAAGTACGCCCAACCTCTGGAGCAGCTGGAGAAGTTGCTGGCCGATGGTGCCATTTGGGCGGGGGTTTTTCATTGCCGAGCTTGATTCCGCCAGCCCATCACACCGCACGGTGATGCCCGTCATTGAAGAGCACCGCCAAAAGTGGGTAGCTTTAGCCTGACGTTTCCGAGTCCTTTTCTTGTCATAAGGTCCAACCAGACCAAAAATCAAGGCAACTCGGAAATATCGGGTTTCCCCGACCTGAGCCCTGCACTTGTCATCGCTTTCCGAGCCGCGGAAACCTCCAACATCGAACTCATATAGCGGACGGAAGGGAGGAACTTTATGGCAGCCAGCCCACGCGTCGCCCCCCAAGTGGAGCCCGGTTTCGAGAAAAAGACCCTGAAGCTCTGTGAGCCAAAGCATATGCCGAAGCCCAAGCCGAAAACGGCCAGCCAGAAACCACGGGTCCGAGATCTGGCGGCCGAGATCTTCGAGGGATACGAAGAGTTCTTTGGCTGCGCTCCCGACTAGTACGCGCCAGCCCGCCCGGCAACCCGTCCGTCCCCGTCCCGGACAAGTGCGCTGGCGCTGGGCTATGTTGTCACGCCGGAGCGCCTGACCGTTGACTTGCGCGCTCCGGGTGTCTAACATCGGCAACCGGGCGTGGTCATTCTTTCACACGACCATTCAATTTCAGGAGGCGTTCTCTGATGACGCGTATCTCGACTCTTTTCATCGCTACTCTGCTGCTCGCCGCCATGGCTTCTGCGCAAATGCAAATGCCCAAGCCAGGCCCCGAGCACAAAAAGCTCGACTATTTCGTCGGTAACTGGACCTGCGACGGAGACATCAAGCCCGGGCCCATGGGGCCGGGCGGCAAGGAGACCTCGATCGACGAACTCAAATGGATGGACGGCGGTTTCTTTGTCGTCATCCATTCGACGTTCAAAAGCGCTAGCATGGGTAATGGCACCGGGATTTCCTTCCTCGGTTACGATGGCGACGACAAAAAGTACACCTATAACGAGTTCAACAGTCAGGGCGAGGCGGTCGTGTCCAAGGGAACTGTGGATGGTGACACCTGGACTTGGATCGGAGACATGAAGGCTCCACCGGGCAAAGGCCGTTTCACCGAGAAGATCCTGTCCCCGACTTCGTACTCGTATAAGTTCGACATGTCATCCGATGGTTCCAAGTGGACTCCGGTCCTTGAGGGTAAGTGCACGAAGCACAAATAGTTGAAATCGAACGTCGGGAGTCGGCGGCCGGGCGGGTGCGTGTCACTGACTCCTGACCTTTCACGCCTGACACCGCCTCCCTACCTCCCTCCATTTATAATCGTCAGTTCAACCCGATGCCCCAATTCCAGCTGGAATCATTGCAGTCTGGGATCATTGCGGCAAGACAAGGCGAAAACGTGCTCGATTTCCTAGGCGACCTCAGACGAACTCATATGTGCGGCGAGCTTCGGCTCTCCGACGCTGGCAAGAAAGTTGTGCTCATGGGATGGGTCAACCGGCGGCGCGACCTGGGCCAGATCATCTTCGTCGACCTGCGCGACCGCACCGGCGTCACCCAAGTCGTGTTCAGCCACGAATTGAGCGCCGATATGCACGAAAAGGCGGAAGCGCTGCGCAACGAGTTTGTGATCGCGGCCATCGGCACCGTCAAGCGCCGCGATGCCGACACCATCAATCCCAATATCCCGACCGGCGAAGTCGAACTGGTGGTGGAAGAACTGCGCATTCTGAACGTGTCAAAGCAGCTGCCTTTTCTGCCTTCAGACACGGTGCTGGCGAACGAAGAGATGCGCTTGAAATATCGCTACATCGACCTGCGCCGCGACGCCATGCAGTTCAACATCGAGCTGCGCCACAAAGTGGCGCTCGCCATCCGCGAAAACCTGGCATCGCTTGGCTTCTTCGAAATCGAAACGCCCTTTATGACACGCTCGACGCCCGAGGGCGCGCGCGATTATCTCGTCCCCAGCCGCGTGCAGCCGGGAACGTTCTACGCGCTGCCGCAATCGCCGCAGCTGTTCAAGCAGATATTGATGATCTCGGGCTTCGACAAATATTTCCAGATCGTGCGCTGCTTTCGCGATGAAGATTTGCGCGCCGACCGCCAGCCCGAATTCACCCAGATCGATCTCGAGATGTCCTACCCGCAGCCGGAGCGCGTCTGGGAAGTGGTAGAGAGCTTCCTGACGGCGGCGTTCAAAGCTGCGGGCCACGACATCCAGACTCCTTTCCCGCGCATGGATTTCGACGATGCCATCCGCCAGTACGGCATCGACAAGCCCGACCTGCGCGTGCCCGCCTTCACCGATGTGGGCGATTGTTTTACGCCGGATGAGCTTCAAGGGTTAGCCATAAATAAAGATCTGCCGGTGATTGCCATCCGCATTCCGCACGTAGGCGAGCTTTCGCGCAAGGAGCGCGACGACATCAAGCCGCTGTTTGTCTCGAAGGGCGGAGCGCGCGTCTTTGAAGACTTCAAGCGCATCGAGAGCAAGCATCCCGAGGCGGGAGCGAAAGTGCGAGAGAAGGTACGGACAAAAACAGGCGCGACCGCGGCGGACGATCTGCTGGTGCTGGTGGTGGGCTCGAAGCATTCGGGCGCAGCCGGAGACGCACATCCGGCCAGCAAGCGCAAAGTAACACCCGCGGAAATGGCAATCTACGCCTCGGCAGGATTGCTGCGCATAGCGCTGGCGCAAAAATATTCTGATCGCCACAAGCTTTTTCAAAAAGGCGATTATCGTTTCCTCTGGGTAACCAACTTCCCCATGTTCGAGTGGGATGAAAACGAGAAGCGCTGGATGGCTGCCCATCATCCGTTCACTTCGCCGCACACAGAAGACATGGACAAGCTGGAAACCGATCCCGCCATGGTACGTGCGCTCGCCTACGACGTGGTGCTGAACGGAACAGAATTGGGATCGGGCTCGATTCGTATTCATCGCCAGGATGTGCAGAGCAGAATCTTCCACGCGCTTGGCATGACGGAAGAAGAAGCGCGCTCACGCTTCGGCTTCTTCCTGGAAGCGCTCGAATACGGAACGCCGCCGCACGGCGGAATCGCACTCGGCCTCGATCGCATCGTGATGATTCTCGCCGGAGCCGATAGTTTGCGCGAAGTAATTCCCTTCCCCAAAACCGCCGCCGCGAAAGACCTGATGATGGAGGCGCCGACGCCGGTGGCGGAAGGACAGTTGCGCGAGTTGGGGATTGGGGTGGTGAAGAGGTAGGCGCTAGAAGCTTTTGGGTGGCGCAGCCGTCTACGGCTGCGATCTGAGCGCTCAGTTCGGAAGGTCTTAGCCGGTAGCTAGAGCGTCGCCGTCAGCCGCTCCTCCACCAACTGCTCAATCCGCCTGAGCACTTCGTCCTCGCTCATATTCGTCGAGTCAAGCACCACGGCGTCTTCCGCCGCCACCAGCGGAGACGCAGGGCGAGTGCGGTCCCGCCGGTCGCGCTCGCGAAGTTCCACCGCCATTGCCTGCGCCGGTGGGCCCTTCACCTGCTGCTGGTCCATCCGCCGCTGCTCGCGGGTCACGGGATCGGCGTCGAGAAAAATCTTTAAATCCGCATCGGGGAAAACTTTTGTCCCAATGTCGCGCCCCTCCATCACCACGCCGCCGCTGATGCCCATCTCGCGCTGCCGCGCCACCATCCACTCGCGCACCTTGGGATGCACCGAAACGCGCGACGCCCCCTCCGTCACATCGCGCTCGCGGATCCGTCCGGAAACGTCTTTGCCGTTGAGCAAAACGCGATTGCCGCCGATGGTGCGATCTAGAGTAATGCGTGAATCCTGCACCATCTTCAGCAGCGCATCCTCATCGTCAAATGACGCGTCCCACTCGATGGCCCGTAACGCCAGCGCGCGATACATCGCGCCGCTCTCCAGGTTCACGTAGCCGAGTTTGCGTGCCAGGCGGGAAGCGATGGTGCTCTTGCCGGCTCCGGCAGGCCCGTCGATGGCGATAATGAGTTTACGCGGGGAAGAGTTAGTCATTGAGCGAAGTGCATCGAGCGAGTACATTGGGCGAACGGAGTATTGTACACGGAGTGTGAGAGAGCTAGCTTACCGGCGCTGAGCGCCTCTTCGGGACGTACACCTGCTTCGGCGGAGTTACCTGCAGCAGCGACTTGCTCCCGACATGCACGAAACTCAACTCGCGCGCTGAAAGCAAAGCGTGGATGGCTTCTTTGACCCGCGTTCGCGGAACGAAGTTTGCGAGGAAGTTCTCGACCTCTCCTTCATCCACTGCCACCACGCAATCCAGATATTTCGAGACCAGCGCCGAGAGCGCTTCGGGCACGGAAATTCCGACGCCCTCGCGCACCAGATCCGGCGCCCAGCGCGACAATTCATCCCACACCGAGCCTTCCTCCACCGTATAATCCACGCGCGTGATGCGCAGTTTAGCCCATAGTTCGCTCAGCGCGCGATCGAGGCCGGCGTTCGAAACCGACCCGCCCAGCATCTCGCCCAGTTTAGTTTTCGAAATCGGCCCACGCCCCCGGATGATCTCGAACGCGTCACAAGCCAACGGCGAATAAGGAGACCGCGGTCCGGTTGCTGGCGCTTGCTTCGGGTTGCGCTCCCCGACGAGCGAATAAAAATAGGGAAACACCGAAACCGCCAGCAGGAAGGCGTTGTTCTCGTCAATCAGCGGAGCCTCGTAGGCTGCCCTATCGCGCAGCGCGCGCACCATGAGTTCGGTCGCCTCTTTCGCCCGCGGATCGGCATAGGCGTGCTGCCGCGTCGGCAGCTTCTCATCGGCCCCCACCCATGCCCCCATGAAAGTCGGCAACAGAATCGCAGGCCGCGTCGGATACATCAGACAAAATCCCACTGACTCCAGGAAGCCCCGCGCGTCATCAAGAGTGCGCATGGGCTGGCCGTCGAGGCGCCACTTGTGCATACGCGCCTGCAGTAGCTCGGACTCGGTCATGCTTTCGATTAGAACACAGCGTTGCGCTGTTCGCTGATCACTATCCAATTCCACGCGCTTGGCGAACAGCGAATAGCGAGCAGTGAAGGTCCTAGATCCTCTTGAATGCCTTCTGAATATCCTGCATGGAATAGCGCAGCACCACCGGCCTACCGTGCGGGCAGGTCATGGGATGCTCGGTTTTCGCCAGCTCCGCGAGCAGCCACTCCATCTTGTTCTGCTCGAGTGGCATGTTGACTTTGATCGCAGCGTGGCACGCAATCGAGGCCGCAATGCGCCTTCGCACCGCTTCCAGGTTAATGGCCTGATCTTCGCGCGTCAGCTGCTCGAAGATTTCGTTCAGCATGTGCTCGATCTGCGCCGCGTCCACGCCCGCCGGGGCGATCTTCACCGCGACGCTGCGCGCCCCAAAGGGCTCCGCCTCAAAACCGTTGCGTGCCAGTTCTTCGGCAATGTCGCTGAAGATAGCTTGCTGCGCCGGAGTCAGCTCGATCACCAAAGGCATGAGCAGACGCTGGCTCTCCACCTGCTGCGTCGAGCGCTGGCGCAGAACTCGCTCGAACAACACGCGCTCGTGTGCTACGTGTTGATCGATGATCCAGAGCCCGTCTTCGTTGACCGCGAGAATGAATGAATTTCGGATCTGGCCCAAGGGGTGCAGGGTTCGCAGCGACTCGAGAGTCGGCGCAGGTTGCGGCTCTTGCGCGATTGGCGGCGCGCAGCCGTGATCGGGAATCGGCTGATCGGCCATCGTTTGATCGATCATCGTTTGATCAGCGATAGTCGAACCAGAGATTCTTGCCTCCGGCGTGCGTGCCAGCGATACCGCCGCGTTGCCCTCGACTGCAATTCCGCCTTCAAACTGGAAGGACGCGCTCGCTGCTGGAATTGCCGGCGCCTGCAGCGCAAATCCGCCGGTAGCCGGTCCGGACAAGTCGCGCCACGGTGCGCGCTGCAAACCATCAGTGCTGCGCGCGCCATCGGTGAAACGGGGATTACCGAGGCCGGGACTGGAAAGGCCCCGACTAGCCGACGGCTGCGCGCCAATCTCGGTCAAGAACTGCGGTACGGGCCGTGCCTTCATCAACGCCGCCCGAACTGACTCGCGCACGAAATCGTGAATCACCGTCTGCTGCCGGAAGCGCACCTCGGTCTTCGACGGGTGCACATTCACATCCACCTCGGCAGTCGGCATCTCAATAAAAAGCAGAACTACCGGATACACCGTCGGCGGCAAAATGTTGCGATACGCCTCGGTGATGGCGTGCTGGATGAGGCGGTCGCGAATCAGCCGTCCATTCACAAAAATGAAAATGGAATTGCGATTGAGTTTCTGAATTTCCGGCTTGGAAACAAACCCATGCAGCCGGACTTCGCCAAAATCGTGCGGCGCGGGCGCCCCCGCCCGCGAAGCCTCATCATCGGCAGAGCCGCGCTCAGCAGCCTCCGCGCCACGCCGCCACGGCGGAGGCTGCGGCAACACAATACGCTCCAGCGGTTGCACCGCTGCCAGGGGAATCAGCTGGTCGAGGGTCTCGCGTCCAAACACTTGGTAAACACGCTCCCGATGGTCGGCCACGGGCGGCGCGACCAGCAACGCATTGGTCGCCGAATGCAATTCGAAATGCTTCTCCGGATGCGCCAACGCATAGTGCGTGACCAGCGAAGCGATATGGGACAGTTCGGTCGACTCCGACCGCAAGAATTTCTTGCGTGCCGGTGTATTAAAGAAGAGATCGCGAATCGTGATCGAAGTTCCGAGCGGAAGTCCGGCCTCTTCCACGCGGATGATCTTGCCGCCGTTGATTTCGAGGATCGTCCCGGCAGCCTCCTCTTCCGCGCGCGTTTCCAGATGCAGTCGCGCCACCGAAGCGATGGAGGGCAGCGCCTCGCCGCGAAATCCGAGGGTCGAAATGCTGAGTAGGTCGTCGGTGTCCTTGATCTTAGAAGTCGCGTGCCGCTCGAAGGCCAACATGGCATCGTCGCGCACCATGCCGCATCCGTTGTCGGTAATCTGGATCAGCTTCTTCCCGCCCGCCTCCACCTGAATGCGTATGCGCGTGGAACCCGCGTCCAGCGCGTTCTCCAGCAACTCCTTCACCACCGACGCTGGACGCTCGACCACTTCGCCGGCAGCGATCTGGTTGGCAACTCTCTCGGGGAGGACGTGAATCTTGCCCATGGGATCAGTCGCTAGTAGCTAGTGGTCAGTGTGACAGATTTGGAGGCGCAGCGTAAAGGCGGGTCGAAGTTGGTAGCGACCGCATCCAAGACTACCGTGTCGTATAGTTTTCTCGGGAGCACTGGAATGAAACATGCAATTTTAGGAGCGGGAGCCATCGGAGGCTTGATCGGTACGGCGCTGGGATCCCTCGGCGAAAACGTCACAGTCATCGTTCGACCAGAAACGTTGCCAAGCTTTCCGGGGAGCATGTTGCTCGATCGTCCATCGGGCCCGCTCACGGCACCGGCAAAAACCGTGGCTACTCTGACCGAACTAGTTGACGTGCTCTGGATCGCGACCAAAACCTATCAACTGCAAACTGCGCTGGAAACTGTGAAGGCGTCGCCGGGCTGGATCGTCCCGTTGCTGAACGGAGTGGATCACATCGCGGTGCTGCGAACACAATTTGGAAAAGAGCGCGTGCTCCCGGCAACCATCGCGGTCGAAGCGGAGAGGCTCGCTCCCGGACGATTCATCCAGCGCTCACCGTTCGTTCGCCTCAACCTCGCTAGCAGCGGCGAGCCGCTGTTGGGAGCCATCATTCAACGGTTGGGCGATCTTGGATTCACCTGCCAATTCATTCAGAACGAGCAGACTTTGCTGTGGAGCAAGCTGTGTTTCCTGGCACCGTTGGCGCTAGTGTCATCTGCATCCGGCATGAGCGTGGGAGAGTTTTCTGCGGACGCTGGGTGGAAACAGAAACTGAGTCTCGCGCTCGCCGAAGCATGTGCCGTAGCCAAGGCAAGCGGTGCGCAAGTTGACGCGCCGCAGATTCAGGCGGTTTTCGACAGCGCGCCGCCGGAAATGCGCAGCTCCATGCAGAAAGACCTCGCCGCCCGCCGGGAGCTTGAGTTGGACGCGATCGGCGGTCCGATTGTGCGCGGTGGGGAACGCTACGGCATCAATGTTTCGACCACGATGAACCTGATGGCCGTGATTCTCTCGAAGACTGTCGCTGCGCGAGTCGCTGAAACTTTCTGGGTTCGTTAGCGCGTACCACGCTTAGCGTGTACGATCGTTCGCGTAGTTGACCGGGCTCGGCAGCTCTTCTAGCCCTCGCCCCGCGAAGATTTCCCGGAATTCGTCCAAGAGCGCGTCGTGCACCAGTCCATTCGACGCCAGCGTTTCGCGGCTTGCGATCTGGAATGGGCCGCCCGAAAAGTCCGTGACCTTCCCGCCCGCTTCTTCGACGACGAGCACTCCCGCCGCCGTGTCCCATGGATTGAGATTAAATTCCCAGAAACCGTCAAACCGGCCCGAGGCAACATTGCACAGATCAAGCGCGGCCGATCCCGCCCGTCTCACTCCGTGGGTACGCAGCGTGAGCTGGTGATAGAAATAAATATTCGGGTTCTTATGCCGTTTGTGGCTCGGGAAACCTGTGGCGATCAAGCACTCTCCCAGATTCGCGGTGGCCGAAACACGGATTGCTTTGTCGTTCAGCCGCGCGCCACTGCCGAGTTCAGCGGCGAACATCTCGTCGCGCGTCGGATCATAAACCACGCCCGCGATCCGATGTCCCCGGCCTTCGACCGCAAGCGAAACGCAAAACACCGGATAGCCGTGCGCAAAGTTCGTTGTGCCATCGAGCGGATCGACATACCACTTGTACTCCCCGCCAGTTTCAATGCGTGTTCCCTCTTCACCCATCACGTCATGAGTCGGAAACTGCTTGCGAATGCGCGCCAGGATCAGCGCTTCCGATTCTCGGTCGGCCACGGTAACCAGGTCCACGTCGCCCTTATATTCAATCTTAACGTGCTGCCGAAAGTGGTCCATCAGCAGGCTGCCCGCTTCGCGCGCCATAGCCTGCATAGGAGAAATCAAATCCAAAGATTGATGGGATGTCATTCGATGTCTAGGCCTTCGCTTCCACGGCTGGGCGCTGGATCTCTGAGAACTGACAACCGGGAACTGAGAGCTGACTTACCGGTTACTTTTTCTTACTGTCTTCCGCGATATAAACAATCTCATGCTTGAAGATGAACAAATTCGGACCATCTTCGCGCGTCACGCGCACCATGTTCTTGTCGTAGTACTCAATCCAGCCGCGGACCACTTCGCCATCGGCCAGCTTCAGGCTCACGACCTTCTGCTTTTCTCCCAGCGCTTTCAGATAGGCCGCTTCTTCAAACGTCTCGTCCGGAGGCGGGGTGCGTTTCTTGTTGAATGTCGGATTTCCTGGTTGCAACGGCATGTTGTCATTTTACAACGCCACGTTAGGTCTTCATATAAAACGCCGCTTCCTCAGGCCGCACGACCCGCGGTATCCACAACGGACGGCGCAGTCCCCCAGGCCCCGGCGCCGGACGAGTGAGCGCCTTCCACCGTTGATATACCGCAAAGGAAAGATTGGTATCGACGAAGATGTCGCCGTAGCGGTCGTCGGCGCCAGCCCGCTCCACGCGCACCATCTGGTGCCAGCAGTGCATGCCGGTGATGGGGTCGGGATGCACAGGAAAAGTAAGGTTCTGGTGCACGCCAGCATCGCTCCACCAGACTCGCTGCGTGTCGGGATCAGACGTTTCATAGCGTTCCACTCCCGAGATCTGGCGCATCTTCCATTGCCCCTTGCCAACTTCTTGCAGGTCGACCCAAGCGCTCGACATGCGTTCGATCTGATCCTCTTTATTCAGGCGCCAGCGTCCCATATGGTGAGAGCAGGCGACCACTCCCGGCGCCAGCCCCTCGGTGATCCATGCATGCAATACGAAGAAGCCGATTTCAGTGTGCACTTTGAGCAAATCGCCAGTACGAATGTCACCGAGCCTCTTAGCGTCCGCCGGATTCAACCAGAGCGGATTCTTATGTGCGATCTCGTAAAGAAATTTCGAGTTCCCCGACCGTGTGTGAATAAGATGCGGCAATCGGAAAATCGGCAACAGCGTGTACACCTCGCCGTTCGAATCCTTGGGCCATTCCACGAGCGGCATGTATCGTGGGTCGAACTCTGGATCGAAATCTTCCGCGGGCGTTCCCATGGACGCCGCTTGCGCTGCCCGATGAATGTGGCTGCGATAATATTCCGGAAGCGCGAACTCCGGCCACTTCCAATCGGCCATGGTTTTCGAAAACAACTCCAGTTTTCGCGAAGGCGTGTTGTAGCCGACAACCGCTTCGCCATTGATCATTACGCCGACTGCTTTGCCATCCTTGGTGACCACACCACTCGCTTCGACTTTCGATCCCGATAGATCGGCCGGAGTCACCGGCTTCTCGTTCAGCTTGTAGACGTCAGTGGTCACTTCATACGCGCCGTACTTGCGCATATATTCAAGCGGCTTCAAGCCCTCTTTTGCAGCGGCCTCTGGCAATCCTGGAACGGAATTTTCAAAAATCCATCCATAGTATTCGTCAACTGTCAGCTTCTGTCCGGGACGATACGGAGATTCAAACCACTGCCGAATTCCCATCGAACCGTCGGGATCGATCGCCCAAGAGAGGTTGATCCAGAACTCATCCTCTTCCCAAACTTCTCCCGGATTCGCCTGATAGGTGTAGTCGAACTTCTTCCCTTCCCGTTCCTGCAGAACGCGCAACACCGGCTGGCGAAAGCCGATCCACTTTCCGGCGTAAGACTCCTGGCTCATCAGGTCGTGACGCTCCGAGCTGAAGCCCATCGGCAAAACATAATCCGCAAACCACGCCGTCTCGCTCCAAGTCGGCGTCAACGCGGCATGCAGGCCGACCTTCTCTTCGTCGCGCAGCATTTCGATCCAGGAAAATCCATCGGGATAAGTCCAAACGGGATTGAATACGCGAGTGAAATAAGCTTCGATGCGGCCGCGGCCTTCCTTGAGAAAGTGCGGGAGCAAGGGCGACATTTCATGAGTGCACAGCGGCCATTCCTGCGGATAGAGCAGTTCATTCCATCGTTTCTGCGGCGGTGGATTCTTGAACGGACGCGGCACGAATTTGTTCCACGCATTCAGATTGTGTCCGCCGGGAGTTCCCACCGAACCGGTCAGCACATGGAGCAGCATCAATGCGCGTGTCGATTGCCATCCGCCCAAATTGCCGGAGGCGCTGCCCCGCCACAGATGCGATGCGAAGCGGCTTCCGGCGGTCGCAATCTCGCGGGCGGTCTTGACGATGACCTCCGCCTTCACTCCACTTTCCTTTTCCGCAAACTCGGGAGTGAACCTCGCGTAGTGCCGCTTCAGCGCGCCGATCAGGGCTTCGAAACTTTGCCCCTTGGCGGAAAAGCCATCGACTTCAAGTTCTTCCCAGTTCGTCCAGGTCTTCACGAAGTTGGCATCGAATCGATTTTCGCCAAGGATTACCATCGCCATCGCCAGCAGCACCGCCGCTTCGGTGCCTGGATAGCTCGGCATCCAGTAATCCGCCATGCTCGCCGTATTCGAAAGCCGCGGGTCCATGACGGCGAGCTTTGCTCCGGCCATTTTCCCTTCGATGATGCGCTGCGCATGAGGATTGAAATAGTGGCCGGACTCAAGATGCGCGGAGAGCAGCAGAATGAAGCGCGCGTTCGCGTGGTCGGGCGAAGGACGGTCGGCATAGTGCCAAAGCAGATAGCCAAGCCGCGCCGAAGACGAGCACACATTCGTGTGCGAGTTGTGGCCATCAATGCCCCAGGCCTGCAGGGTGCGCTCCATGATGAAGTCATGGCCCGGACGGCCCACGTGGTACATGACTTCCTCGCCGCGATTTTCCTGAAACGCTTTGCGGATGCGCGCACCAAAGGTCTCCAATACTTCGCCCCACGAAGTTCGGGTCCATTTCCCACCGCCGCGCGGCCCGGAGCGCTTCATCGGATAAAGGATGCGATCTGGATCGTGAATCTGCGTGATCGTGGCCGGCCCTTTCGCACAAAGGCGTCCGCGGCTGGCCGGATGCTTCGGGTTACCTTCAAACTTCGTAACTTGTCCCGTTTTCTTATCGACATAGGCGAGAAGTCCGCAGGCCGATTCGCAGTTGAAGCAAATGGTGGGAACAAGCTGGTAGTGCTTTTCTACGCGACGTGGCCAGGCTTCGGCATCGTACTCGACCCAATCGTCCCATTTCTCAACCGGCGGACAATACGAAAGATGGCTGCCGTCGCGCTTGAAATCGGTCATTGCTGAATCTCCATAATGCTTTCCAAACTAGCTATTCGGCACGCTCTGCCCCGCCATCACAAAGCACCATTCAAAAATCAGCAGTCCAGCTAGAGCCAGCACGCTGGCCAGTCCGGCTGCGATGCGGCTGGACGCACCGAAAGAACCCACTAGCAAGAGCAATATCGGAATGACTCCACCCACCCCAACTGCCCCGCCCCAAAATGCGCGTGCGAACGGTCCGTGCGTCATCAGTCGAGCCCCGTAGCGCGCGTTGTCGGTAGTGTGAGGCATCGCAACCTCGCCGAGCAGCATGAGCAAATGCAATCCCAAGCTGATGACTAGCGTGGGAATAGCGAATGACAAAACCTGCGCCGATCCGCCGATGGCATCCGGAAGCAGCGCCAGCACCGCCGATCCACAGAGCAATGCTTGAACGATCAAATGTGCCGGCAGGAGCGGCGTTTGCCACAGGTCGCGACCTTCGCATTGTCCGAAGAGAAACGCGGTGTAGGCGGCTGCGCAGAATCCCACCAGCACTGTGGGCCACAACAGGATCGAAGTGCCGACAGAAAATGCCAACACCGCCGCCAACCAGAACACGCCACACAACCCACTGTATGCAATCAGAATGAACGCACCGCGCGCCAACCACGATTTGCTTTGTGGCGTGAACACCACCCTGAGGAATCGTTCCTTGTGATCGAGATCCCAAACCAGCAGCACCGTGGTTAGCGCCGTGAACAGCAGCGCGACGCTCGCGAGCGCAATATCCCTGACCCGGTTACCCGACAATCTTCCCAGCGCCATCGCGATCGCCGGCACAGCAAGCGCGCCCGCGCCGATGGATTTGGTCCAACAATAAGCTGGCACCTGCCATCCCCACGGACGCGCATGGGAAACGTCATAAGCCGCCAGTGCATCCTTCTGCAGCAAAGGACTATCGAGCGTATAAGCAGCACCGCCGCCAAACACGGCCGCATTGCGCTGCGACCACATATAAATCGACTCATGACGTGCCGCCGTCGGTACGATCGCGCTCTCATCGCCATCGATGTAGTAGAGCTTGGGCTGAGTTCCCTGCTCGGGCTTGCGCACGCGCACGGGCTCCCGCGCCACTAGTTGCGCCGCTTCGCTCGCAGCATCGCTCAGATCTCCAGCAATGATGGCGTGTTCCGGGCATACGATCACGCACGCGGGTTCCAATCCAACTTCGGTGCGATGCGCGCAGAAATGGCACTTGGTGGCCGTGCCATCGTCCGGGTCCATATAAATCGCATCGTACGGACAGGCCTGCATGCAAGCCTTGCAGCCAATGCAGCGGTCGGAGTTGAAATCGACAATCCCGTCCTTGCGCTGGTACATCGCGGTCACCGGACAGATGGTGACGCAGGGAGGCTTCTCGCAATGGTTGCAGCGCGTAACCTGAAATACGCGGCGCGTGTTGGGGAAAACGCCTTTCTCGACGTACTTGACCCAGGTCCGATTCACGCCCACCGGCACCTGGTTCTCGGTTTTGCACGCCACCGTGCAGGCGTGGCATCCGATGCACTTGCGGTGATCGATTACGAAGCCGTATTTCATCCGTAGAAGATCTCGACCCAAAAAACGTCAGTCAATCATACTTGGGTTGAGGCGATAGGGGAGTTACGTTGGTGACACTTGCCGTGCTGAAAAAGAAGACCCGATAGAGCGCCGGGCGTCCCCGCCCGGCCACCGAACTGCCAGACGGGCGAGACGTCGTTCCACTAGATCTGATAGTCGATATCTTCCATGATCCGCTGCAACGATGCAGACAGCGGCTCACTTCCGCCCGTGCCCTCTAGTTGATGCACTCGTTCCGCTAACCTGTTCACCTCGGACGCAACCGCGGCCAAGGCCTCCGAAAGCGGATCGTTAATTTGCTTGGGATCGGTGATCACCACTCGCTTGCCTTCCCGAAAAATGATGTGTCCCGGCACGCCCACCACGGTGGAATCGTCGGGCACGTTGCGCAGCACGACCGATCCCGCGCCAATTCGGCAATTGCTCCCCACCGTGATGTTGCCCAAGATTTTCGCGCCTCCGCCAACCACCACGTTGTCGAGAAGCGTCGGGTGCCGCTTCCCGTGCTCCTTGCCCGTTCCACCGAGCGTCACACCCTGATAGAGCGTAACGTCCTCGCCGACAATAGCAGTCTCGCCAATTACCACGCCCATACCATGATCGATGAACAAACGCCGGCCGATCTGCGCTCCGGGATGGATTTCGATGCCGGTGAGAAGGCGCGCGACCTGCGACAACCAGCGCGCCACGAGAAAGAAACCGTGGTTCCACAACCAGTGATTCATGCGATAGAACCACACCGCATGCAGACCGGAGTAGCAGAGATAAATTTCCAGGCGCGACTTCGCCGCGGGATCGCGCTCCAGCACCGTGGTAACGTCCTCGCGAATTAGCGACAACAGATGCGGCATGGGTCCAAGATTATGGGTCCAAGATTACGAGGACCGGTTTAAGGATCAGGCCGGAACTTGCGACGTTGGAATCTGCAACGCTTGGTTCCGGAGTCCTTCGAAGAGGATACTACTCAAGTAGCGCTCGCCGAACGACGGTAGAACCACAACAATCAATTTCCCGACATTTTCAGGACGGCGCGCCACCTGCAAAGCCGCGACCACCGCCGCTCCCGAAGAGATGCCTACCAGCAGTCCTTCTTCGAGCGGAAGCCGCCGCGCCATGTTGATGGAGTCTTCGTTGCTCACGGTAATCACTTCGTCAACGAAATCCCTCCGCAGAATGCTCGGAACAAAACCGGCGCCGATGCCTTGAATCTTGTGCGGTGCTGGTTTTCCGCCAGAGAGCACCGGACTATCCGTTGGCTCCACGGCCACGGCCTTGAACGACGGCTTCTTCGGCTTGATGTATTCGGAGACACCAGTAATGGTGCCCCCCGTGCCGACCCCGGAAATCAGAAAATCGACGCGCCCGTCCGTCTCCTCCCAAATCTCGGGACCAGTAGTCTCGTAGTGGATCTTCGGATTGGCCGGGTTGTCGAATTGCTGCAGCATGTAGCCGTCTGCGGTGCTGGCCAGCAGTTCTTCGGCTTTCAGAACCGCTCCCTTCATTCCCCGCGGACCCGGCGTAAGAACGATCTCGGCGCCCAAAGCCAGCAGTAGCACGCGCCGCTCCAGGCTCATGGTTTCGGGCATGGTAAGGATGAGCTTGTACCCCTTCACGGCCGCCACAAAGGCGAGAGCGATTCCGGTGTTGCCGCTGGTCGGCTCAATCAGAACGGTTTTTCCGGGACGAATCCGGCCGGCACGCTCGGCGTCGGCAATCATGCTCACGCCGATGCGGTCTTTCACACTGCCCAGAGGATTCTGGCTCTCCAGTTTCGCCACGACTTCGGCGACCGCGCCCTCCGTAACCCGGTTCAGTCGCACCAGCGGCGTGTGGCCGATCAGTTCCGTTACATCTCTTGCGATTTTCATAGATTTTCGATTCTCAGATTTGCCCGTCGATTCTTTCGATTTCTGCGTCGCCACGGCATCAACCTGCCCGGCGCCATTTAACACGATTAACTCTACTATATTACTAGTGTATAGTCAAGATTCAAGGGATACAAGCCGCAATTAGTGGCTCAGTGTGAATTCTATTTCCGTCGCTTCATGACTAGCCCGAAGACTACGCCCAAGGCTATTCCGATGCCGACGCCGAAAGGGATGTTATGTAGTGCTACTCCGAGCCCAGCTCCCACGGCGATGCCGATAGCTACTCCCACGCCCATGTAGTTCTTCATGTGCCTCCAGAAATTCCAACAATTTCTCTAGACTCCATCATGGTCCGCGAGACCGGCAACTGACCCACTATCCATCAACACCGCTTTCCGCTAGCGCGGGTGCGGCTTTCGCCGTCCCACCCGCGCCAGGATGCGACGCACTTTCTTGGGAGAAATCGAAAGCCGGGCCGCCACTCGGGACACTTTTCGGCCTTCGCGTTCCCAGACCCGGGCGATCACAATCTCGGCAAACTCTTCGCTGATTTGCCGGAACGTCTTCTCGCCCACCGCACCCTGCGACCACGCTTTCAGCGCCGGATGCACGCTTCCCTTGCGCAGAATTTTCGCGCCCAACGTCTGTAGATCCTGCCACATGTTGTTGTCCGGTTGATTTGTCCCGCACGACGCCCGCGCCAGGTCATATGATTCGCGAGCCGCTTCCGGATTGTCAAAAAACGAATTGCACTGCGTCAATCCCTGCCACAGATGCGCGTTGGCGAGCAACAGATGATGCTGGGTATGCTTCGCGAGATCAATCGCCTCTTGACTGAACTCGAAGGCGCGGCGCGCATGGCTTCCCGGATCGGCAGCCTCACCGATCTCTTCTTCCACCTTCGCATTCTCAATCATGCACTCCAGAATGCGCGCCCGGCCCATCAGAATGTAGTCCTGCTTCTCTTCCCCGAGCTCATACGCCGAGGCCGCTTCTGTCTCGGCCCGCTGAAAATCCCCACCATCGAGGTGGATGTACGCGGCATTCAGGTAAACTGTGCCGGCTCCGTGATGGCTTGGGCGCAACTGGTAAATGGCGCGGGCGGCCTCCAAGTGCTCGATCGCTTCGCGGCGAAGCTGAATTAGGCGGCCGCGATAGTCATGCTTGCGCGAATCTTTGTTCTGAAGATCGACACCGCGAACATCACCCCCGGCCGAGGTCTTTCGCCGCCGCTGGGCGTCGCGGTCGATTCTTTTCTGCAACTGAAGAGCGATTCCGCGCTTGGCAAGTGCCATATTGGCCAGCGATCGCGCCAGGTTTGCATGCCGCGGATCCCGCTTGCCATAGTAGCGAATCGCGCTCTCGAAAAACTCGATCGCTTTATCGAAGCGGCCTTCCCGGCGCGCCATGCGTCCGTAGAAGGATTGAATGTTGCCGAGCGTCACATAGTCGTCGGTCTCGCGCAGCGCGTTTTCCGCCGCCTGCGAGATGCGCACGGCTTCTTTCCATCTGCCCTGCTGAAAATAGAGCCAGCCTTCGAGCACCTGCATCACCGCCGCCATTCGCGGATGCCCTAACCCAACCGCCAGATCCTTTCCCTTCACGGTGTAGATCAGGGCTTCGTCGTACTCGCCTCGTCTCCGCAGGCAGCGGCCCTTCCAGAAATAAACAATGGCGAGCAGAAACCGGTCGTCCAGCTCTTCCCCCAAGCTCAGGACGAAGTCAAAATGGCCGATCGCCATTTCCATCGCCTCTTCCGCCATCGCCGCCATTCCCTCGGCCATGCGCAGGCAGATGTAGTCGACGATCGAGAGCTTCGATCGCAATCCCGTGTCCATGCGTTCGAAGTGTTGCAGAAGTTCTTTGAGCGGCGGCCCGCTGAATCCAATATCGCTCCAGATCGCGAGCTGCGCCAGCAGGCGAGCGGCATTTTCTTGGGAGGGATCGAGCTTGGCGATCAGATTCTGGTGCGATCGCAGACAGGCAATCCCGCGCTCGATTTCACGCGCGGCAACATGTTCCCGTAACTGCGAGAGGAAGGCTAGTTCAATCGGCACAAGGTGAATCGGGGGGTTGCCGGCAGTACCTCTGCGTCCGTGCATCACCATCAATTGACGTTCTAGTCCAATAAATCGTAACTGGCAAGCGTCAGAAATTCCGCAAACTCCGTACTCGTCGTCAGGTCTTCGAGAACTCGAGCCGCTTGGCGCAACTTCTCATCGTTACCCAAACCGACGCCCAATTCCCCTGCCCGCTGGTGGATAATCTCCTTCACCATGTCTGCCGTCACCAGCCTGCCATCTTTGAGGTGCGCGCCGTGCTTGACCCATTGCCACACCTGGGCGCGGCAGATTTCACAGGTCGCCGCATCCTCCATCAGGTTATAGATTGGAACGCAACCCGATCCCTGCAGCCATGAATGCAGGTACTGCAGCCCAACGTCGATGTTCCAACGCAATCCTTCGTCGGTAATATCGCCTGTGGGAACGTCAAGCAGATCTTTCGCCTGCACTGTCCGGCTGGCACGCTCAGTCGATTTCTTATCCGAAGAAATCTGATTCGGTTCCGGCATGTACTTATCGAAAATCTCTTTTGCCACCGGCACCAGTCCCGGATGTGCAACCCATGTCCCGTCATGGCCGGCCTTCACCTCACGAAGTTTGTCGCGCCGCACTTTCTCCAGCGCCTGTTCGTTGGCCGCCGCATCGTTCCGTATCGGAATCTGCGCTGCCATTCCCCCCATCGCATGGATGCCGCGCCGGTGGCAGATTTGAACCAGCAATTCGACGTAGGAGCTCAGGAAATGCGTCTCCATCGTGACCAGCGATCGATCCGGCAGAACGAATTCAGGATGCGCCTGAAACTTCTTGATGTAGCTGAAAATGTAGTCCCAGCGTCCGCAGTTCAGTCCCGCCGAATGGTCGCGCAATTCGTAAAGGATCTCGTCCATTTCAAACGCCGCCAGAATGGTTTCGATCAGGACGGTGGCGCGAATCGATCCGCGCGGGATCTTCAGTTCGTCCTGCGCAAAACAAAACACGTCGTTCCACAGCCGCGCTTCCACATGATTCTCCAGCTTCGGCAGGTAGAAGTAAGGGCCGGTGCCCTTGTTCAGCAAGGCGGCAGCATTGTGAAAAAAGAACAGACCAAAATCAAACAGCGCACCGGAAATCGGCTTCCCCTCAACCAGAAAGTGCTTTTCGTCCAGGTGCCATCCCCGCGGCCGCACCATCAGCGTGGCTAGATTGGATCCAAGCTGGTATTGTTTTCCCTCAGGACTCACGTACAGGATCGTCCCACGAATCGCGTCCCGCAGGTTGTGCTGGCCTTCAATATTATTGCTCCAGGTGGGCGAATTGGAGTCCTCGAAATCAGCCATGAAAACGCTGGCCCCGGAGTTCAACGCGTTGATAATCATCTTGCGATCGACCGGCCCGGTAATTTCCACGCGGCGATCGAGCAAGTCCTTCGGGATCGGCGCCACTTTCCACTCGCGTTGGCGGATCTCAGCCGTCTCCGGCAGAAAATGCGGAGAAATGCCGTGATCGATTTCCTGCTGCACGGTTCGCCTCCGCGCCAGCAGTTCCTGCCGCCGGGACTCGAAGCGAGCCGCAAGTTTCAACAGGAATGCCTGGGCTTCCGCTGTAAGAATGCCAGCCTCAATCTGCTTCTGGGTCAGCGCCGGGCTCTCAACGGAGTTCTTCTCAACAATAGTCGGGTTCATAGGTCAACATCATAGTCGTTCGCCGCGCCGTTTGCAGACCTGCATCCCACCCACTAGGTCATTTTGACCCACTGGCTCCCGGCGGACAGCGCCGTTTGTCAGGAGGCGTACTTCGCGTTCTACTGCACCTGGACGCAAACTTCTGAACGGGGATACACAAATGATGCTTTCGACCTCCAACCGGCACGGCAGCAACGGGCAAGGCAACAACTGGCAGAGCAGCCCTCGATGGCGTGGTATCGCGCGTCCGTACACCCAAAGCGATGTGAACCGCCTTCGAGGCTCGTTCCAGATCGAACACACCATCGCCCGCCACGGCGCGGAACGCCTCTGGAGCCTGCTGCATGACAAAGCCGAACCGTTCATCCCCGCGCTCGGCGCCATGACTGGCAACCAGGCCGTCCAGCAAGTCAAGGCTGGATTGAAGGCCATCTATATAAGCGGCTGGCAGGTCGCCGCCGACGCCAACAACGCCGGCCAGATGTACCCCGACCAAAGTCTCTATCCCGCCGACAGCGTGCCCAATCTCGTGCGCCGTGTCAATCAGGCCCTGATGCGCGCAGACCAGATCCACCACGCCGAAGGTCTGAACGGCGTCAACTGGTTCCCACCGCTCATCGCCGACGCCGAAGCTGGCTTCGGCGGCAACCTCAATGCCTTCGAACTAATGAAGGCTATGATCGAAGCGGGCGCCGCCTGCGTTCATTTTGAGGACCAGCTTTCATCCGCCAAGAAGTGCGGCCACCTGGGTGGCAAAGTGCTGGTGCCGACCACCGAAGCGATCCAGAAACTGGTCGCAGCCCGGCTCGCTGCCGATGTGATGGGCGTTCCGACCTTGATCATGGCTCGCACCGACGCCGACAGCGCCACGCTTCTGACCAGCGACATCGACCCGCGCGACCGCGAATTCGTGACCCGCCAGCGCACCGTCGAAGGCTTCTACCACATTAAGAGCGGTTTAAAGTCCGCCATCGCCCGCGGCCTTGCCTATGCCCCCTATGCCGACATTCTCTGGTGTGAAACCTCCAAACCCGATCTCGAGGAAGCCCGCGAATTCGCCGAGGCCATTCATAAGGTCTATCCCGGCAAGTTGCTGGCTTATAACTGCTCGCCCTCATTCAACTGGAAGAAGAATCTGGACGACGCCACCATCGCCGCCTTCCAGCACGAGCTTGGCCGCATGGGATACAAGTTCCAGTTCATCACGCTGGCGGGGTTCCACGCGCTCAACCTGGCCATGTTCGAACTCGCCCGCGGCTACAAGCAGGCTGGCATGACCGCTTACTCGCGTCTGCAGGAAAAGGAATTCCTGCGCGAGCAGCAGGTCGGCTATGAAGCCGTGAAGCACCAGCGCTTCGTCGGAACCGGATACTTCGATGCGGTGCAGCAGGTAATCACCAGCGGCACCACGTCCACCATGGCGCTCGAAGGCTCAACGGAGGAAGCGCAGTTCACCGACGACACAACTGTGCAAACGGGACATGGCCACGGCATCACGACTACTATGACTATGACGGATCCGTCATTCGATCCCTTGCTGACCGATGCATTGCTGTCCGATCCATCGCTGCTGTCCCCTTGCTGGGAGGCATCGGACGAACTGATGCCCTCGGGAGACTAACGTCTTAACAGGCTGCAGAAACCGCTGAAAAAGTCAGCGTTGCCTTGATTGCGGGTGGCGCAGCGGCTCTCCGTTGCGACAGGTAAGCTTGTTTTCAGGTTGGCTTTAGCTGCTTTTAGCTGCTGAGGTGAGACTGCGCCGCTCTTCCGCAACAAGCCAAACACTCACGCGTGTTCCGTCTTTGACCGTTCGCGCTTGTCTTCGCGAAGCTGTGCTGCCGTAAAGGCCGAGCCGCAAGTCCCGCATCTCCAGCTTGTAAACGCGCTGGTCACCAGGCTTGGCCCGTCATTTGTACTCTGGGGTTGGCTCGCACGCACCGCCAGAACCAGCTCCCCACCGCAGTCCGAACATTTACGTTTTTGCATAGCCCCAGTCAAAGTCTCGTTCCAAGACTCGTTCTAAAGAGAAAGAATAGGCCGCTCAGACGCAGCGTCCCCAGACTTAATCCTCCATCTACTATGGCACAGATATCCGGAAACAACTGGTCAATATTGACCGTCTTTTGCTGCGCCGCTGCTGCCTCCACGAGCTGAATGAAGGACGCGAGGAGGTTCGACATAAAAAAGATCGCTACGAAATTAGGACCCGCACCGATTCGAAGAACCTGCAGACGGAACTAGACCAACTGAAGGCGATGACTCCGATTCCAACGGCTCCGATTGCAACCGCTTTGGATAGACCGCACAGCGACGACACACTCGGGAGGAGCGCATTGGCGTGTGTAGTCCGGGTCAATGAAAGTGGGTCAAAATAAGAAGCACCCAGCGCAACCGAGAATGCTAGGCGCTAACCCGCACGGATACCAACTCTGGGCTGCAGTGGGAATTCTGCATCGACTTGACCGCGTCTTCCGCCGTAAATCTCCCCATCACCAGGGCCAGTTTGCGGTCAGTCGTCGTCTGGATGGGAAGCCGATCGATCCGCAGCACGTATTGAGGAGCGTGAGCACCGCCGCGGTTGACTTTTACAACAAACTTGATATTTTTCATGGTTCCCTTCCCGGTTTTCGATCTGTGTTCTTCGATCTGTCTTATCGCTGCCGCATGGACCTTGATCAGCTTGGGTTTGCAGTCGAAAATATCCCCAGCGGACTGGCAGTATCGTAACTCAGACTCCTCCGAGCAATCAAAGAGGAGACACTGTTCAGACAGGCTAACTCAGAGGAAATGAAAGAGATAAGGATAACAATTAAGTGCTTGCTCAAGATCAATATTAGGCTTGTAGGCTGCCATTGTCAAGTATGCCAACATCTTTCTGGTCAAATAGAACTGACCGGAACCAGTGCCCGGTTCCGGTCAGCGGAAATCATGCTTCCTAGGGGCCTATCAGCCTACTTGTTGTCCTCTCTGGCTTCTGCGATGTGTGCCTGTTGGCCCGCCTCGGACACAGCCTTTACAAAGGCGTTGCCGCTTACGGGAGTTGCAGCCTTGCCCGAAAGGATGTTGCGGAAGTTCATGTGCTTGCCATAAATGGCGCGCGTCGAGTCGTTATCCTGCTCCACCACCGCACCTTCCAACGTCAGGCCGGCGAACACGCCTTTCGAGCGCGAGTAGGTCAGGACTTCGGTATTCAGTAGCCAGTCGGTTCCAGCGGAAGCGTGCCGGCCAACCGGGCCTGCCGCAACCGATCCTTCACCGGTCAGTTCGAACTTGCTGGAGAGCAGGTGCTGCAAACCCCGGTCGTTCATGATCAGCATGACCAAGTCCACGTCTTCAACGCCGATCTGTAACCCCCAACTCCCACCGCCAACCGAAACAAAGGCAGGAGCGCTCCACCCATCAGCTGTGCGGCACGTAGCAACACCTCGACCGTGTTTGCCGCCAAAGATGAAGCCACCTTTGATCAGGTCGGGAACTACCAGGATGCACTTTGCGCCGCTTAACACTTCTTCCGGGATGCCTTTGTCGGGCGTCGACATGATGGCGTGCAGAACGTCCACCGATTTTTGCATGCGGTCGACCGAGTCCTCACGCGCCGATCCTGCCCACGCCATGGTTCCAACCATACCGATCAAACTCATCAATAGCAGCGACATTATCTTTTTCATGAATTGTTCCTTTGGGATCTGCGAAACTAAGAGGAAACGACTTCAGATGAACTGACTTAGCTCAGAGAACCTGAAAGAGAGAGAGGAAGTGCTCGACTCAATCGTCATAATCGCACAACCAGCGGCAGGAAAGCTGGTCTACATTGCTCACTTTGGCCAAAGGCTAGGGCGTCAGTCTCAGTCTCAGGAAACCCGGATGCTCTCCCTGACACATTAGACCTGACACCTGAGAACTGACCACCTGCCGGATGTGAGCAATCTTGCTCAGAATAACTGGCCTTCCTCGTGTCATCCTTATTGCATGGAACGCGCTTTTCGTCAGTTGCGCGAGCGTTTTCGCAGACGACTCACCAGAATTACCGCGTCCGCTTCGAAGTGGTTTGCTTCCGTTACGCCGCCGGTTCGCGGTTATGCATCGCAAAGGATGTGTCCGTTCTGCGGCTTAATAACCTCGCGGTCCAAGACGTCTTGCCTGGAGTGCGGGAAATCGCTCGCTCCGGCCGGCTGAATTTTGCAGACCCTCAATTGCGTGAAGGAGATCGACATGCTTTGGACAATCTTCGTTGTGCTTGTGATTCTGTGGCTTCTCGGTTTCAGCTTCCACGTCGCCGGCAGTCTGATTCATTTGCTGCTGGTGGTTGCTCTGGTGATGTTGGTCATTAAGCTGGTGAGCGGCCGACGTATAGCGTAGAGCCGTCGCTTAAGTTTGGAGGACCCAATGAAAAGGCAGTATCTGCACCTCTCCGCTTACTTGTGTGACGAATGCGCGGGCCCGGTCGTGGCGGGCTCGATCGCGGTGCGCGAGAATGAAATATCGAAAGAAACCGACAGCCGGGCAGTAGGAGCGATCTGCCTGACGTGCGGCCATCGGCAAAGCATGGCAACTGAACCAGGCGTCACTCGCAACTTTCCGCCCACGCTGTGGGACTCAACCAAAGCGATCGACGCGAGCCGGAGTACGACCGCATAGCCCAGGGCGGGGATATCCTCTGCTGCAGCCTTGTTCCACTGTTCCTAAGAGTGGTTCGTCCCGTGAACTGTCCCGCCACAGCAAGGCATCGTCAGTATCAAATTGCGCATCAAAACTTTGCATCGGAGCACAGGATGTCAATCTTCGACGAGCAATACCGAGTTGTCGCCATCGAAGGTGACTGCCTCGTCATCCGGGGAATTCTTAGCGGCGATCTGCTGACCATCGTCAATCCCGAACCTGACACTCCTCTCACCCCAGAAGACTATCCGCCCGGAAAACTAATCGCCCTGACCGATCCGTCCGCTGCGCCACTGAATTAAGTTTGAACTGATGAAGCGACAGCCCCCCGCAGGTCATAGCAGAATGAATTCTCATGGTGAAAAGGTTGGCAGCCCGGCAGGGATTCGAACCCCGATACGCAGCTCCAGAGGCTGCAGTCCTACCGTTGAACGACCGGGCTATATCGCGATTCTAAACCATTTCGCCGCACCCGCAAAACCGCTTGGCGCCGTCGATTGGCGGCGTAAGTGATGAGACCCGAGTTAGAATCTCTGGCAGCGGTCCAAAGGAGTTGCCATGCCCAGCAGCGAAACGCTTCCAGGAGCTTTTTCGGAAACCATGCCACCCGACACCGATTACGCCGAAATGGCGCGGCGTCCACTGGAGGCCGAGCACTGCGCACTCATCGTGGTCGACATGCAGGAAAAATTGCTGCCGCCGATCTGGGAAAAAGAACGGCTGGTGCGAAATGTGCAACTGCTGATTCGCCTGGCTGGCATCCTCAAGATTCCGGCGCTGGTGACAGTGCAATACGCAAAGGGCCTGGGTAACACCGTGCCCGACATTGCGTCCCTGCTGCCGGACAATCCGCCCATCGACAAACTGACCTTCTCCTGCTTCGGCAGCGATGTGTTCTGCTCCTTGCTGAAGCGCTTGCCCGGTCAGCGGACGACCGCGTTGCTGTGCGGCATGGAAACCCACATTTGCGTGATGCAAACCGCACTGGGAGCGCTGCGGGAAGGCTATCTGGTGCACGTTGCGTCAGATGCCGTCAGCTCCAGGACAGAATTAAACTGGCGGATCGGACTTGATCGGATGCGTGCGGCCGGAGCCATTCTTTCTTCCACCGAAATGATGATCTACGAACTGCTGCGCTCGTCGGGCGCCCCCGCGTTTCGAGAACTGCTGCCGTACCTGAAGGGCTGAGAATCAGTCGCCTCTATCCGGCCGCTGCCTCTTTCTGCTTCACTCGCACGACCGTGATCTTCGAGAATCCCTCATCAAACGTCGGAGCCTTCAGCTTGCCCGCCATCTTCCGCATGATCTCTTCTGGAACGGCGCGTCCACGCCTCTGGTGGCGTTCCATGCAAACTTCTACCGGGACATCGAAGAACACTCCCTGCACGTCGTAGCCGTAATCCTTGGCCAGTTTGATCCAGCTATGGCGGTCGTGCGGAGTAAGGTTCGTCGCATCCACATAATTCATGGGACGCCGCGCAATCAGCCGCGCCTTCAGCATCGAGCGCAGGTTCGAAAACACCAGATCCTGAAAGCGCTGCTCCTGCGCGTCATCGAAAAGAAGTTCGCGGAGCAGATCGCTGGAGAGCGGATGAATGTTGTGCCGCTTGAACCATGAACTCTTGCCCGATCCCGGCAATCCGATCGCCAGAACTACCGTTCCCTTGCTGGCGCGGGTGGGAGCCGGCGCCACTCCAGCGGGCGCGGCCTGGCTCGCCACCACCTGATCCGGCATAGTCCCGCTCGGCATAGTCTGTCCCGGTAAAGTCTGGCCTGAAATCGTCTGAGTCGGCGCAGCATCAGCCGGTAACTGCCCGGCCAGCGCTGGTTCCGTGGCAGACGGCTCAACTGCGGACGGCTCTGCCGCAGGCGCGGGTGCGAGCGCAGCCGCTGCTGCCCGCTGACGAGATCCGCCACGACCTCCGCGGCTGCGACGACGGCGAGTTGTTCGCGGTCTAGGCTCAGTCGAAGACGCTGCGACCGGTGGCGCAACGGCCTCAGACGC
>Ga0181536_10000468_pt1 | contig 48650 bp, 41 predicted proteins | sample PEATcosm2014_Bin_41_FD_121105 | JGI IMG/M metagenome (GOLD analysis project Ga0181536, IMG submission 121105) | Peatland microbial communities from MTU Mesocosm Facility, Houghton, MI, USA - PEATcosm2014_Bin17_60_metaG | ecosystem: Environmental > Terrestrial > Soil > Wetlands > Peat | place...
CGCCTTGCGTGCCCACGATGCGCAACTCGATCGCGCCGAAGGAAAACTTGACACGAAGCAGAATGCCGCCTAACTGACTATGCAGCCGCTACTCAATTCCAACAGCGCAACGGACATTCCCGCCACGGAGACAACCCAAGTCATCGGAACCCTGGCCGCGGTCTACGGGTGGGGCATGACGCCACTGGGATGGAAATATGCGCTGGCCGTGTGGGGCTATGCGCTCGTCTGGTTCCTCATCAACGACCTGGTGAAGGTTGGAGTTTACCGCCTCTTGCATCTGGGAACTGCCAGCCATCAGCGCCACTTGGCAAGAGTCAACGCCAGCCTTCATCCAGCTCCAGTCGTCAAGGTAGCCAACCCATCTTCGAATCCTGCTTTACCGAGCGAGTCCAAACCTGCGACCGCGCCACCTGCCGCAGCCGGTGCACCTGACAAGTCTGCCGGTACGGCCAACGATGGCTCACTGAACGGCCTTACGAGTGATGAGGCCGCCACCCGGCTCAGGAAGTTCGGTCCCAACGCGATGCCCGACGCGGCGGTGCATCCGTTGCGTTCGGCGTTAAGCAAGTTCTGGACGCCAGTTCCATGGATGCTCGAGGCTGCGATCGTGCTCGAAGTGGCGCTCGGCAAATACGTCGAGGCAGCCGTCATCGCGGCTCTATTGGTGTTCAATGCCGCGCTCGGGTTTTTTCAGGAGTCGCGCGCTCAGGCAACTCTCGCCGCGCTGAAGTCGCGGCTGGCGCTGAATGCGTCGGTCCGGCGCGGTGGTGCTTGGACAACTGTTCTCGCGGTCGGGTTGGTCCCAGGCGATATCGTGAAGCTGTCTCTTGGTGCCGTGGTGGCCGCCGACGTGCGCATTGTCGAGGGGTCAGTTTTGCTCGATCAATCCATGCTTACCGGCGAATCCATACCCATAGAAGGTGGTCCCGGCGTGCAGACGTATGCTGGCGCGCTCGTGCGTCGCGGTGAGGCCGTTGCGGAGGTCACGGCGACCGGAACGCGCACAAAGTTTGGACGCACCGCGGAGCTGGTCCGTACTGCTCATGTCACGAGTTCGGAGCAGAAGGCGGTTCTCCGTGTCGTGCGCAATCTCGCGATGTTCAACAGCTTCATCATTGTCATCCTAGTGGCGTATGCCTACCGGCTCGCGATGCCGCTTGCTGAGATCATTCCCCTCGTGCTGACTGCCATCCTCGCATCGATCCCCGTGGCCTTGCCGGCCACCTTTACCGTTGCGGCTGCCCTGGGCGCACGCGCGCTGGCGCGCCTGGGCGTACTTCCGACGCGGCTCTCGGCCGTGGACGAAGCGGCGACTATCGATGTCTTATGCGCCGATAAGACCGGCACGCTGACGCGCAACGAATTGACGGTGACCGCCATCCGTCCCGCGCCGGGCTTCGACGAGGCCGGCTTGCTGGGACTTGCGGCGGTAGCGAGCGCGGACGGCGGGCAGGATCCTGTCGATGCAGCCATTCGCTCCGCAGCCTCGAGTAAGAAAGCCAAGCTGCCGAAACTGATTAAGTTCATCCCCTTCGATCCCGCAAAGAAAACATCCGAGGCGACTGCCGTGGATCCAAGCGGCGGCGGCACCATGCAGATCGTAAAGGGGGCATATGCCGCAGTGATCGGCCTTGCGCCACCACTGCCGGAGTTGTCCGCGGCGGCAAAGGAACTGGAGGCGAAGGGTTTCAGGCTGCTCGCGGTCGCGGCCGGTCCCGGCGCGGCGATGCGACTGGCGGGATTGATCGCTCTTAGCGATCCGCCACGAGCTGACTCGGCGGCGTTGGTCACGGAGATGCGCACTTTGGGCGTGCGCACCGTGATGGTGACTGGCGACGCGCCCGCGACGGCTGCAATCGTGGCTCGTGCGGTGGGCCTCGACGGAGCCGTGTGTCCACCCGGGCCGATAGGCGACGCTGTGACGCCCGCGCAATTCGCGGTCTTCGCCGGCGTCTTGCCGGAGGACAAGTACAAGCTCGTGAAGGCTTTCCAGAAGGGCGGCCACAACGTTGCGATGTGCGGCGACGGCGCCAACGACGCGCCGGCCTTGCGCCAGGCACAGATGGGAATCGCGGTATTGACCGCGACCGACGTCGCCAAGTCGGCGGCCGGCATAGTGCTGACCAAGCCGGGACTCGGCGGCATCGTGGCCTCGGTTAAGGAAGGCCGCATGACCTTTCAGCGCATCCTGACCTATACCCTGAGCTCGGTTACCAAAAAGATCGTCCAGGTGCTGTTCCTGGCGGGTGGTCTGGTCATGACAGGGCACGCGATCCTTACCCCAATGTTGATGGTCATCATTATGCTCACCGGCGACTTCTTGGGGATGTCGTTAACGACCGACAACGTGAGTCCCTCGCCGCTGCCCAATGCCTGGCGCATCGGCAACTTGACGATGGTGGGGATATTTATGGGAGTCTGCGAGTTGATCTTTTGCATTGCGGTTTTGGCCATCGGCAAATTCCGGCTGGGGCTTGGAATCGAGGCGCTGCAAACGATGGCCTTCCTCGCCGTTGTGTTCGGCAATGAGGCATCGCTCTATGCTCTCCGCGCACGCCAACGCCTGTGGTCCATGCCAAGCCGCTGGCTCGTTCTATCGTCCGTAGCGGACGTCCTGATTGCTTCGACGTTGGCCGCGTGCGGGATCGTAATGACGGCTTTGCCAGTCATCGTTGTGGCCGGCACGCTGGCCGCGGCAGTTGCCTTCGAATTCGTCGCGGACGTCGCGAAATTCCCGGTATTGAAGCGCCTTCGGATCGCTTAGAGGCGTGACTTCGGTGTCACGTCGCGCGCCGCGAGGCGGCCGCGCCGAACCCCGACAAAACGCTGGCCATGCCCACCATCCGTCGTGCCGGGGTAACCTTCTTGTGGGATCAAGCAAGATTAAAACGTCGAGATCGATTGCAGCTCCCGAACGGAATACTCATGTCAAACCCGTCACCGATTCTGCACAAATCTGCCACAAATTTTCTGACCGGATCCGGTCGATGAGAAAAAACGTCGAAATCTCAGGTGCTTACGACAGGCGTGGTGCCCCGGCCGGGAATCGAACCCGGACTTGAGGTTCCGGAGACCTCCGTGATGTCCTTTTCACTACCGGGGCGCAAAAGCGGGTGACTGCCGAAAGCAGTATATCAGCCGGGCAGGGCGGACAAGAGCGCGTTGCGGCCCACCGCTGATTCAATCGCTCAAACAATAGGGGGATGCGGCCGCATCGTCAGCGGAATACCGTCCGCCATCGCTCGCGCCGAGGTACTCGCCGATGCGCCACCGGCCTCGCGATGCCGTCGGCTCAGACCGCTTCGGCGTCGCGTAACGCTCCGATCTCTTCCCACGAGTAACCGAGCTCGAGCAGGATCTCCTCGGTGTGCTGGCCGTGCTCCGGCACCGGCTTTGCCTCCGTTGCGATCTCGCCGTTGAGCGATACCGGGCATCCGGTCACCGTCATCTTGCCGGCCACCGGATGATCGAGGTCGAGCAGGTAGCCGTTGGCGCGGGCCTGTTCGCTCTTGAGCACCTGCTGATGCGTCGCGACCTCCGTCACCAGGATGTCGGCTGCGGTGAGCTCCGCGAGCCATTCGTGCGTGGTCTTTTTCGGGAAGATGCCATCGAGGATCTTTTCGATCTTCTCGCCGCGAAAATTGCGCGTGGCGTTGTCGAACGCGGGGTCGTCTTGAAGCTCCTGGATTCCCATGATGCGGCAGAAATCGGGCCACCGTTTGTCATCGACGCCGGCGATACAGATGAAGCTGTCCCTGGTGCGAAATCCGCCCCATACGCCATGCAGAAACGGATGGCCCCGGCCCGCGCGCGGCGGCTCCTCTCCGGTCATCGACGAGTAGTTCAGCTCGAAGCCTTGCGCCGCGATCATCGTGCCGTAAATCGACGCATCGACCTTCTGGCTCTTGCCGGTCCGCTCGCGCGCGAACAACGCCGCCATCACGCCGCCCGCCAGCGTCAACGCTCCGGTCTGATCCGCGATCGCCGCGCCCGCCGCCAATGGCGGATCCGACGGCATCCCGGTCTTCGACATCAGGCCGCTCGCCGCCTGCGCGAGCGTGTCGCGGCTCGGCCGCGAGACCCACGGACCGCGCGGCCCCCAGGAACTCGCCTGCGCATACACGATCTTCGGGTTGAGCTTGCGCGCTTCTTCGTACCCGAGTCCGAGCCGGTCAAGCACGCCCGGCCGATAGTTGGTGAGCAGCACGTCGTGGCTCGCAACCATCCGCTTGACGACCTCGATGCCGGCTTTTTTCTTGAGGTCAACCGTGATGCTGCGCTTGCCGCGATTCATTGCGATGAAATAGTGCGAGACGTTCGCGTTCTTCATGTCCGGGCGTCCGATCAGTCCCGCCAGCAGCCAGCGGCTCAAGTCGCCGGTTTCGCGATTCTCGATTTTGGTGACTTCGGCTCCCATATCGGCCAGGAACAGTCCCGCGAATGGGCCCTGGATCTCCTGCGCGATCTCGATGACTTTGATTCCCTCGAGCGGCTTACTCATGGTTTCCAACCCCTGCGCGAAAAGCTGTGCTTCGACGAAGCGGGCGCATTATCACGCTCTTTCACGCCGCTCTTCAAGCCCGCGACGCGGGCATTCGCCGGCGTGAGCGAATCGCATCTGTGCGCGATCGAGTGCATCTCTCACTCACGCGTGATATGCGACCTTTGGCAGTCGTGACGCCCGCCGCTAAGCTCCTGCGCATGGAGCAGAGTATTTACGAATTCCCCGACATCTTCCGCCGCGTCCACATGGAACGTGCGGGGGAAATTGAACAGGAAAGCGCATTCTTGCAGGAAGTCTGGCGGCGTCATTACCGGCGGCCAGTGGCGCGCGTGCTGGATCTCGCGTGCGGCAACTCGCCCCATGGGCAGATTTTCGCGCGCGCCGGAATCCAGGCGGTGGGCGTCGATGACTCGCCGACGATGATCGCAGCGGGGCGCGCCGAATCGCGCGGCGTCGCAGCGATGTGTTTCTATCGCCGCAAAATCGAGCGCTTTACATTGCCCGAACGCCCCTTCGACGCCGCCATCTTCATGTGCGAGACCTTCCCCGTTCTTACGACCAACGCCGCCCTGATATCCCATTTCAAGTCGGTCGCGGCGCTACTCAAGCGCGGCGGGCTGTATTGCATCGATATCGACCGCCACGACGGCGTGGACCTGGTCAAACGCCGGCGCTTGTGGCGCGAACGCAAAGTCAAGATCGGTCCCGTCCGCGTTGATGTGCGCGAATTCCATCGCCCCATCAAATGGTACGACGCGATGCATTCGATTTACGAACTCGAATGTACAATTCGCTTCCCCACGCACAAGGTCGTCACGCGCGATTCGATTCCGGTGCGCTACACCACGCCGCCGCTGATGGATTTGCTCGCACGCGCGTCGGGATGCTTTGAATTGATCGCGTGCTACCCGGACCTCTCGTTCACGCGGCCGCTGGCGGAGTGCGGCGGCCGCTGGTTCGCGGTGCTGAAACGCGCGTAATGAATCGAGTCCCGCTTCATCGCTCCACCCAATTCACTGGGCTCGCGCTGACGGTGGGCCGCGTCACCACGAGGCGAGGGCGCTGAGCAGGTCGCGCATCGCGGCGGCGGGATTGGAAGCATCATAGATAGATCCGATCACGGCGATGCCGGCGGGACGCACGATCGGCCCGAGTGCTTCCGCAGCTGCGATCGAGCGGCCTAGTTCGCGGACGCGCGCCGCCGTGATCCCGCCGAGCGCGAATACTGGAATCGAAGCGGCGCGACGCGCCGCGATCAGCCGCTCGGCTCCCCGCGCGGTCGTGTAACTTGCCTTCGAAAGCGGATCGAATACCGGTCCGTACACGACGAAATCTGCACCGGCCCGCGCCGCGGCAATGATTTCGGCATCATCGTGCGTCGATACGCCAACGAGGCCGTCATGCCCGATCAGGGCGCGCGCATCGGCGACGGCAAATGAATCGGCCGGCAAATGAACGCCGTCGGCGTGCACGGCAAGCGCCACGTCGATGCGATCGTTGACGAGGAGGCCGGCCCGATGGCGATCGCAAATCGTGCGCAACTCTCGCCCCAACGCGACTAGTTCGCCCGCTTCGAGATCTTTTTCGCGCAATTGCACCGCGACCGTATTCGGCGGTGCCGCCGATAGCGCCGCCGCCGTCATCGCGATCAGTCCGCCGCGATCGGCGGCGAGCTTACGGTCCGTGATGAGATAAATCTTGAAGGTCGTCTCGATTGATTGCTCCTTACGCTGATCCAGCGTTCGAGCAGCGCGAGCGTCAATCACTGAAAAAAGCAACGCGGGCGCCCACCATGATGAGGTATTTGCGGGGCGAAGCCCGCATCTTCACAACAGGGAAGTCTGAAACCTCAGTGAGGTTTCAGTCTCCGAAAAACTTACAGTTTTGGGCTCCTCAACAACGCTCCCCTGCTTTAAGCGCTAGCGAATCATTCCGGTCAGCGGGCTCGACGCTGTCGCGTAAAGCTTCTGCTCGATACGCCCGGCGTGGTAAGCGAGGCGGCCGGCTTCGACCGCGAGCCGCATCGCACGCGCCATCGCGATCGGATGCTTGGCGCTCGCAATCGCCGAATTGATCAACAGCCCGTCGCACCCGAGTTCCATCGCTTCGGCCGCGTCGGAGGCCGTGCCCACGCCCGCATCGACGATCACCGGCACCTTCGCCTGCTCGAGAATGATGCGCAGGTTAAACGGGTTGCGAATCCCCATGCCCGAGCCGATCGGCGCCGCCAGCGGCATCACCGCGGCGCATCCGATTTCCGCCAGCCTGAGGCATGCGACCGGATCGTCGGTGATGTAGGGCAGGACCTTGAAGCCGTCCTTGACCAGGATTTTCGCGGCTTCGAGGGTCGCCGGCACATCGGGGAAAAGCGTCTGTAGATCGCCGATGACCTCCAGTTTCACCAGGTCACCGACGCCGGCCTCGCGCGCGAGGCGGCAGGTGCGCACAGCATCCTCCACCGTATAGCAGCCGGCCGTGTTCGGCAGGATTTGCCACTTCTTCGGATCGATATAATCGAGCAGATTTTCCTTGTTCGGGTCCGTTATATTCACGCGGCGCACGGCGACGGTGACGATCTCGGCGCCGCTCTCCTCGATCGCCGCACGGGTCTCGGCGAAGTCGCGATATTTGCCCGTGCCGACGATCAGACGCGACTTGTAGCGCCTGCCTGCCAGTTCGAAGGAGTCGTCTTTCATTTCACTTTCCTGATTGCCGGCGTGAAGCATGGCGTGCGATCATCCGCCGCCGACGAAGTTAACGATTTCGACGATATCGCCCGACGCGAGCGTGACGTTGTTCCATTGAGCCTTGGGCACGATCTCATAGTTGATTTCGACTGCGACGCGTCCGCGCTTGAGGTTCAGCCCATCAATCAGTGCGGTCAGGCGGGCGTCGCTATTGACGGAGAACGGTTCGCCATTGAGGGTGATTTGAATATCGCTGGACATCGAAAGGCCGCTTCCGAATTCGTGGGGAAGCGGCCGTATTGCGGGACCCGATCGTTCCGCATTTGGACTGGCTTCCCTACGCCGGCATTACCCGGATCAGGTTCAAGGGGTCCCCTTGCGAGTTCTCAGTGCTTGCGCACGCCCCCAGCCGTCCCGAGCTATACCACCGCCGATCCGCGTCTGTCAAAACGCACGGTGGATTAAGAACGTCCCCGCATGCGGGTACCCGTCCTTCGGCCAGCTAAGGGTCCGATGATGTTCGGCTACGTGTCCTAGATTGGAAGATTCAGACGAGGATCATCGCTGGCGACGCAAACCGCGTTCGCATTTGCGGATTGCTGCTGATTGGCCAGCCGGGCCGATTCACACACTTGAGCCTTGTCGAATGACTGCTCAACCTTCCATTTACTGAGCTGGGCGGACCTATCGGAGCGTTCGGGGCCGACCCACCAGATTCTGGTTGTAGGCGGCACAATCAGATACCAGCCCATCAGGGCTAGCGCGGCAACATGTCGTGTCTTCATCGTGCGACGGTATCAGGTCAACCAGGTTTACCCTAATCGAAGTTCAGAGGCGGCGGCTGTTGATCCAACCGGCACCCATCCACGCGAGTTGATTGCGCGCGCCGCTCGCGCGGCGGATGATCGGCGCGAGGCGTCGTCGCGGGCCGTTGCGACGCCATCCGCATAATCAGGAACAACGACCCGGCTCTTCTATGACGACAGCGAGTGGGCGGCCGACCTTCGCGGAAATCGACCTCGGCGCGCTGCGTGCGAATTACCGTGCCCTGAGCGCCTATACGAACGGCGCCTCGATCATGGCGGTGGTCAAAGCCGACGCCTACGGTCATGGCGCGGTCGAAGTCGCGCGCACGCTGTGCAAGGAGGGTTGCGCCCATTTCGGGGTTGCCACCGTTGAAGAGGCGCGTGAACTGCGCGCGGCTGGGCTCGCCGAGCGTATCTATCTGCTCGCCGGCTATTTCGCCGATCAACTGCCCGAGATCGTGGCACTCGACCTGACCGCTCCGATCTTCGATCTCTCTCTGATCGAGCCACTGGAGCGCGCGGTGAGCTCGCAGGGACGCAGCGGCTTTCCGGTTCATCTCGAGATTGACACCGGCTCGACGCGGCTCGGAATTCTTCCGGCGAATTTGGGCGAGGCGGCCGAGCTGCTGCGTCTCGCGCCGTCGCTGACGGTGGAAGGGGCGAGCACGCTGCTCGCCAATGCGGGCGATCCGTCGAGTCCGATTACCGATCGGCAACTAGCGGTGTATCGCGATGCGCTCGCGACGCTCTGGGCCGCCGGCTTCAAGCTGCCGGTGCGCCACGTGGCCAATTCCGCCGCGATGGTGCTGCGCGCCGACGCCCATTTCAGCCTGATGCGCCCGGGGCTGGCGCTGTATGGGCTGCCTCCGGTGCAGGCGGTGCGCGATCATGTCGAGTTGCGGCCGGTCATGACCTTCAAAACGCGCGTCCTTCAAGTAAAGCGCGTGCCGGCCGGCAGCGGTGTCAGCTATGGCCATACGTTCGTGACGCCGCGCGAAAGCGTAATTGGCGTGCTGGCGGTCGGTTATGCCGACGGTTATCGCCGCGGCCTGCAGCACGGCGGTGAAGTACTCGTGCGCGGACGTCGTGCGCCAATCGTCGGCGCTGTATGTATGGACTTGACGATGGTTGATTTGACCGAGGTTCCTGACGTCGAAATCGGCGACGAGGTCATCTTGTGGGGTGGCGCCGGTGAAGCGATGATCAGTGTGAATGATATCGCGCGCCTGGCGCAGACGATTTCCTACGAGATGCTCTGCACCGTTGGCCGGCGCGTACCGCGCGTTTATCGGAGATGAAAGTATCATGGCTCCTGGAAGTGTAAAGATTGGCCGCGCGCTGATCGGCGTGTCGGATAAACATGGGCTGACGGAACTGGCCGAGGCGCTCGAGCGGCACGAGGTCGAGATGCTCTCGACCGGCGGGACCCAGGCAGCGTTGAAGCAGGCGGGTGTGGTCGTCAAGTCGGTGGAGGATTTCACCGATTTTCCGGAAATTCTCGGCGGGCGCGTCAAGACGCTGCATCCGAAAATCCACGGCGGCATCCTGGCGAAGCGCGACGACCTGACCCATCAGCGCGAGATGGGGCGCCACGGCTTCGAGCCGATCGATCTGGTGGTCGTGAATTTCTATCCGTTCGAGCAGACCGTCGCACGCGCCGGGGTAACGCTCGAAGAGGCGATTGAAAAGATCGACATCGGAGGGCCGACACTGGTGCGCGCGGCGGCCAAGAACCACGCCGACGTGGTGGTGGTGGTCGATCCCGCGGACTACCCGGCGATTATTCGCGAGCTCGACGAAAGCGACGGCTTCATCTCGGTCGAAACGCGCTGGCGCCTCGCGCGCAAGGCCTTCGCCCGGGTGACCGCTTACGACTGCGCCATCTCGAATTATCTCGGCAGCTACGCGGGCGGCGAGGCCGGGCCACTCAGCGATACGTTCAGCCTCTCGTTGCCGCGCGCGCAGATGTTGCGCTATGGCGAAAACCCACATCAGACGGGTGCGCTCTACGGCGACTTCCCGCGCATCGCTGAACAACTTCACGGCAAGGAGCTTTCCTTCAACAACGTCTTTGACATCAGCTCCGCGATCAATCTGATGATCGAATTCGGTGACTACCAGGACGCGGTGGTCGCAATCCTCAAGCACAACACGCCCTGCGGTGTCGGCGTCGGAGCGACGCTCAAGGCGGCGTGGGACAAGGCCTTCGCGACCGATCCGGATTCGCCGTTCGGCGGCATCGTCATCAGCAACCGTCCGTGGGATCTCGAATTCGCGCGCGCCGTGGACGAACTGTTTACCGAGGTCTTGATTGGGCCGGACTATCCGCCCGAAGTTATCGAGTTTCTGCGCAAGAAAAAGAACCGCCGCGTGATGCGCTTCCATCCGGAGGCGATCAAGCGCGACGAACTCGATTTGAAAAAAGTCGTCGGCGGGCTGCTGGTGCAGACGCCCGACTTGAGTATCGAGGATCCGCACGCGGCTAAGATCGTGACCAAGCGCGCGCCGACGGAGGCCGAGATGCGCGCGTTCGGCTTCGGTATCCGCGTGTGCAAGCACGTTAAGTCCAACGCGATCGTCTTCGTCGCCGAGGACCGTACGCTGGCCGTCGGCGGCGGGGCGACCTCGCGCATCGATCCGGTGTACGCGGCGCGCGAGAAGGCGGCGCGCCTGGGCGTCTCGCTCAAGGGGTCGGTGCTGGTGTCGGAGGCGCTGTTCCCGTTCCCCGACGGACCCAGTTTGGCGGCCGAAGCCGGCGCCACCGCGATCGCACAGCCGGGCGGCGCGATGCGTGACGACGAAGTGATCGCGGCGGCGGACAAGTTCGGCCTTGCGATGGTCTTCACGGGCGTGCGCCACTTCCGCCATTAGCGGCATTCCATGCCGTCGGTGGGCCGCGCTCGCGTTGCTCGATCGTCGAAATCCTTGCGGACTTCCGGCAATGCGAAGCTCTTACTAATGGGAAGTCTGAAACCTCAATGAGGTTTCAGTTTCCGAAAAAACTTATAATTTTGCGTTCCTTAACCACTCTCTTTTGTCCCAACGCCCTCAGGCGAATTCCAACCGCCGCCCCGCTATAATCTCCTCCGATGAAAGTTCTTGTCGTCGGCAAAGGCGGCCGCGAGCATTCGCTCTGCTGGCGCCTCAATCAGAGTCCGACCGTGTGGGGGCTTCACTGCACGGGCGGCAGCCCAGGAATCAACCAGGTCGCGAAGCCGGTCGCTATCGCGCCCGACGATTTCGCCGGGCTGGCGCGTTTTGCCGCCGGCGAAAAAATCGACTTGACGATCGTCGGTCCCGAGGCTCCGCTGGCGGGCGGGATCGTCGATGAATTCGAGCGCGCCGGCCTCACGATCTTCGGTCCGTCGAAAGCCGCCGCACAACTCGAGGCGAGCAAGGCCTTCGCAAAACTCGTGATGCGCGCCGCGGGTGTGCCGACGGCGGACTTCGAAACCTTCGACGACGCCGACGCGGCGCGCCACTATGTAAGATCGATCAAGCGGCCTTGCGTCGTGAAGGCCGACGGTCTTGCGATGGGCAAGGGCGTGACCGTTTGCGATAACGCGGACGCGGCGCTCGCGGCGGTCGATGACGCGATGGAAAACCGGCGCTTCGGCGCCGCTGGCGCGCGCGTCGTGATCGAGGAAGTGCTGCACGGTGAAGAGCTCTCGTTTTTTGCGCTATGCGATGGTGCCGAGGCCGTCGCGCTCGGCTGTGCCCAGGATCATAAGGCCGTGTTCGACGGCGACCGCGGGCCGAACACCGGCGGAATGGGCGCGTATACTCCGGTGCCGCGTTACGGCGCGGAGTTTGAAGCACGCGTGATGCGTGAGGTCGTGCGGCCCACCCTCGCTGCGATGACGGCGCGCGGAACTCCCTTTCGTGGCGTGATGTTCGTCGGCCTGATGGTCGAGGGCGATCGCATCAACGTGCTCGAATACAACGTGCGCTTCGGCGATCCGGAATGCGAAGCGTTGATGATGCGTTTCGATGGCGACCTCGCCGAAACTTTGCTCGCGATCGCGCAGGGCAGGGCGCGCGAGGTCGCGATTCGGCTTTCGCCGCGCACCGCCGCCACCGTCGTGCTCACCTCCGGCGGCTATCCGGGCGACTACGCCAAGGGAATGCCGATCGCGGGATTGGAACGAATCGACGGAATCGAGCCGTCGGCGGCGAAGGTGCGGTGGGCGATGGAGAGAACCCGCGTAAAGGTCTTCCACGCCGGCACCGCCGAACGGGACGGCGCATTGGTGACTGACGGCGGACGCGTACTCGCGGTGACGGCACTGGCGGAAGGACTCGAACGCGCGGTTGCGGCCGCATACGAGGCAGCCGGCATGATTAGCTTCGCCGGCATGCATTACCGGCGCGACGTTGGGGCGCGCGCATTGGGCCGCGCGTCGACATAGGACGCTGCGTAAACTCGGGCGCTTTGATGGAGTATCGACGGAAATAAATTGGCGGAATCTGAACATACGAATTCACCTCGGCGGGCGACCGAGGCTGACGAATCGATCGCGGAGGCAATCGCGGCGTTGCGCGCGGGAGAGGTCATCGTTTACCCGACAGAGACGTTTTACGGACTCGGTGCCGACGCGTTCGCGCCCGCGGCACTTGAACGAATTTTCGCAATCAAGGGACGCGATGCGGCCAAGGCGATCGCATTGATCGCGCACGACAGCGCGGCGGCGTTCGCGGTCGCGCGCGAGGTTCCGCAAAGCGCACGGAAGCTTGCACGCGCCTTTTGGCCGGGGCCGCTGACGCTGGTGATGCCGGCGCGCGACGGATTACCGGCGGCGCTGATCGGCCCAGACGGCGGCGTCGGCGTGCGCGTATCGTCACATCCGGTGGCCCGCGCGCTGGCGCAGGGGCTGGGTCGCGCGATAACGGCGACTAGCGCAAATCGATCGGGCGCAGCGCCGGCGCGGACCATTGCGGAGGCGCGCTCATCGTTGCAGGCGGCAGTCAAAATATTTGTTGAAGGCGGGACGCTCACTGGCGGAGCGCCGAGCACAATCGTTCAGTGCGATAGCACAGGCTGGCGGCTGTTGCGCGCGGGCGCCATCCGCATCGATGAAGTTGAAGCGGCGCTTTCAAATGGAGCTGGCAGGTAGATGAATGGCAAGTTCGAGCGCGTCGAACCGTTTCGGGCGCTAACCTTTAATCGCGAACGCGTCGGATCTTTCGATCGGGTGGTCGCACCGCCTTACGATTTGATCGATCGTGCGCGCCAGGACGAACTCTACGCGCGCAGCCCCTATAACGTCGTGCGGCTGGAATTGAATCGCGATGCGGATCCGTACGGCGCGGCCGCGGCAACGCTCGCGCAATGGATCGATGCGCAGATTGTCGGGCGTACCGCGCGGCCCGCAATCTATTTCTATACGCAACGTTTCGAAGTCGCCGGGCGCCGGCTGGTCCGCAACGGCATGATCGCGCGGATCCGCCTGGAGGAGTTCAATGACGGGCGCATCCTGCCGCACGAGCGGACCTTTCCCAAGGCCAAAGAAGATCGCCTGCGGCTGCTGACCGCAACGCGCGTGAACGTCAGCCCGATCTTCGGGCTGTCTCCCGCGGGCGATACGGCGCTGGAGGCGCTGCTGGCTGAGGTCGCGATGCGCGCGCCGATGATCGAAGTGACCGACGACCTTGGGATTGTGAATGAAGTGCGCGCGATCGAGGAAGCGCGGGAGATCGGAATCGTGCAGCGGGCCTTGGCGGAGGCGCCCGTGCTGATTGCCGACGGACACCATCGCTACGAGACGGCGCTCGAATATCGGCGCCGTCGCCGCGCTGAAGACGGAAATCCGGCACAAGCGCGGGGCTACGATTACGTAATGATGACGCTGGTCGCGTTCAACGATCCCGGCCTCGTGATCCTGCCGACCCAGCGGGTGGTGCGGCGCCTGCCGGCGGCAGCGATCGCGTCATTTGTCGCGCGCGCTTGCGAGACCTTCGACGTGCGGGAGATCGCAACCGTCGACGAGCTCTGCGCGGCGGTGGCGGAGCAGGGTCATGGCACGATTGGCGTCGTGCTCAAAGGCGACCATCCGCTGCGCATATTGCGCCTGCGCGATCGCGACGCGCTGGCTGCGGCGTTGCCCGACACGCCCGCGGCAGTCCGCGACCTTGAGGTCTCGATTCTGCACGCGCTGATCTTCGAACGGATCTTCGGAATCAAGCCGGACGAGGTCCGCAAGGGTGGAAATCTCGAGTACACAATCGCAACGCGCCATGCGATCGCGGAGGTCACGTCGGGCGCTGCCGATGGCGCGTTCATCATGGCGGCGCCAACCGTCCATGACGTGGAGCGGGCCTGCCAGACCGGCGCCACGATGCCGGAAAAGTCGACGTACTTTTATCCCAAGCTGCTGACTGGGCTGGTGATGAATCCGCTGGACGACAGCGACAGCATCGGCTGGCCCATCAACGTGGGTAAGGCCTGAGCGCGATGCGGACCCTCGTTCTGGTCCGGCACGGCGAGACGATCGGCAATTCGAGCATCCGCTATTACGGGCGCACCGATATCGAGTTGTCGGAGCTCGGGCGCCGGCAGATGCGTGCGACCCGACGATGGTTTCAGCGTCGTCCAGGTTCGACAGGCTTCGCGACGGTGATCGCCAGTCCGCTGCGGCGGGCGACCGAGGGCGCCGCGATTATCGCCGGGGCGGATCGTTCAATTGTTAAAATTGAAGAATTTGTTGAAGTCGACTTTGGGCGCTTCGAGGGGCTGACCGCAGGGGAGATTGAAGCGCGATTTCCCGTGGACTTCGCCCGGTGGAATCCCAGTCGGCTCGACCCGGGGTTCGCATATCCCGGCGGTGAGAGCCGCGCGGATTTCGCCAGCCGGGTCGAGCGCGGGATTCAACGGATGCTTGAAGTTATCGAGAGTGCACCAGCCCATGGAGATGGCGCCGCGTTGCTGGTAGCGCATCGCGGTGTGATCCGAGTCATCGCCGAGCGACTCGCAGCCGTGGAGCCGGTGATTGAGCTGGGATCGATCCAGATCCTGCGACGCGACGACCTCGCGGAGGCGTGGCACGCGGAGATCGTCGACGCGGTCGAGCACCTGGCCGACCTGGATTAGAGACCGCAGCGTGAACTCGGGAATGCGGCTACCGTGCGCGCCGATTTCCTTGCCCTCGTCATTCATCCAGACGGTGGCGCCGCGCAGGACCATAAGGAGCGATCGATAAATGGCGCCGCCGCTGATATATCGACCGAGAGAACCGCGTCAGAAATGTTCCGGTTCGCTGGGTTTGCGGTTGTCGCGTTCGAGCTGCACGGTCATGTGGCGGATATTGAACTTGTGTTCCAGGAGCGCCGCCATATCGCCGAGGACGCGGTCCTGATCGGCGGCGCCGGTAACCACCGCGTGCGCCGAGAGCGCGAGTTGCCGGCTGGTGAGACACCAGACGTGAAGGTCGTGAACCTCCTCGGTGCCTGTGACCGCGAGCAAATCCTGGCGCAACTGGTCGAGGTCGATATGCGAGGGCACCGACTCCATCAGGATGTCAACGCCGTCGCGGACCAACTCCCATGAGCCGTACACGATGAGGCAGCCGATGAGGATGGAGATAATCGGGTCGGCCTCGCGCCATCCGGTAAAAAAAGTCAGGACGCCCGCGATCAGCACGCCGACGGAACCGACGAGATCGGAGACGACATGGACGAAGACCGCCCGCACGGCCATCCCGGCGTGTCCAGTCTGTCCGTGGCCGGCGCCCGAAGTCATCCAGGCGGAGAAGCTGTTGATCGCAATACCCAGCGTCGCCACCGCCATCATGGTGGGGCTGTGAACCGCGGGTGGATTGCGCAAGCGTTGGGCGGCCTCGAACCAGACGAAAACCACCAACACCCAGAGCAGCAGGCCGTTGAAGAGAGCGCCCAGAATTTCGGCGCGCAGGTAGCCAAAGGTCTTGGCGCCGCTGGCGGGGCGTGACGAGATCCACAGTGCCAGCAGGCTGAGGCAGAGCGCGGCGATATCGGTGAGGACGTGGACCGCGTCGGTCATCAGGGCGAGGCTGTTGGCGTAGATGCCGCCGATGAGCTCGGCCGCAAAAAATAACACCGTGATGGCCAGCACGATCAGGAGTCGGCGGCGATCGGGTGCGAGCTCGGCAAGATGATCGTTCGGCTTCACCGATTACTCCCGATTGACCGCGTGCAATCGCGCGCGGGATTTCGCCGAGTGGCTAACTTCAGGGAAAAACGCCGGGCAAAAACTGGCCGGCACCGCTTCTAATCATAATCGATCAGCGTGGAGCAGTTGATGGGCGCAAGGCGCTCGCGGCCGCCGAGCGCTTTTAATTCGATCACGAAGGCGCATCCAACGACTTCGCTGCCGAGCTTATGCACCAGCCGGATTGCGGCGAGCGCGGTACCTCCGGTGGCGAGTAAATCATCCACCACCAGCAGGCGGCGTTTGCCCATCATGCCGTCCTCATGAATCTGCAGCGCGGCGCTGCCGTATTCGAGGTCGTAGGTCTCGTCCACGGTACGGAACGGGAGTTTGCCGGGTTTGCGCGCGATCGTAAGGCCGACACCGAGCCGATAGGCGACGGGGGCGCCGACGATGAAGCCGCGCGACTCGATACCCAGGACCATATCGACCTTGCCAAGCCATGGCTCGGCAATCTGATCGACCACGGCGGCGAGGCCGCGCGCGTCGCCGATCAGCGGCGTGATGTCGCGGAAGAGAATGCCCGGCTTGGGGAAATCGGGAATGTCGCGGATGAGCTGTTTGATTTCTTCTGTGGTCATTTGAACAAGCGCAATTTCGAGGTGGAGATTTCAGGGCACACGACGGAGCCGAATCCGCTCATCGGCGCTCGAGAATACCGGGCAGGATACTAGGAGCCGCCGTTGCGGGCAAAGGAGATGCCGGTGGTTCCATTCGGTTCGGGCAAATAGGCCAGCGGATTTTCTGCCTGATTGTTGTAGCGGACCTCGAAATGCAGATTGGGACCGCTGGCGCGTCCGCTGGCGCCGATCTCGGCAATTTCCTGGCCGCGCGCGACCCTCGCGCCGTCGTTCACGAGATTGCGCCGGTTGTGACCATAGACCGTGGTGTAGCCGTCGCTGTGCTGCACGATGACGACGTTGCCGTAGCCATGAAGATGGCCGACGAAAATCACACTGCCGTCGTCGGCGGCGTAGACTGGGGTGCCGGCGGGCGCTGCTATATCGACGCCATCGTGCATCGCGCCGTTACGCATCCCGAAGGGTGACGAGACCATGCCGGCAATCACCGGCCACGCGAATTGGCGGTCGGCGCGCGGCACCGACCAGGGGTTGGGCAGGCCGAAGGCGGAGGCGGTAGCGGGCGGCATCGAGGTGTCGTCAACGCCGACGCCTGGGATGACGAGCAACTGGCCGACGCGAAGGTCGCGCGGATCACCGATGCCGTTGGCCGCCATCAAACGGTCAGTGCCGATGCCATACTGGCGCGCGATTCGATACACGGTCTCACCGGGCGCGACCGTATGGCTGGCATTACGAATGCCGGGGCGCGGCATAGATCGATACGAGGGCGAGGACACCGCGGACGGCGCCTGCGAGGCACATCCGGCACTCGTCAGGACGAGTGCCAAGGCCAGTCCGATTCGCGGTCTCAGGAACGCGAGTTGATTAAAAAATTGGTTCGTCACCACATCCCCACCCCCCACGCAGCGCACGCACCGCGCGCGCGCTCAAGTCAGCCGAGTCACCCCCCCTAGTCCTGAAAGCCGTACTTACCAGTCATCGGAACGAAGCGGCAATCGCCGAAATATTCCTCGCGCCAGGATCCGTTCTCGCGGCTGACGCGCACGAGGGTCTGCAATTCGTCCTCGCCGATTGGCGCAACCAGGCGGCCATGCGGCGCGAGCTGTTCGAGTAAGGGTCGGGCGATTCCAGGCATCGCGGCCGTGACGATAATCACGTCGAAGGGCGCGGCCTCGGGCCATCCTTCGGAACCGTCGCCGCAGCGCAGATGCACATTGCCAAGACCCATCGCGGAGGTAATGGTGCGCGCGCGGTCATGCAGGGACTGGATGACTTCCACCGAATAGACCTCGGCCGCGAGCCGCGCCAGAATTGCGGCCTGGTAGCCCGAGCCGGTGCCGACTTCAAGCACGCGCTCGGTGCCGTGGAGCATCGCGACCTCGCTCATCAGAGCGACCATGTAGGGCTGCGAAATAGTCTGTGCATTGCCGATCGGCAGGGGTCCGTCGTCATAAGCGTGATCGGCATATTCCGGCGGGATAAAGCGCTCGCGCGGCACGGCGCGCATGGCAGCCAGCACGCGCTGGTCACTGATGCCGCGCTGCTCGAGTTGTTCGGCTACCATCCGTTCGCGGGCCGCTGTCAAATCCGACACCATCCCACTCCCGAGGAGTTATCCACTGGTAGATATTATAGCGATCGAGGTCAGGGGCCACTAGCGCGGCGTTCCATGCCGACGGTGGGCGGCGCTCGCGTTGCGCGATCGTCGAAAGGGTCGCGCGGCCGACGCAAAGCCCAGGGAGGCAGTGCATCAAGAGTGAGGGAGCTTCGCCAGCACCCGATCGACCATCGTAGCGGCGAGGCCGAGGTAGTTCGCGGGATCGAGCAGTTGCTCGAGTGCGGCGCGATCGAGATGGCGGGTCACTTCGCCGTCGGCGGCGAGCAGGTCGATCAACGGACGCGCCTGGGCAATCGCGCGGCGGCATAGGTCATAGACGAGGTCGTGCGCATGTTCACGACCGAGGTGCGGCGCGAGGCTCATCATGACCGCCTCGGCAACGATCTGGCCGTCGGTCAGGTCGAGATTGGCGCGCATCCGGGCGGCGTCCAGTTGCAATCCGGTCACCAGCGCGCGGGCATGAGCGAGAGCGCCGGAGGTCAGCAGAAAAATCTCGGGTATCGCAACCCATTCGATTTGCCAGGGTCCGCTCGCGCGTTCGTGATCCTGGACCATCGCTTCGAGCAGCGCCGCGACTTGCTGGCGAACGATCGAGGCGCAGGCCAGGATGTAGTTGCAGGCGACGGGATTGCGCTTTTGCGGCATCGTCGAACTCGACCCGCGGCCGGGCGCGAAGGCCTCGAAGGCTTCGCCGACCTCGGTCTGCATCATGAGCTTAACGTCGGTCGCGATTTTGCCGAGCGTGCCGGTGACGAGCCCGAGGAAGCATCCGGCCTCGGCAAAACGATCGCGATGGGTGTGCCAGGCGATCTCCGGCTGGGCGAGCCGCAGTTCGTCCATCAAAGCGGCCTGAACTTCGAGACCGCGCGCGCCGAGCGACGCCAGCGTGCCTGCGGCGCCACCGAACTGCCCCGTGAGCACGCGCGGGCGCAGCTGGACGAGACGTGCGCGATGGCGTTCGATCGCGGCGAGGCAGGCGGCGGCCTTGAAGCCGAAGGTAATCGGCACGGCCTGCTGCAGATTGCTGCGGCCGGCCATCGGAGTATCGCGGAAGCGACGGGCGAGGGTGGCCAGCGCGTCGGAGATTGCGGCGAGATCGTTCTCAACGAGCACCAGTGCCTCGCGAATTTGCAGTACCGTCGCCGTGTCCGTGAGGTCCTGGGTGGTGGCGCCCCAATGGCAGTATTGTCCGAGATTGTTCGCGCAGCGCGCGGTGAGTTGCTCGACCACCGGTATCACCGGGGAGCCGACCAGTGCCGTGCGCTGCCGCAGCGCGTCGAGGTCGATATTTTCGATTCGCGCTTGCACTGCGATCTCAGCCGCCGCATTCGCCGGAATGATTCCGAGGCGCGCCTCGACCCCGGCCAGTGCCGCTTCGATCTCAAGATAATGCCTGATGCGATTTTCGTCGGAGAAGACCCCGCGCATCGCGTCGGTGCTGAAGAGGTCGCGAAAGATGGCGGAATCGATCGTAGTTGACGGCATCACCGGCGCTCCCGAAACCCTGCCTGGGATCGAAGCTGATTGTGCCCAGCCCCGCCTGACAACGCCACGGCCGGAATTGTTTTCATTTCAAATCAGCTTCGGGTTATAGTAGCGGCGGCGTCTGGAAAAGTCGGTGGGGAATCGCAGCGGCATCATGCCGTTGCGCACGGAACCGACGTCGTGATTCAACCAAAATCAGACCGCGGAGACATCGGTAAATGGCAGAAAAGGGTTTCACTGAAGAGAAGGTTCGGGTCGGCGACACGGATCTTCAGGTATTGAAGGCGGGTACGGGCAAACCGTTGCTCGTATTTCACGGAGAGATGGGCTTTTCGGGCTTGCTCAAGTGGCACACAGCGCTGGCCGCCAAGCGGACCCTCCATATTCCGCTCCATCCGGGCTACGGCAAAACGCCGCAAGCGAGCTGGATCATGAATATGCGCGACCTCGGCTCGTTCTACTCTCGCTATATTCGCGAGCAGAAACTCGCGCCGGTTGACGTAATCGGCTTTTCGCTGGGCGGCTGGCTCGCGGCCGAAATGGCCACTGCCAATAGCGCGCAGTTCAGCAAAATGATCCTGGTCGGCGCCGCGGGACTGCGTCCGCCGAGCGGTGAGATCATGGATATGTTCACCCGCACCGCACGCAACTACCTCAACGAAAACGTCGTTGACTTTAAGAACACACCGGAGTTTCCGTCGCTGTTCGGCGGCGAGCAGACGCCTGCGCAGTATGAGGAATGGGAAGAGGCGCGCGCCGAAACCGCCCGCATCGCATGGCAGCCGTATATGTTCACGCAGAGCATGGACCATCTGCTCGAGAATGTCGCCGGGCTGCCGACGCTGCTGCTGTGGGGCAAGCAGGATCAGGTGGTGCCGCTGAGCGTGGCCGAGCTCTATAAAAAGCAAATCGCGGGTTCGAAGCTCGTCGCCTTCGACAAGTGCGGGCACATGCCGGAAATCGAGCAGTCGGCCGATTTTATCAAACAGGTCGAGAGCTTCCTGGGCTAAGGGCCGAGAGCGACGTCAGTGCCCATAATGTGGTTCACGGGTCGGATCGCCCCAGGCCTTGCAGGCTCTATGATGAGCGGGGCAGCTCAAGGCGAATCGGTGCGGTAAATTTTCGTTGATGGATCTTCAAAATTATCGCCAATCCATCAAACCTCTGATATGGATTGGTCAGGCAGGTCGATCGGCAGCGCGGCGCGCGGAGAATGGAACATCCGGCGCACCGCTCAACCAGTTACGAAAAGTTAAAGGCTCCGGGGAGGTCTGAAAATGCACATAATGTTTTTCACGGAAAGGGCGTATCACGCTGTTCCGGAGGACGAGGTCTTCAAGCGGCGCAGCTTTTTCGGCGTGCCCAACAAGTTCTTCGACGCGCCCACCGGCGCGCGGCTTCTCAACGAATATATCGATGAGAAGATCATCTGCGACGAACTCGGTTTTGACGGCCTGATGCTCAACGAACATCACGGGACGCCGTTTTGCATGGGCGCGGTGATGGACGTCGAGGCCGCGGTGCTGGCGCGGGCGACCAAGCGCGCTAAGATCGTGTTGCTCGGAAATCCGATACCGACCGTGGCGAATCCGCTGCGGATGGCCGAAGAGCTTGCCATGATCGACCTGATCTCGGGCGGGCGGCTGGTGCCCGGATGGGTGCGCGGCGCGGGCAGCGAACAGCTCGCCAACAACGCGAACCCGGCGTACAACCGCGAGTACTTCGACGAGGCGCACGATCTGATCCTCGCGGCGTGGACCAAACCGGGTCCGTTCCGCTGGGAAGGCAAGCATTTCCATTATCGCTTCGTGAATCCGTGGGTGCTGCCACTGCAGAAGCCGCATCCACCGATCTGGATTCCCGGCCTGATCAGCCCCGAGACCGTCAAGTGGTGCGCGGAGCACAAGTACCCTTACGTCGCACTGGCAACGCTGCTCGGACCGACGCTCGAGATGTTCAATATGTACGCCAAGCGGGCCGCTGAGCTCGGCTATCAGGCGGGACCGGAGAATTTCGGCTATCTGCAGCCGGTGTTCTGCGCCGATACCGACGAGAAGGCCGAAGCGATGGGTAAAAACTTTCTGTTCGGCGGCGGCTTCGCCCATTTCGCACGCCCTGAGTGGATGTTCCCGCCGGGATACAACTCGAAGGTGGCGACCCGGCGTTTGGCGGAACAGGCGGCCAACCCGAACCTGCCTGGACAGATCACCGGTATCATGGACCACGATCCGACCGATGACGCCGATCTGCAGAAGCTCAAGAAGCAGCTCTACGACACCTATCCGCAGTGGCTCAAACAGTCGCAGATGATCACCGGTACGCCCAAGACGATCATGCCGAAACTGCGTCACGTGCTGGAAGTGTTGCGGCCCGGAATCTTCTCGTTCTGGCTCGACGGTCCGTCTCCCCTGAAAGATCGGCGCCGCTGCGTCGAGCTGTTGGGCAAAGAGGTCGTTCCGGCAATGAGGGAGATCGGCAAGGAACTGGGACTCGAGGATCCGTTCTCGCGGACGCCAGGTTCGGTCAAGATCAGTGGAAAGGCCGAAATGGTCGGCCGTCCGGACCTCATCGAGGCGTCGGCCTAAGCGCGCTCGTGCCCGGATAATCCGTCTGAATCTGCCGCGGCGGGTGGTGTGAAGAGCGCCATCCGCCGCGCGTATTTAGCGAACTGTTATGTCCTGGATGCAGACGGTTGACGATCTCGGATTCAAACTCGACTTGCCGGCCCAGCCGCGGCGCATCGTGTCGCTGGTGCCGAGCTGGACCGAGACCCTCTTTGCCTTCGGCGCCGCTGACGAAATCGTCGGCATCACGCGCTTTTGCGTCGAGCCGGCGGAGGCGGTGGCCGCGGTGCCGAAAATCGGTGGCACCAAAAATCCCGACATCAAGGCGATTGTCGATCAGCGACCCGACCTGGTTATCGCCAACGCCGAGGAGAATCGCCGCGAGGATATCGAGCGGCTGCGCGCGGACGGGGTCGCCGTGTTCACTACTTTTCCGCGCACGGTGGCGTCCGCGGTTGAGTCGATCTTGAAGTTGGGCAGCGTGGTTGGACGGCCGGCCGAGGCTGGTGCGATGGCGCGCGAAATCGTGAAGTCGGTGAGCGAGATCGAGACCGGGCTCGGCGCCTGGAGCAAGTTGCGCTTTCGGGTTTTCTGCCCGGTCTGGAAAAATCCATGGATCGCGTTTAACGGCGATACCTATGCGCACGACGTTCTGCGGATGCTCGGCTTCAACAACATCTATGCGACGGCGGGTGAGCGCTATCCGCGCGTCACGCTCGACGAGGCGCTGGAACTGCGGCCCGATTACGTCCTGCTGCCCAACGAGCCCTACGAATTCGACGCCAAGGATGTCGAAGAGCTGAAGCCGCTGTTGCCGCCTGCGCTCAGCCGGCGAGTCGTGCTGATCAACGGCCGCGATCTCCATTGGTACGGCGCGCGGATGGTCGATGGGCTAAAGACGCTTTCCGCGCTGCTGTCGCGAGTGCGCGCCGCCACCGTCTAGGCTCGCACAGAGCGGCGGATATCGCCACCGCCCCGGCAATGCCCGCCTCGGCCGGCGGCAGACGCTGAGCGTCGGTTACGGGCCAGCCGGACCGACTGCGATTCCTTCCGGGTAAAAATCCAGCCCGGTGAACGGACCGCCGATAGCGCCGATTGGCACGGTATCGCCGCTACTGCCCGCCGCAAAGATCAGAATAGGACCGCGAAGACCGTAGGCGGTGGCTGCGGCGACGTTGCTATTTGCAAGGTCCTTGGTTGCCGCCGCCGGTCCGGTGAAGCCGACACAAGCAAGGAAGAAACCGGTGGCGTTCAAAACATATATGTTCCGGTTTGAATCAAGTGCGATTCCGTAGGGAATCCTGAGTTTGGTCTTCGCGCCGCTAATCGTGGCGATCGGGCTAACGTCGCCTTTGCTGCCCGGCGCATAGACCGTAACACTTCCGGACCCCGTTGGAACGCAGCCACAGGATGGCCTGCATTCCATGGGACCCTCGTTTGTCACATAGATGTCGCCGTGATGATCCACAGCGATCGCCGAAGGCGACGCAAGGCCGGTACTGAGACCGCGTAGGACGTCACTGGGCTTGGCATTACCGTCGCTGCCGGCGCTATAGACGCTAACGTTGGCCGCGCCGGTTTGCCGGCATGACTGCCGATTGCAACTCACGTTGCCCTGGTTCGCAACATAAAGCTTTCCGCTGGCGCCCATCGCAATACCGGTCGGATTGGTATTTCCGGAGCTGTCGATCGTGATCGTGGCGTTCGGCGTTACATTGCCCGCGCTGCCCGCTGGGTACTCAGTGATGGCATTGTCGCCATTCAGCACTGAGATATTGCCGCTTGAATCCAACGCAATGCCGTATGGGTAATAGAGTCCCGTCTGGTCTCCGGCGATGGTCGCGGCAGGCGGACCGATCGCATAGCTGCCCGCCGGATAGATCGCGACGCTGCCGGTTTGGCCGGCGCTACCGAACTCGTTCGTCACGTGGATGTTTCCAGCCGAATCCAGCGCGAGGCCGGATGCGTAATCGAGTCCGGTGAAATTGCTGGTGATCGTGGCGATCGGTGCGGTATCGCCGCTGCTGCCCGTCGGGTAAACGGTAATACTGCCGTGTCCCGTTGGACCGCCGTTCTCGTTCGATACGTAAAGGTGTCCGCTCGAGTCCACCACGATGCCGGTAAACCCGGTGAGCCCCGTATCGGCGCCTGCGATTCTCGCGATTGGAGACACGTTGCCATCGCTCCCTGCGGCGTAAACATTGACGCTGTAGCCGACGCCGCTTACGTACCCCTCCGCGTACAGGTTCCCGCTGGAATCCACCGCTAGGCCCTGCGGATAGCTGAGGCCGGTATTAGCGCCGGCGATAATCGCGATGGGCGGCGCGTTACCGGTGCTGCCGGCCGCATAGACTGTGACGCTCGGGAGATAACTTTTTGTATTGGCCGTTTCGCTATTGGCCACGTAGATGTTGCCGTTCGCATCCAGCGCGATGCCGATCGGGAACGAAAGTCCCGTCGCGGCGCCGCTGATGGTGACGATCGGCGCCACATTGCCGTCGCTCCCGGCCGCATAAATGGTAATCATGCCTCGGTCGGATCGCTGGCCCCGCACGGCGTGGCCGCCCAATTGATTTGCGATATAGATTTCGCCGTGCGCGTCCAGTGCGATACCGGCAGAGTCGTCAAGCATGGTTTTGGGACCGGCGATTGTGGCAATCGGGGCCTCGTTGAGAATACCCGTGCCGATTCCCAGCGGTGCATAGACCGTGATGTTGCCCTTCGGATATTCCGCGCTGTTCAACACGTAGATCTTGCCGCTCGTATCCAATGCGATCCCGATTGGATTGGCGAGTCGCGTGTTGGAACCGCCGATCACGGCGATCGGTGGCACGTTGCCGTTGGCGGTCGCGGCATAGACCGTGACAGTGTTGCTATCGGAATTTGAAATGTAGATTCTGCCGCTCGCGTCCCTGGCAATGCCGCGGGGATCAACCATATCGGTCGTCAGAGCGATGGGCGTAACATCGCCCCGACCGCAGGCGGGGTAGGCGGTCACATTGTCGTCATTAGCCACGAAGATCGTGGTGTCCGGACATGATCCCAAGTTCGTTCCGGCCGCTGCGCCGCGGATAAGCGCAGCCGCGATAATGCCAAGCAGGAGAGCCGCAGCGGCAGAGGTTTTTGCGACTTTCATCTCACCTTTCGCCCGAATTCAATTTTGAAACCCAACGCACACTCGCACTACGCCCGCGCGGTTTGCAAATAGAACATCTAAGCTGACGTTAGTGTAAAGGATTTCCAAAGCGCCACAATGGGTGCAATTGGTCGCGCGCCGCCACCGTCTAAACCTCGTGTTGCGAAGTCCCGCGCGACCCCGCGATTGCGCGCGGCCGTCGAACAATACTAAAGAATCTACAGCACCGCCGCTGATTTTGTCGGCGAGCGCTTAGCCCCAGCCCCAACAGCTTCATCCGAGGTATATCGACCATGGCAATCGCGCCGCTGACCGGAATCAAAATTATCGATCTGACCAAGCTCGCCCCGGGACCCCATTGCACGATGATTCTCGGCGACCTCGGCGCCGACATCCTCAAGGTCGAAGAGCCGGGCGCGCCCACCGGACGCCGCGCCGAACAGGCCGGTGCAACCGGCAAGGTCGGGCGCGTGGTGGGCTTCGGATCGGTGCCGACCAATGCGCTCGGGCGCAACAAGAAGTCCATCGGGCTCAACCTCAAAAGCGCTCCGGGCAAGGAGATTTATTTGCGCCTGGTGCAAAACGCCGACGTCGTGGTCGAGGAATTCCGGCCCGGCGTGGCCAAGCGCCTGGGGCTCGATTACGAGACGCTGTCGGCGCGCAACCCGAAGCTGGTCTATTGCGCGGTCACCGGTTTCGGCCAGACCGGGCCCTTCAAGAATTACGTCGGCCACGACCTCAACTACATCGCGACCTCGGGCGCGCTCTCGATGATCGGGCGCAAGGACCAGCCGCCCTCGATCCCGCTCAATCTGCTGGCGGACTACGCGGGCGGCGGGATGCACGCGGCGATCGGCGTGCTCGCGGCGCTGCTCGCGCGTCATCAGACGGGTCGCGGCCAGTACGTCGATATCGCGATGCTCGACGGCACCATGCTGTTGATCGCGCAGGCGCTCTCAACCTATTACACGACCAAAAAAATCCCGACTCGCGGCTACACTTCGATGGACGGCGCGGCGCCGTACTACAACCTGTACGAAACCAAAGACGGAAAGATCATCACGATAGGCTCGGTCGAGCCGTGGTTTTATGCGAACCTGTGCCGCGCGCTGGGATGCGAGCAATACATCACCGACCAGAACAACCACGAGAAATGGACCGAGATGCTCGAGCGCTTCACCGCGATCTTCAAGACCCGCACGCGCGACGAATGGTTCGACTACCTGAGCCAGTCCGACATCTGCGTGGGCAAGATGCTGACGCTCGACGAACTTGAACACGATCCGCAAATCCGCGCGCGCAACATGATCGTCGAGGTCGAGACGCCCACCGGCGAAAAGGTCAAGCAGGTCGGTATTTCGGTCAAATTATCCGACACGCCGGGTTCGATTCGATCGCTCGCGCCGAAGCTCGGACAGCATACCGAAGAAGTTCTGGGCGGGCTCGGCTACTCGAAGAACGATATCGACCGCTGGCGTGCCGACGGCGCCATCCGTTAGCAGAGTGTTGAGAAACGCAGAGAAATTGGTTGGTGGCGAAATTTAGACGCGCGCGGCGCCAAGCGATCATCTTTCTCGAGACGGACAACCACGCCGAGCCTGGGAGGGTCTTGAGAAGCACAGGAAATTGCCGAGCTGCGAAATGTCCACTCAAAAATCCTGCATAAAAATGGCGTTTTCCTTATCTTCTCGCCCTTATTTGGGTAGAAATCGGGCGGGGGACCAAGCTGTGAAATTTTTTGTCAACCGCCTGCTAGCCTTTTGAATCCGCGGTGAGGATGTTGATGGCGAACCAGTCCTCGATGTTCATGAAGAGCCCCTACGACCCGCTCATGATCGAGCGCGCCGAGGGCGCATGGCTCTATACTCGCGACGGCCGCCGCATCCTCGACGCCGGCGCCGGCGCGGTGGTCGTCAACGTCGGCCAGGGCCGCCAGGAGATCGCGCGGCTGGCAAGTGAAGTGGTCGGTCGCGTCAACTACGTGCTGCCGGTATGGAATACGCCCGATCGCGAACGGCTGTGCCAGCGGCTCGCGCGCTGGACGCCGCCGGGGTTGAAGCATTTCTTTTTTGCGAGCGGCGGGTCGGAGGCGGTCGAAGCGGCGCTTAAATTTGCGCTGATGTACCACAAGGTCAAGGGGCGCCCGCAGAAAAAGAAAATCATTTCGCGCTGGTTGTCCTATCACGGCAATACGCTCGGCGCGCTCTCAGTGGGCGGCAACCTTTCACGCCGCGCCGACTATGAGCACGTGCTGTTCGATTGGCCGCATATTCCTCCGTCGTATTGCTACCGCTGCCCGTGGGGCAAGACCTATTCGGGATGCGGAATCGAATGCGCGACGGCGCTCGAAGAAGAGATTCGCCGTCACGGCGCCGATTCGATCGCCGCGTTTATCGCCGAGCCGATGATGGGTGCGACCGGCGGCGTGGTGCCCCCGGTCAAGGAATATTGGCCGATGATCGCCGACATCTGTCGTCGCAACGATATTGTGCTGATCGTGGACGAGGTCATGACCGGCTTCGGCCGTACCGGCAAACGCTTCGCGGTCGAGCACTGGGACTTGAAGCCCGACGTCCTGATTGCGGCCAAGGGTCTGACCGGAGGCTACATTCCGATGGGGATGATCGCGGTGGACGACCGGCTGATTGCCGAATGCGAACAGCTTGGCGCGGATTTCATGTTCTACACCTACAGCGCCCATCCGCTGGCGTGTGCGATCGCCGACAAGGTGCTCGAGATCATGGAGCGCGAGCATCTGGTCGAGCGTGCGGCCGAACTGGGCGCACGGCTCGGCGCGCAGCTCAAGGAAGAATTGTCAGGGCATCCGATGGTTGGCGATATCCGCGGCACTGGGATGTTCTGGGGCCTCGAGCTGGTGCGCGATCGCGCGTCCCGAACGCCATACCAGCCCGACCTGCGCGTGACCAGTCAGGTGCTGACCGCCGCGCTCAAGCACGGCTTGTTCATTTATCCTTCGATCGGCATGGCGGGCACGGCCGGCGGTGACGGTGTGATGGTCACGCCGCCGTTCGTGATCGAGGACGCCGACGTTAGCTACATCGTGCGCAATCTGCGCACTGCGCTCGACGAGGTTCACGCGGGTTTGTCCTGACGCTCGACGCATTCTTGGGAACGCCTCCCGCCTCTATTCCTGGCGACTGCGGTGAGCTAAATTTCTAGAACAGATTCCGCCGAATACGGGAGCGCCCATGCCGGATATTATCGGGCCGACGTCGCATTTTTTCTACTCCCAGCGCCTGAAGCTGCATTATGTGGACTGGGGTAATCACGACAAGCCACTTGCGATCCTGGTGCACGGCGGCCGCGACCATGCGCGCAACTGGGATGCCGTCGCGCTCGACCTGCGCGATCATTTTCATATCGTCGCGCCCGATCTGCGCGGACATGGCGATTCCGACTGGGCGATCGGTGGCGCCTACTCGATCACCGATCACGTGCTCGACCTCGGCCAACTCCTGAATGCGCTCGAGCCGACGGGGCCTGTGGCACTTATCGGCCATTCGCTAGGGGCGGGCGTGGTGTTGCAGCGCGCGGGAGTCTTTCCCGAAGCGGTCAGGGCGATCATTGCAATCGAAGGGCTCGGACCTCCGGGCGCGATGCTGCGTGAGACGCCCGCCTACGAACGCATGGAAAGCTGGGTCACCGACATGCGCGCGCTCGCCCAGCGCAAGCCGCGCGAATACGCGTCGATCGAGCAGGCGATGGCGCGAATGCGCGAAGCCAATCCGCATCTCGGCGAAGAGATGGCGCACCATTTGACCATCTATGGGGTGCGGCGCAACGAGAACGGCACGTTTTCGTGGAAGTACGACAACTACACACGTGCGACTTCGCCGTACCTGTTCAATCTCAAGGACGCGATGGAGATATGGTCGCGGATCCGCTGCCGCACGCTGCTGGTGCGGGGCGATTCGTCATGGGCCGGCGATTGGGAGCGCGACGGGCGCCTGGATGCGTTTCGTTCGGCGGAACTCGTGACGGTCAAGAACGCGGGCCATTGGGTCCATCACGATCAGATCGCTGAATTTCTCGCCGTCATACATCGATTCCTTGAGCTTTGATGCCGCCTGCGAAGGTATCGGGCACGACCGTCGCGGCGCCGCCGAAGCCACTGGTTGACGCACCGGTGCTTTCGCTCCGTGCGGACCAGCTTGAATACCTCGAGTTGATTCTGCTGGCGGCGGCGGTCGGAATTCTGGCGGCGCTCGGCAATCTCGGCTTTCGCAACCTCATCGAGTTTTTCTCATGGATTTTTCGCGGCCTTGAATGGAACGCGCTCGGCATCCGCGAGGGCACGCCGACCGTCCTGCTCATACCGATCATCTTGTTGAGCGGCGGGGCCGCAATCCTGATCCTGAATTATTTCTTTCCGGGCGACGTGCTCGGCTACGGCTTTCCGAGTTTTCTTGAGATGGTGAATCTCGGCCACGCGCGCATCAAGCGGCGATGGATCGTGGTGAAGGCGCTCGGCGCGGCGCTGTCACTCGGCGCGGGCGCATCGGTCGGCCGCGAGGGACCCATCGCGCAGATCGGCGGCGCGATTGGATCGGCGGTCGCGCAGATGCGGCGGCTCTCGGTCGATCGCGCGAAAGTGCTGGTAGCCGCCGGCGCCGGTGCCGGTATCGCAGTCACCTTCAATGCGCCGATGGGCGGCATGATGTTCGCGCAAGAAATCGTTCTGATGGGCCAGACCGAACTGACCAACCTGGTGCTGGTGGTTATCGCGACGTTTGCCGCCGTGGTTACCTCGCGGACGATCATGGGCGGAGCCAGCGCGGTTTTCCATCCGGCAGCCTTCGTGATCGAGAGCTATTGGGAACTCTTCAGTTACGGCCTGATGGGCGCGATGCTCGGTTTGCTCGGCGCGGGTTATATCCGGTTTTTCCACGCCACCGGGCGCTACTTCCGCGCACTCAAAATGCCGCAATGGGCCAAGCTCGCGATCGGTCTCGCCGGGGTCGGCACGATCGCGATCGTGTTTCCGCAGAATCTCTCCGACGGTTATCCGGTGATCGATCGCGCGATCAACGGCAAGGTCGGGGTCGAATTGCTGATCGGTCTGACCGCGGCCAAATTTGTTGCGAGTGCGATTTCGCTCGATTGCGGAGCGCCGGGCGGAGTCTTCGGTCCGGTATTTTTTATCGGCGCGATGAGTGGCGGTGCGTTTCGCGGACTGTTCGGGCTGATCGCGCCGGGAATCGCCGGACCGCACGGCTCCTATTCGCTGGTGGGAATCGGAGCTTTTCTGGCCGCCGTGACACATGCACCGTTGACCGCGCTGTTCCTGCTGTTCGAAATGACCCAGCTCAATTACACCGTCGCTTTGCCGGCGATGATTGCGACGATTACGGCGCTGGTCGTCGCGCGATCGATCGAGAGCGAATCGATCGATACCTACTCGCTCGCGCGGGAGGGCAAAACGCTCGCAATCGGCAAGGAGCGCATGGTCCTGATGCAGCTTCCAGTTGCCTCGGTGATGCACAAGGACGTCGATGTGCTGAGCGAGAACGCTATGCTCGCCGAGGTGTTGCGGATAGCCGGGGAGACTTCGCAGGCGACCCTGCCGGTGGTCAACAGCGACGGAGAACTTGCGGGACTGGTAGTGACGCGCGATTTGTTGGGCGTCTTGGCGAGTGGCGCGGAACTGGGCGCGCTGGTCAACGCCTCCGATTTGAGCCGGCGCAATCCACCTGTGGTGACGCCGGAATCGAATCTGGACCAGGCCGCGCAGATGATGGAATACGAGGCGCTGGATGAGATTCCGGTGGTCGAACACGCGCACGGCGGAAAATTGCTGGGGCTGATTTCACGGCGCAACGTTTCGCAGGCATTCAATCGCGTGACCGTTTCGCTCTCCGCTCAGGAGACCGGCGACCGCGGAATATTCTGGGCCACTGGCTACCGCGTCTCACGCATCGAAATTCCCGCCGGGGCCAACGGCAAGACGATTCGCCAACTCGACCCGCGCGGGCGTTACTCGGTGAGCGTGCTCGCGATTCAGGACGGCGGCGATCCACAGAGCGGATTTGCCCCGCTCGGTCCGGATCACGCGCTCAAGCCGGGCGACCTGATCGTTGCAGCGGGCCATCCGGCTGACTTGCGGCGCTTCATTCGCGAACTGGAGGGCGCCTGATCCCGATCGGAATGTTTGCCGCCGCGGTCGCGACCGCCGTTACAGTCGCCCCATCACGTCATCGCGGAAGCGTGCGAGTTCGTCCTCGCTGAAGGCGCGCAGCGGCAATCCTACGAGCGCGCGATCGACGCCCATCTCGCCCAATTTTTTCACTTCGTCGAGGGTGATCGGATGTCCGGTTCGAAGGCTCAATGTGATCTCGACCGGCATGGTGCGCTTGGCGGTGCGCTCGAGCCCGCGCAGCCGCTCGATCAGCGTGCGCGTTTCGTCGAGGCTCTTCGCGATCCCATACCATCCGTCGCCGTAACGGACGGTGCGTTTGAGTGCGAGTTCGCTGGTGCCGCCAACCACGATCGGTGGGTGCGGCTTTTGTTCCGGCTTGGGGTAAAAGCGCACGCCCTCGACCGCGATCGTCTTGCCGCGATAAACCGGCTCGTCGCTGGTCCACAGCTCCTTCATCAATTCGAGATACTCGCGCGTGCGCAACGCGCGGTCGTTGAAGGGTGCGCCGACCGTCGCGAATTCTTCCGCCCACCAGCCCACGCCGACGCCGAAGATCACGCGGCCATGGCTCAGTACGTCGAGCGAGGCGACGGCCTTGGCCGTGGCGATCGCGTTGCGCAACGGTACCACGAAGATACCGGTCGCCAGCTTGATCTTGCTGGTCAGGGCGGCGGCGTAACCGAGGGCGATCATCGGGTCGTGAAAAGGCACGTCGGCGGGCGCGGGAAAGCGTCCATCCGCCGAGTAGGGATACTTCGATCCGGAAACGACCGGCAGAATCATGTGCTCGCCGATCCACACCGACTCAAAGCCGAGATCCTCCGCTGCGCGAACGTGCGCCGCGATTCGTTCGGGCTTGACGCTGGTGATGAAGGTTCCGAATTTCATGGCGATCCTCCGATGCAGGCGATTGACGCGGCGCTGAACCTTCGCCGATCCCGTCGATCTTCGCCCCCGAACGACTCGAATCGCACACAGAGAACGCGAGTGCAAATGCCGCCAACGGAGTGCCCGGCACGCATTCGAAGTTACTCAGCGGCGAGCCGCACCGTCGCGCGGGAAATGATATGGACGGGCACGGCCCGCGCGCAATTCGGCGCAGAGATTTTCAACGCTATCAACTTCGCGATCGAGTTCCGTCGCGCAGGTCAGGAACCAGTTGGCGGTCGCAAAATGCGCATCACTGCCGCCCAACGGCGTGAGTCCCAGCTTCTCCGCCATCGCGAGCGCCTCGGCATTTTGAGCGGCGGAATTCTGGCCGTTGACGGCTTCAATCGCGCTGAGTGCGGGCCCGACCTTCGCCAACAAGTCGTCGAGTCGCATGCCGTAACCGGAATCGCGAAACGGATGCGCCGGTATCGCGATGCCGCCCTCCCCGTGGACCACTTCGATAACGTGCTCCGCGCGCAGCATGCGCGAATCGAGATCGAAGCGCCGCCGGAACTCGTGCGTGACGCCGAATATCAGCAGATGCCCGAGATTGGTGTCGGCTTCGACGCCCTTGAAAATGCGCACGCCGAACCGCTGGGAAAGCTCCGCATAGACGCGATCGAGTTCGTCATCGGTCGGAAAGAGTCGATGCTCGGTAAAACAGATCGCGCCAAGCGGGATGGCATTTTTCGCGATCGCCTCGAGGTACTGCTCGGGCGCGACATTCGAATCCGAGGATAGTTTCGTGTGGACGTGTAGATCGACCAGCATGCGCAGGAAGTTTCACACGCGGACGCCGCTCTTGAAAAGGGGCCGTTCGAGCTAGGGCTCGGCGTACACGTCGCGCACACGCAACTTATCGTTCAGCAGCGTGATGCCAGTGGTCCGAAAAATCAGCATCTGCACGTTGATCCGATCGAACTCGTCGGGCACCGTGCCCGACACTTCGAGCACGCCGTCATTCAGGCGAATGCGGACATCGCGATAGCCGGCATCGCTGAGGGCCTGACGCAAAGCCACGAGGCGAGCGTCGCGGGTGCCACCGGGCGGGGCGATAGTGCCGGGCGGTGCGATCGATCCGCTGTCGTCTCCAGCGGGAGCGGCCGGGGTCGTCTGGTTCACCAGGATCATCCTGACGATGAATGAAATCGCGAATATCGCGGCGATTAAGAGGAACGGATGACGGATGCGACGGCGGCGCGATCGTTGCCCGCCCGATTGCATTCGCGTGCGATCGGGACCGCGGCGGCTCGTGCGATGATTCCGATTGCGGCCGTCGAGCACGGCGGTTTCAGCGTCGGCGTTTCCTCCGAGTTGGAAGGGCTCCATCGAATGACGCAAATCGACCGCGCAGTAGGAGCAAAAGCGCGAGTCGATCGGAATCGTCCGGGCGCAGCTCGGACACTTGATCTCGGAATTGACGCTTAGGACGGTCGGGCTCGACGCATTCGATGACGCCTGCTGGACGGATCCCGGCACCTGCCCCGACCCTGAGGATTCGCTCGCGGCGGATGTACCGTAGGGCGTCGGACGGGCGACCCTACTGGCCACTGCCTGACCGTTTCCTGCCGCCGCTGGGCTCGCGTTGCCGAGCGGGAGCGGAAGCTGCGGGCGTGCCGAGGATCGATTTCCGGACGCGGGCGTCGGTTTGCCCGAATCAATCACGCCGTTTTTGATCTCGATCAAGCGGCGCTTGAATTCCGTGGCGTCGCGCATCCGGTTGACGACGTCGTAGGCCAACGCCCGATCGACCACTGCCGCCAGCGAGGGATCGAGGTCGGGGCACAATTTGCGCAGCGAGGGAAAGCTGAACGGCGGCTCCGCCGCCGGGTCGCGGCCCGAGAGTGCGTGATGCATCGTCGCGCCCAGCGCATACAAATCCGATCGGGTCTCGACCCGGCCGCGATACTGCTCCGGCGGCGCGTAGCCCTGCGTCCCGATCATGGTGGCGTTGGTGAGCGGCGCGAAATGGCGGGCGATGCCGAAGTCGATCAGCTTGGCCATGCCGTCAGGCGTGACCATCACGTTGGACGGCTTCAAATCGCGGTAAATGACCGGGGGATCGAGATTGTGGAGATATTCGAGCGTCGTCAGGATTTGCAGCGCGATCTCGATCACTGGCGCCGGCGGGAGTTTGCCGCCCTGCGCACGCATTTCGTCCTCGAGCGTGACGCCGTCTATATACTCCATCACGAGGTAGTGATGGTTCGCTTCGCTGAAGCGATCGAAGATGCGCGGAATGTGTTCGTTGGCAAGGCGTGCAAGCATGTCGGCTTCGCGATTGAAGGCGGCGACCGCCTGCTGCTGCAGGTCGGGACTGGTGAAGCTGTCAACCATCTCGGCCAGCGCGCAGGCGCGCCCCGCGAGCCGCAAATCCTCGGCCAGATAGACCAGCTTCATGCCGCCGCCGCCGAGCGATCTGACTACCCGGTAGCGTCCGCCGACTATGGTGCTGGGCGCGATCATCTGAGCGCGGGAAGTACCTCCTACGATCGTGGACGTGCCGTAGCCGAAAATCTGCGCGAACCGCTGCCGGGCATCGGACGCGCAAGCGCGTCTTCCTTGATCGCGCCGGCCAGTGCCGCGTTGCTCGCGCATATCAGATGCACAATCCATCCGAGCGGTGGAGCGGCAGCGTACATGTAGGTTACGAACAGGAACCAGAGCACGCCGCGCCCCGGCTGTCGCTTGTAGAAATGGCCCAGGCCGGGAACGATACTCAAGGCGAAGGCGACCGCGGGCCGCCAGGTGATTTCGCGGCTGAGCCAAATCGTCCCGGCCAGCGGGGCGCCGCATTCCTTGCAAAAAGCTGCGTCGGTCACCGTCACCGGCTGACCGCATTGCGAGCAATAGCGCGCTCTTTCGATGGTCGAATCAGGCATGGAAAGTAAACACGGCGTCGCCGATCCGCACCGAATCGCCGTTGCCGAGCGGCGCATCGGTAACCCGCGTGCCGCCGATAAAGGTTCCGTTCTGGCTGCCGAGATCGCGCAGCCGAAAACTCCCGTTGACCGCTTCGATCGAGGCGTGATGGCGCGAAGCGGAGGCGTCGGTCACCACGATATCATTGTCGAGCGCGCGTCCGAGCCGGGTCGAGGTGTCGGGACGAATCGGATAGCGATCGCCGTTTAGTCCCGCCAGATAGGCTTGCGCCGCCCGCCCATCTGACGGCGTCGCGGTAACGCTCGGCGGTCGAGCCGCCGATGAAGATGCGGCGGGGTAGGGCGCGGGCGCGAGGCCGGTGGCTTGGGCTCCCGCCCGTGAATGAAAACTCATTTCGTAGTTGCTGACCCGGATGCGGTCGCCGTCATGCAGCGCAACGGTCTCGATTCGATTGCCGTTGACGAAAGTGCCTTCCTGCACCGCGAGGTTGCGAATCGAGTAGTTTGCCCCTCGTCTTTCGATCACGGCATGACGCGCCTGTACTCCGGCGTCGCCGAATAATCCAATCGGATTTTCCTCGGCGCGTCCGATCGTCGCGGTCGCCCCTTCGATCCGAAACTGGCGTCCGCGCAAGCGTCCCGCTTCGACTGCGAGCCAAGCCGCCTTGGTCAGTTCCTGAACCAGTCCGATGAACAAACCGATCGAAAGGCCGATCGCGCTCAAAGCGACGAAGCGAGAGAGCAATCCGGACTGGCTGATCGAACCGATCAAATCGAAGACCAGCCCGCCGACGAAGCCGCCGACCCATCCGCCGGCGGCGCCCTTGAGCACGTTGCGTAGCGAAAGTGTCGAAAGCCCGACACCGACGCCGAGCATCATGCCCATCAGGGTCCAGCCGATCAGGCGCGCGAGTATGAGGTAGAAGATCGAGCCGGGATGGCCGACTTCCCATCCGCCGGCATTGAGAATCGCGCCGAAGGCGACATTGGAGTAGTAATTCGCCGGAATCGCGAGAATGAAGCAGAGGATGAAGCCGCGCAGCGCCCGGCGCTTGGCCGGTGTGGAGACCTCGAGCGAGACAAATGGAAACGCGGCGCGCCGATTGAGCTGGAGTGAGTTGTCCTCGGCGGCAAGGATCAATCCGCCAATCAGACCCGCCATCAGCGCCATCGAGACAAGGTCGCCGATAAACTGACCGGTGGTCTGACCTTCGGTCAGCGAATGGCCGTGGTTGGCGAATTCGACCGGCAGCCATCCGAGTGCGCCGCCAACCAGGCCAGCCATCGCCTTGAGAGTTAACTCACGCCGATCAATCGAGCCGCTCATTCGGGAATTCCCATCGAACATAATCGCCGGTACAGATCAATAATCGCAGTCGGGCGCCGGTTATAATAGTCCCCGGCGAGGTCGGGTAAAATGCCCCGCTGCCGAGAGCTGAGCCTGTGAACCGAGCTAACGAATCCGCAAGGTGCGTTAAGGTTCCTGGTGCCGGATTGATCGGCCCGATAACCGGACCATTGGCCTGCTTCACTAATGGTTGCTCGTCTCGCGGCAAAAATTGCATCATCGTAACGCGCGTTTTGCAGGTGCGTCACCAAGGAGATCGAATGGCCATAAAATCTCTCGTGCCGGAAGCTTTTGGCCCGCTTCAGGGCGTCCGCATAATCTCGACTGGGACCCTGATCGCGCAACCGTTCGCGGGCCAATTGGCCGCCGAAATGGGCGCCGAGGTGATTCAGATCGAGCGGCCGGGCGGGGGCGACGCCGGCTGGCGCACGCTCGGCATCTCACTGCCGTCGTGCACGGGTGGCGCGCCGGTCGCAACCAACTGGATTCAGGAGCGGCGCAACGTCCTGTGCGTCACGCTCGATCTGTCGAAACCGCGCGGCCGCGATCTGTTTCTGAAGCTGATTCCGAGTTGCGACATCTGGATGGAGAGCTCGAAGCCCGGCACCTATCCGCGCTGGGGCCTCGACGACGAGACCGTGCGCAAGCTCAACCCAAAACTGGTGATCACTCACGTCTCGGGTTATGGGCAATACGGCGATCCCGGGTACATCCGGCGCACTTCGTACGACATCGTTGGCCAGGCCTTCAGCGGAACCATGTATCAGACCGGGTATCCGGAAAATCCGCCGACCCGCGCAGCCCCGTGGACCGGCGATTACATGACCGCGATGTTTACGATGTGGTCGTCATTGGCAGCGCTCACCTATGCGCGCGCAAATGGCGTGGGACAGTCGATCGACATCGCGCAGTTCGAGGCGATTCATCGCACGCTGGGCGGTACGATGGTCGAATATTTTCAGAAGGAGGTCGTGCGCGAGCGCTCGGGCAACAAGGGCCAGGGCTTTCAGCCGCTCGACAGCTTCGAGACCGCCAACGGCTGGATCGCGCTCGGCGCGTTGACCGAAGTCTATAATCGATTGCTGATCGCGATCGGACTCGATCCGGCCGATCCCAAATGGCAAAGCGCGCGCACCAACCTCGAGTCGATCGAGGGTATCGAGTTCGACGCGATTCTTCGCGGATGGATCTCGGAGCGCTCGACCGCCGACGTCGTGCGCATCCTGAATGAAGCGCAGGTGCCGTGCGCCCCGATCATGACGAGCAAGGACATCGCGGAAGATCCGCATTACAAGGCGCGCGAGGTTCACATCGAGTGGGAAGACGAGCAGGTCGGACGCGTGAAGGGTATCGGCATTGTACCGAAATTTTCGAAGACTCCGGGCAAAATCTGGCGCGGGTCGGTGCCCGTCGGCCACGATAACGCTCGCGTTTACGGCGAACTGTGCGGCTTGGCTGCGGGCGACCTCGAGGCGCTGAAGCGAGAAAAGATAATCTAGATCAGGCGACCTTGGAGATGAACGCCTCCGCCTGCGCGATAAATTCGCGCTCGCTCGGATAACGCCCCAAGTCAAGTATAAAGTAAGTGGCGCCGGCGTCGCGTTCGGCCGCCAGGCGCGCGCGCGCCGCCCCGACATCATCGAAGCGAAGACCGCGCCTGACGACGATTTCAATCTCGCCGCGGCCGCGAGCCTTGAGCTTTTCCTTCAGCGAGGTGACGGCGGGTTTGAGCTTGTCGGCGGGCAGCATTGGATGCCATCCGTCGCCGAATTCGAGCACGCGTGCAATTGCGGGATCGCCGTTGCCGCCGATCCAGATTGGCGGACATGCGGGGCGCGGCTCAAAGACGAACGGCGGAAAGCTAACGAGATCGCCGCGATACGCCTGCGCCTGTGTGCCGAACAGATGGCGCAGCACGCGCAAGGTCTCGTTACTGATCCGTCCGCGCATCCGTTTGTCCACGCTCAGCGCCTCGAATTCACGCTTCATCCAGCCGACGCCCACGCCGAGGATCATGCGTTCGCCCGACAATTCCTGAATCGTCGCGACCTGCTTTGCCGTTAGCACAGCGGGCCGGTAGGGCAACACCAGCACCGAAACGCCGAGTCGAATGCGATCGGTGACGCCGGCCAGATACGCGAGCGTCGCCAGCACGTCGAGGTAACGGCCGCCCGAGCCCTCGATGTCGTCAGGCGGAATACACAAATGATCCGAGACGAACAGCGCGTCGAAGCCGAGTTTCTCGGCGACGCGCGCGCATGAGCGAATCGTCTCGCGCGTTGATTGCGGTCCCATGTTGCGAATCGCGATTGCATATTTCATCGGATAAACCCTGCGCTGACCGACGCGGCGAATTATAATGAAATGTACCTGGCGGTTGTTGCGTCGCTATCGGCTAGGTTAAACCATAACTCCGGGAATTCGTGAAATCGGTGGGTCGTCCGTCCGCAAAAGAACGTAAACCGTACGACATGGATGCGATCGTTGATATCGCGGTGCAGGTCTTTTTGCGCCACGGCTACGATGGTGCGTCGCTCGACCAGGTGGCGAAGGCTGCGGGCATCACCAAGGCGAGCATCTATTATCACGCCGACGGCAAAGAGGCGTTGCTCGCGCGCGGTACGGGGCGTGCGCTCGATGCGTTGTTCGCGGTGCTTGAGGAGGCGGATGCACGGGAAGGCCGCGAAATCGATCGCCTCAAGCATGTCCTTAAGCGCACCGTCGAAACCACGGTCGGGCGGTTGCCTGAGGTCGCGCTACTGTTGCGCGTGCGCGGCAATACGACCACCGAACGATGGATTCTCGAACGGCGCCGTCGCTTCGATCGTCTGGTCGCGACAATCGTCAGCCAGGCCCAATTGAAGGGTGAAATTCGCGGCGATGTCGAGCCGCGACTGATCACGCGCATGCTCTTCGGGATGCTCAATTCGATAACCGAATGGTACCGTCCGGGCGGCGGGCTAAGCGTTGAGGACATCGTCGCTGCGGCGATTCGAATTGCCTTCGAAGGGCTCGAATGATTTGGTCGCTGAGCTCTGTCTCGGGCTCTTTCTGGATGATCGATTCCAGTCTTGACAATCGCACCCGCCCACTTTATAAATCAACCAAACGGTAGGTTTACAGCCAGACCAGATGGAGGCCGCCAATATGGGTGCGTCGGCAAGCAAACTTCAAAATGTCGATTCGAACGCCAGTTTGCCTTCGGTCGAGGAACTGAAGCGCGGCCTGTTTATTCCGGAAGCAGGATTTGTCGCGGCTCCGCCGGTTCCGCAGCCAAATATTTTCCCGCTCGGATGGACGCTCGAGACGCCGAAGCTGGCCGAGATTTACGAGCGCGCCAAGGTCGAAGGGTTCAACCCGTCGGCGATTCCGTGGGACTCGCTCGACCCGAACGCGTTCAACGCCGACGAACGGATCGCAATGATGTACTGGTGGGCGCTGCTGTCGAATTTCGATGCTTCGGGACCGGCGGTGTTCGGGCGCGCGATGATTCATGCCTTCGAGATGCACGAGGAAGATCCGGTTCGCAAGTGCTTCTTTTCGATCACGCGCGACGAGACTAATCACGAGGAGTGCTGCCAGCGCGCGATTCAACGGCTGGTGCCCAACGGGCCGCAAGGCTTCACGCCCAAGACCGAACTCGAACGCGCCGCGCTCAACAATATCGACTGGCTCTACCATAACGGCGGCCGCTACTGGACGGGCTTCAACAATGCGGTGACGAAGTATCCACTGGCGGTGCTCTTCACCTCCTTCATGATGGGTGAGGTGGCGTCGTCAACGTTGTTTCACGGGATGGCGCGGGCGACGCGGCATCCGGTGTTCGAGCAGGTCTTTCGCAGCATCGGGCGCGACGAATCGCGGCATCTGCAAATCTGTATCACGCTGCTCGAAAAAGAATGGCCGGGGCTGTCCGACGAGTACCGCGGGTTCGTGACCAAGCAGTTGCGCGCCGGCTTCGTCTTCCTCTCGATGGTCTTGTGGGAGCCGCCGCCGCTCTTCTGGAAGTTGCCCGACTACTTCCTTACCAACCATCGGGTGCTGCTGAATATCGCGCGCAAGGCGGGTCTCGGGATCCTCACGGTCGATGAGCAGGCGGATAACTGGCGCGTGGCGATCGCGAAGGTGCGCAAGCTGCTCGCGCGCTGGCATATCGAGTTCCCGGCAATCCCCGAGCTCGATATCGATGGCGTCGATGTGGGCGACATCACGGACGCCGACATCATTCCAGTCTTCTAAGCGAAAAGAGATTTGGTGAAGAGCGCGAAACTATAGTTTCTAGGAACTGAAACCTCATTGAGGTTTCAGACTTCCCATTTGCAAGATGCGGGCTTCGCCCTGCGAAAACCCCATCATGGATTGACGCTCGCGCTGCTCGATTTTCAGAAGAGGCATTACCATGAGCGTTGACCTTGCGATTGACAACGGCATCGCGGAGATCGTCCTCAATCGGCCGGCCAAGATGAACGCGTTTGACGATGCGATGGTCGCCGAGATGAACGTGCGGCTGGCCGAGGCGGCGAAGGCGAAAGTGCGCGCGCTCCTGATCCGCGGCGAGGGTCCGGGATTTTCCGCGGGGCGCGATCTCGCGGGCGCGGAGCCGGGCAAGGAGGACGCCGAGGCGATTTTGAAGTCAGTTTTTAATCCGGTGATTCAGACGATCGCGGATTTTCCTGCGCCGACCTTTGCCGCGGTCCATGGGCCGTGCCTCGGCGTCGGCCTCGGGATCGCGCTTGCATGCGACGTGGTTTATGTCGCCGACGATGCGAAAATCGGCTCGCCGTTCGGGCGGATCGGCGCGGTGCTCGACTCGGCCAGCCATCTCTTCATGGTCGAGCGTCTCGGCAGTCATCTCACGCTCGAATTGATTTACACGTCGCGCTTTCTGAGCGGCATCGAAGCCGCGCAACTCGGCCTCGTGAATCGCGCCATCCCGCTCGCCTCGTTGGTGGCGGAGACGCGCAAGCTCGCGGCGCAAGTTGCGCAGGGTCCGACCGTCGCCTTCATGGAATCGAAGCGCTTGGTACGGCGCATTCGCGACGAGAAATTGAGCCTGTCGGAAGTGCTCGCGGCCGAGGCCCAGGCACAGGGCGTCGCAGGTCGGACGGCCGACTATCGCGAAGGCATCACGGCCTTCCAAGAAAAGCGCACCCCGAAGTTCACGGGCAAATAGAAGTTCTAGCAGGGCGGAGCCCGCATCTTCCAAAAGGGAAGTCTGAAACCTCGTGAGGTTTCAGTGTCCGAGAAAATATTAGTTTCACGTTCCTCAACAAACATCTTCCCGCGGGTGGGCGGGGTGGGTTAATGGCTGCGGGAGGTGCGGGCGACGAGGCGGCGGGCCGCTTCGCCGAGCGTGCCCGCGCGATGCCAGCGGCTGTATTCCTCGAGCGTCAATCCGCGTGCGGCTTCCAGTGCCACCGACAGCGCCGCGACCACGAACACCTGCGCGAGCACGCTGATGCGCGGGGCAAGTCCGAGGATGCCGCCTTCCTGCTGCACGGGTGCATGCAGGACGAGGTCGGCCAGGCGACCGAGTTCGGAAATCTCGTTGCCGGTAATCGCGATAATCTGCGCGCCGTGCTCCTTGACCGCGAGCGCAGCCGCGCAAAGTTCGTCGGTATTGCCGCTGTTGGAGATTGCAATCACGACGTCGCGCGGATCGATCTGGCCGAGGCTGCCGTGGAGGGTCTCGGTCGCGTGCAGAAACGTCGCCATCGTGCCGACTGAGCAAAACACGCTCGCGGCGTAGCGCGCGACGTGTTCGGGCTTGCCCACGCCGGTGACGTGAACGCGTCCGCCGCGGGTCTCGGCGGTGCGGATGATCGCGACCGCGCGGGCGATGGCGGCGAGATCGATGGCATTGCGCAGCGCACCGAGTTCGGCGAGCGCGGTATCGAAGAAGCGTGCGACTTCGGTCACCGGATCGAGTGCGTTCCCGTCGGCGGTAATCGCACGCGGCGCGGTCGCGCAGGGCGGCAGCGGCTGGCCGTAGAGCTTGAGGATTTCGTCGCGCAAATCGAGCCGCGCAGGAAACGCGCCGAGGCGCGTGATACAGACCGCACCCGCGGCGTTGGCGAGGCGCCCGATCGCCTCCCACGGCAGGCCCCATCGGAGGCCGGCGAGCATCGCACCCATGAAGGCGTCGCCCGCGCCGGTCGCGTCAACCTGGCGCGGCACGCGAAAGCCGGGTACGCGCACGGCGGTGTCTTGCCCTGCGCCTTGCGCCGCGATCATGCATCCGCGCTCGCCGTCGGTGATCACGACCGCGCGGCTGCCGTAGCGGGCGCGAATCGCCTCGGCCATCCGGAGCGGATCGCGCACACCCGGGACGAGTTCGCGGGCGGCGGCCTTCGCGGGCTTGAGCACGGTCGCGAGCTTCAGCGCACGCTCCAGTTCGGCGCGCGTACCGAGGGCGGCGATGGCGTCGGAGGGCGGTACGTCGATGTCGAGCACGGTCGGTATGGAATGCGCGCGCGCAAAGAGCAGCAGCGCGATGACGGTCGCGAGCGGGAGTTGGGAGATCTCGGTCGAGACCAGATGGGCGTTGCGAATGAAGGCGCCGTGACGCCGGCGAATCTCGGCTGGCTTAAGTTCGGCGGTGGCGCCGCGGACCATGTAGATCGCGCGATCGCCCTGCGCGTCAACGAAAATGGTCGCAAACGAACTGGCGCTGCCGTCGAGTGTGAGGTGATGGCGGATACCGAGCGCGTTCATCCCGCCGCGCAGAATTTCGCCGTAGCTGTCGTCGCCCATCTTGCCGAAAATGCCGACGTCGAGTCCGAGTACGCGGGCCCATCCGAGGTGGTTGAGCACCACGCCGCCGACGGTCGGCGGTTCGGAGGCGGAGCCGTTGCGGCCGGAATCGAGCAGGATTTTTTCATCGGCGCTGATGATGCGAGGCGTGCGATAGAACTGGTCCACGACCATGCTGCCGCAGCCGATGGCGTCGAGTTTGGCGTCAGACATCCATGCGTCTCAGGCGTGCTGAAGTTTCTGGGCGGGGGTGACCTGAGGTCGCATCCAATTGCTTTGCCATTCGGGTTCGAGGGTGGCGGCGGCACGGCGGCGAACCTCGTTGAAGCGCCGGATGAAGGCGCTCCGCTGATCGGCGTCGAGCGCAGGAGTTCCGGCCGCCACCGCGTCGCTCGAGATCACGCCGAGATGGTGCAGCGCGGCCTTGAGGCACGCGATCGTCGGCCGATAGATTTTCCCGCCGCGATTAAAAGCCGTGGCGTCGCGGAAGTCCTCCATGATGATGCGGTAGCGATCGATCATCGGGGCTTCGCCCGCGCGACAGACCTGCCATGCGCGTTGCCATTCGCGCGGCATCACGTTGGCAGCGCCGGCAACGACGCCGTGGGGCAGGGCGTTTTGTGTGAGGTAATGATTCCACGCATTGCGCAGGCGGCGCGCGAGGCCTTCTGACGGCATGAAGAGATCGAAAATCAGGTAGGCGTTGCCGGGATAGATGGCAAATTCGCCGCGGCGTTTGAAGTGGGCGGCGGCGCGCGTGTAGTTGCCGAGCACCGCCTTGCCGGCGGTCACTTTGATGCCGCGCACGTAGCTAAGCTGGCTCATCTGTTTGACGTCGCGGGTATGCAAATGCGCGGCCTTGCCCGCCGCGGCGATGTCCTCGTTGTCGTAAAGAAAAATCGGCAACTGCTTGCCGCTATGCTCGAAGACGGCGCCGATTTCACGCTTGACGAAATCGACTGGATCCTCGACGTCGGTGATTGAAAGCGGTGCGACGACGGCGGCATCGGCGGAGATATCGATCGCGTGTTCGAGGTTCGCGAGCGTCTCGGTGCGGGTATGGCCGGTGATGCCAACCCAACCCTCGACGCGTCGACCCGCGCGGGCCGCAATGCGGCATTCATCGACCACGATGCGCGCGACCAGTTGGCGGCGCGGATTGTCGATCCGGTTCCATTCGCCGGTGGTGCCGGCCGCGAAGACGATGTCGGCGCCGGTGCCCTCCTGGATCGCATAGCGTACCAGCGCGCGTTGTTCGTCCGGCAGCACATTGCCGGCGCGATCGAGCGCTGTCACGATCGGCACCGAGAGGCCGGCGCGTGGCTGATAAAGACCGATGGGGGAACGGCGGCAGATCCGCGCCGAGGTCATGGAAATGAGGCTTCGTGGTGTTGCGGCTTTAAGCATTTTCCTCGTTCGTTACGCTGTATTCGATCCCGCACCGCCCCGTTGCTCCACTCCCGCCACCTCCGTCCGCTACTCCATCCCGTACCCTGCGCCTATAGAAGCGCCAATCCAATATGCGTGATGTATTTGTAATCGCCTTCGACGTTGTAGCTGTAGTTGTTGACGACGCCCTCGAAGCGAATCCGGTAGTAGCCGTCGTCGGCGCGCGCCGCTGGTGGCGGATTCATAGCCCAGAGTCCCTTTTTACAGGCGCCGATCAGAATTCGGTCAACCGTGCCGACCCCCGAATGTTGCTCGACTGAGATGTCGGTCAATTTGCCGTCCGGGGTCATCACGGCGGTCAAAATTACCGGCTTGATCTCGTCGGGCAGCTTATGGTCCTGGAGCTGTCTGGCTTCGAGTTCCTGCGCGGCGACCAGGGTCTGATTGAGCATGGCGTACGAAAATTCGGGAAACTGCCGAGCCTTGTCGTTGAGCAAGGTGCGATCGCCTGCCGCCAGCGCCTCGCCGCCATGGACCATGCTGCTGCGCTGCTTCGAGAGATACAGATGGTCGAGGGTGCGGCCGGCGTGACTCTGGGCGTCGTTTGCTGGCGGCGTAGTCTCGTCGTGCAGCGTTTCCGCTCCGCTGACCAGATTTTGCGCGTTCATCGATGGAAGCGTCGAGGGCGCGGATGACAGTTGCGATAGATTGGTAATCACGCGAGTCCCTTCGTTGCTCGTCGCCCGGGCTGCCTCGCCGCTGACCGCGGGTGAAGCGTGGCTGGGCGCTTGCGCCCGATCATGGGCCGTCCAGCAGCCGGACAACACCATTAGGGCGGCAATCCTGATAGCGGTCCAGATGGCCGCCGCAATCCCTCCTCTCATCGTCACCGGCAGAATTCGTTATCAGTAACAGGGTCCAGGCCCAAGTCCCTTGAAGCGCGCTATTCTAATCCGTAACACTACCAACTTACAAATTTAATTCGCGGCAATCAGTCCAATGAAGGCGTTGGAAAGCGTGCGCGAGGCTCGGACCATGCTTAGATTGGTGGTTGCGCTGGCGCCGATGAAGGTCAGACAAGGCCGCCAGGAGCCGCAAGGTCACTTGTGGCAACCGCCGCGATGAGCTGCGGCCTTTGCGCGGGGTGAATTGTGCAGGCGGCTGGGCGGTGGTATTCTCTGACGCGGAGCGCAAACAGAGCTAGAGAGTCAGATGAAAGCTGGAATCCATCCAAAGTACCGCCGCAGCGTGGTGACTTGCGCGTGCGGCAACACCTTCGAAACGCATTCGACGCTGGCCGATATCCGGGTCGAGGTCTGCTCGAATTGCCATCCCTTCTATACCGGCACGCAGCGGCTGGTCGATACGGCGGGTCGGGTGGAGCGCTTCAGGCGCAAGTACGGCGTTAAGTAGCATTGGACTCCTGCCGCCCGCGGTCGCGCAAGCGCCCGGGTGCGCGGGAGATGCGGTCCGGCGCCGGCGCAAGCCGAGCGCCGTTTCTTTTATCTACTGGGCAAACCCGCGGTCTGACCGTCAATGCTCGACAAACTCAAGGGAATAGAGGATCGCTACGCCGAGCTCGAACGGCGCATGAATGATCCGGTCGTAATTGCGAATAATCGCGAATACGCCGTCGCCGCCAAAGAACGCTCGCAACTCGGCGAAGTCGTCGGGACCATTCGCGAATATCGGCGAATTCTCAATGAGATTGCCGAACATCGCACAGTGCTGGAGGGCGACGACGCAGAATTGCGCGACCTCGCCAAGGCCGAGCTGCCCTCGATGCAGAAGCAGCAAGCCGCGGTCGAGGAGCGGCTCAAGCTGCTGCTCGCGCCGCGCGATCCCAACGACGAAAGAAACGTACTCCTTGAGATTCGTGCCGGTACGGGGGGCGAAGAAGCGTCACTGTTCGCGGGCGACCTGTTCCGCATGTACACGCGCTACGCCGAGCGCCACAACTGGAAAATCGAGACGCTCAGCCTGAGCACCACCGGCCTCGGCGGAATCAAGGAAGTCATCGCACTGGTCGCTGGACGCGGCGCCTACAGCCGGCTCAAGTTCGAAGGCGGCGTGCATCGCGTGCAACGGGTGCCCGCCACCGAGGGTTCGGGGCGCATCCATACTTCGGCGGTGACGGTGGTCGTGATGCCCGAGGCCGACGAGGTCGAGGTGAATATCAACGAGGAAAGGGACCTGCGTATCGACGTGATGCGCGCGTCGGGCCCCGGCGGCCAGAGCGTCAACACCACGGACTCGGCGGTGCGTATCACACACGTGCCGAGCGGGATGGTGATCATCTGCCGCGACGAGAAGTCCCAACACAAGAACAAGGCGCGGGCGCTCAAGATCCTGCGCGCTCGGCTGCTCGAATTGGCGCATGCCGAACAGGACGCCAAGACCGCGGAGACGCGCCGTTCGATGGTCGGCACGGGCGACCGTTCGGAGCGCATCCGCACCTATAATTTCCCGCAGTCGCGCGTCACCGACCATCGCGTGAACCTGACGCTTCATCAGCTAGACCAGGTCATGGACGGCGCGATCGATCCGCTAATCGACGCGCTCAATACCAAGGAACAGGCGGCCGCGCTGAGTGCCTGACGCGATTCGATGACTGCCGCATCGGAGCGGAGCTCAGCGTCTCAACTTAAAGATCTGGTTGAACGTGCGATCGATCGCCTGATTGCGGCGGCCGTCGATGATCCGCGCCTCGACGCAGAACTGCTGATGGCGTTCGCCGCAGGGTTAACGCGGGAGCGGCTGCTCGCCGACTCGATCGTCATCGACGATGCGCTGCGCGAGCGTTATGCGGCCTTGATCGATTTGCGAGCGGCGCGGAAACCGCTCGCTTACATCGTCGGACGGCGCGAGTTCTATTCGCTGGAACTTGAAGTGTCGCCTGAAGTATTGATTCCGCGCCCGGAGACCGAAACCCTCGTCGCTGCCGCCCTCTCATTTATAGCGGGGCGCCCGTCGGCGCGCATTCTCGACCTGTGCACAGGCTCGGGTGCGATCGCGCTCGCGCTCGCCGCTAACGCGCCTGGCGCCAAAATCGTCGCGACCGACGTGTCTGCCGATGCGCTCGCGATCGCGGCTCGCAACGCGGCGCGACTAGGCCTCGCGGTGCGGGTGGAATTTCGCCGCGCCGATTGCTGGACGGCGATCGACGGGGGCGATCCGTTGGGGCGCTTCGACCTGTTCGACCTGATCGTGGCGAATCCGCCATATATCCGCGATAACGAGATCGCCGCGCTGGCTCCCGAAATTCGCAATTTCGAGCCGCACGTCGCGCTCGCCGGAGGGTTCGACGGACTCGTCTTCTATCGACGCATAGCCGCTGACGCGGGAAACCATCTCACGCCCGGCGGCGCACTGATGGTTGAAGTAGGGCAGGGACAGGCCACGGCGGTCGCGGCGATCTTCCGCGCTGCTGGCCTCGGCGAAATTGCCCTGCGCAACGACCTCGCCGGAATTCCGCGCGTCGTGCAGGCGGCCGCCTCAGGGAGCCGGGATTCTTCGCAAGCTCAGCGACTGTGTTGAAGGTCAAGCAAATAGCTAGGGTTCCACGGCAGCTGGTCGCGCAGGATGGCATTGAGGATAACGAGCAGTTTACGCATGCAGGCAA
>Ga0181536_10000473_pt1 | contig 48554 bp, 39 predicted proteins | sample PEATcosm2014_Bin_41_FD_121105 | JGI IMG/M metagenome (GOLD analysis project Ga0181536, IMG submission 121105) | Peatland microbial communities from MTU Mesocosm Facility, Houghton, MI, USA - PEATcosm2014_Bin17_60_metaG | ecosystem: Environmental > Terrestrial > Soil > Wetlands > Peat | place...
CTTGCGCGAGAAACCTGTCGTGAAATTCCAGCAGTTGGAACTGGTCGCCGCGCAGCTTCCTGTAATCCTCCCGCAGTTTCAGAATCTCCAATTTGCCCAGCGTGTAGTAAAGGTAGGTCGGGTCGGAGGCGCCGCGTTTGGTCTCCTCTTCGGCGATAGCGCGCGTTTGGTATCCCTCCTTCACGAAGAAGTCCACGGCTTGGGCGAAACTCATCCGGCCGGTGTGCATCTCGATACCCACGATGTACCGCGCGTTACGCAGCAGCGCATCCTGCAACTGGCCCAGCCGCAATTTCAAATCGCCGTTGCCGTACCCTTCATCCAGCATCATCTGCTCGGTGTAGTGCGCCCAGCCTTCCGAGTTGGTATTCGCGTCGATCAGCTTGCGCACTTTGGATGGCGCCTTCTGCATCCACAGGAACTGCGTATAGTGCCCGGGGTAGACTTCGTGCACGGCGGTGCTGATAACCGTGCCGCGGTTGAACGCCTCCATGTGCTGCTCCACCCGATCCGCGCTCCATCCCGGCTCGGGCAGCGTCACGTTGAAAAACGCTTCTTTGGCAACCTGCTCATAAGCGCCCGGCGAGTCCATCGAAGCCGTCGTCAGTGCCCGCTCGAACGGTGGTGTCTCTTCCACCAATGGCGGTCCCGCCGGAGGAATTGTCACGATCCTGTGCGCGGCGATAAACTGCCGCAGGCCGTCCAGCACGTCGCGAAACGTCTGCAATAAGGCGCTAGCGGGCGGATGGTCTCTTTGCAGTTCTTCCAGAATCTGCTGTGGCGTGCGCGCGGCATCGATCTTGGCGGCCGTCTGGCGAAACGCCTGCTGGTTCTGGCGCAGATTCTGGTAGCCGATCTCGAGCAGCTTATCGAGCGGCGTATCGACCATCTCGTCATAGGACAGTTTCGCTTTGTAGTTTTCTGCGCCAATGCGAAAATCTCCGTTCGAGCGCGGCAGCAGATTGTCTTTCAGAAACTTCTGGTATTCGCTCAGCGCGTCGATAACTGCCTGGTTGCTGGCGTGGAACTCCTCCAGCAGGTTGCGGTCAGCAACCTTTTGGAACGCAGCCGGCACGTCGCCCTGGAAAAATCCAATGATTCCGGGCAACTGATCGAGCGCTACCTCAGTAAAGACGCGGGGCGGATTGCGCAGATTGCGGCGCGCCTGGGCCAGAGCGTTCGGCATCTGCTTCTCGCGCGCGATCGCCGATTTCAGGCGAACCTCAGCCGGCGCAAAGCTGCGGCTCATGATGCCGAACACGCTCGAAGCTAAACCGCTTGAGTACTCGTCCGGATTTTTCTCCCACAGCCGGATCTTTTCCAGATCCAGCAGCCGGGCCTGGATTTTGTAAATCACCAGCTCGCGGTCTGCCGCGGCTTCCGGTGAAAGGCTCCCTGCCGGGAAATGCTCAAACTCCGTAAGCAACTGTTCCAGGGAGCGAATCTCCGCGGCATTCGCTGCTAGTGAGCAGTCTTCAAACTGCGCATCGTACTGGTGGAAGCCATCAGAAGTGGCTTGCGACGGGTGGTAGCGGTAATACTCGTCGAAATAGTGATCCACCAGCTTGTCAAAGTCGGTCTGTGCCAATTTGGGCGCGGCGCAGAGCGCACCCCCGGCCAAAATCATTAGGAACCATCGCATGACTCTTTCCAATCTATCAAAGGGCCGTATTATTCCCATATCGTCGCTCGCATCCCGCACGGGAAAATCTGTTACCCTCAACTTCTGATGTTCCCCGAAGTGGCTCCCATTCGCGCGGGCGAGGAGATCGATGCGCGCGCGCTCAGTGAATATTTGCGCGGCAAAGTGGAGGGCGCGGAGCGCGGCGTCACGATCGAGCAGTTTCCCGGCGGGCATTCGAACCTGACGTATCTCGTTCGCGCGGACGGCCGCGAATACGTGCTGCGCCGGCCACCGCTCGGCCCGGTGGCGCCGAAAGCGCACGATATGGCCCGCGAGTTTCGCGTGCTCGAAGCCGTGCACCCAGTGTTTCCGCCGGCGCCACAAGTTTTTCTGCTCTGTGAAGACCCCGCCGTGGTGGGAGCAACCTTTTTCCTGATGGAACGCCGGCATGGCGTGGTGCTGCGCCGCGACGTCCCTCCGGAATTTGCTCACGATCCTGAATTCCCGCGCAAAACGAGCGAGGGTTTCATCGACTGCCTGGCGCAACTGCACTCCATTGACATCGACCGCCTGGGGCTTTCGTCCCTCGGACGCCCCGATGGCTTTCTCGACCGGCAGGTGCGCGGCTGGACTGAACGCTGGCAGCGCGCGAAAACCGAAGAGATGCCGGGTATGGATGCGCTTCTTGGATGGCTCGCAGACCGGTTGCCGGAATCGCCCAGGCCCACACTCGTTCACAACGATTTCAAACTCGACAACATCATGCTGGACGCGCGGAACGCCGGACGCATTGAGGCGGTGCTCGACTGGGAGATGGCGACGGTGGGCGATCCGCTTGTGGATCTCGGCTGCACGCTGTGCTACTGGACTGAGGCGGGCGATCCCGCGTTTCGCGGAGGCGCGCTCGGCGGCATCACGGCCGAGCCCGGATGGATGACGCGTGCTGAGCTCGTGCGCCGCTACGCTGAAAACGCCGGGCGCGACGTATCCAGCCTCGGCTATTACGAGGTGTTCGGGCTGTTCAAACTCGGTGTGATTTTACAGCAGATCTATTTCCGCTACTCTCGCGGCCAGACTCAAGACCAGCGATTCCGCGATTTCTACCTGCGCGTTCGCGACCTGATGCGCGCTGCGATGGAGCTCGCGGAGCGGCTGGATTGAGCACGCTCTATCTGATCCGGCACGGCCAGGCCGGCCTACGCCACGACTACGATACGCTCTCCGATCTCGGCCGCACGCAAGCGCGCTTGCTCGGAGAGCATCTCGCGGCGCAACAGGTTCAGTTCAGCGCGGCGTACTCGGGCGCCCTCAAGCGGCAGCGGGAGACGGCCCGCGAAGTTCTGGGCGCTATGGCAGCAGCCGGCATTGCTTCGCCGCAGACTCAGATCGACGAGCACTGGAATGAATTTGATCTCGACGCCGTGTATGAAGCCATCGCTCCACGGCTAGCCGCTGACGATGCCGAATTCCGGGCCGAGTATGAGAAATTGCGCCACATGCTGCAAGAGGAAGGCTCGCCCGCACACCGTGCCTGGACGCGGTGCGACACACTCGTCGTGCAGGCCTGGGTGCAAGGAAGGTATGAAGTGCCGGGCGAATCGTGGAAGGCGTTCCGCCAGCGCGTCACCGTGCCCCTTGACCCGCTGAGCCGTATGCCGGATGACAACGTTGCGGTCTTTTCCTCCGCCGTTCCCATCGCAGTGTGGATCGGACTAGCCCTGGAGTTGAACGGGCGGCACGTACTACGCCTCGCGGGCTCGACTTATAACTCTGCCCTGACGACGATGCGCGCGCGCGAAAATGACCTCGCGCTATTTAGCTTCAACAGCACGCCGCATTTGTTGGAGCCGCACTTGCGGACGTTTCGATAAAATCGGCAAGCAGGAATGCCTACTACACTCAATCTCGACCAGCTCAGGTCACTCATCGGCCGTGAAGCCGGCACGAGCGATTGGCTCGTCATCGACCAGCACATGATCGGCGCCTTCGCCCAGGTGTCCGGCGATCACCAATGGATTCACACCGACCCGCGGCGCGCAGAAACCGAATCGCGCTTCGGCCGTACGATCGCCCACGGTTTTTTGACGCTCTCGCTTTTGAGCCGCTTGAGCCACGAAACCATCGAGGTGAGCGGTGATTTCGGCATGCGCATCAATTATGGGCTGAACAGGCTGCGGTTTCCCTCGCCCGTGCCCGAAGGCTCGCGCATTCGCGCCCGGTTCGCCGTTCAATCCGTCGAGGACATCGAAGGCGGCCATCAGGTGGTCTGGCTGGTCACAATGGAAGTGGAGGGTTCGCAAAAACCGGCGCTGGTCGCGGAGTGGGTTCTCCGGTATTACCGCTGATCTGCCTTCGGCAGCAGGTGCTTCTGGATTTTTCCCATGGCGTTGCGCGGCAGTTTGCCGACCGCGATGAACGCGCGCGGCACCTTGAATGATGCCAGCGCGGCGCGGCACCGGCCCTCCAGCTCGTGGAAGTCGACGGATGATCGCGTCACAACGTAGGCCACCGGAACTTCGCCCCGCAGGTGATCGGCTAAACCTACCACCGCCGCCTCCACGATCTCCGGTTGTTCGGTGAGAAACTCCTCGATCTCGCGCGGATAGATATTGAACCCGCCGGAAATGATGACGTCACTCCGCCGCCCCACTAGCGTGTAGTAGCCATCCGGCGACCGAACCGCGAGATCACCCGTGCGAAACCAGCCATCAGCGAACGCCTCGCTCGTATCATCCGGACGGTTCCAGTAGCCGCCAAATAGGTTCGGCCCGCGCAAGTGGATCTCGCCGGTCTGTCCATCCGCGACCTGTCTACCCTCGTTATCAACCAATCGCACCGAAATGCCCGGCAGGGGAAAGCCCACCGTCCCCGCGCGCCTCTCACCGATGTAGGGATTGCTGAGATTCATGAGCGTTTCGCTCATGCCGTAACGCTCCAGGATGGTATGCCCGAATAGAGCGCGAAAATCCTCCAGCACCTGTGCCGCCAGCGGCGCCGATCCCGAAACAAACAGCCGCATCCCAGCCCCGATTTTGCGCGCCACACTGGGCAGCGTTTCGAGCAGGCGCACATAGATCGTGGGGACGCCGAAAAACAGCGTGGGACGGAATTCGGTCAGGATCGCCGCGGCTTTCTGGTGCTCGAAGCGCTCCAGCAGACACAGGCGGCAGCCGCTGATGAGCCACGAGTGCAAGCCGTTCCCGAGCCCGTGGACGTGGAACAACGGGAGCGGCAGCAGCAGGCGGTCCGCGCTGCTGATCTGCCAGCAAGTGATCAGGTTCAGTGCGTTCGCTGCAAAGTTGTTGTGCGTGAGGACAGCGCCTTTGGAAACGCCCGTGGTCCCGGAAGTGTAGACAATCGCGGCGGCTGCGTCCCCGTCAATGGAAATCGGCATTCGCGCCTGTCCATCGAACGCGGCGGCCTCATGCACGAGTTTCTGCAACTCCGCCGCCGCGATGGTCACCTTCGGCTGCGCATCGCTGATGATGTGCTCGATCTCCCGATCCTTGTAGAGGATATTGATCGGCACGAAGATCACGCCGAGCTTCACGCAAGCCAGAAACAGCTCGATCATCTCGACGCAGTTGGCCAGATGCACACACAACCGGTCACCCGTGGCGAATCCGCGCGCTACGAGCGCACCCGCCAAACGGTTACTCGCGTTATCGAGCCCACCGAATGTGTGGCCTTCGCGACGGCCGTCGCAGGCAACAAACTCCAGGGCCGGCGTATCGCGCCGTCCGATGAGCGAGAGATCAAAGAGCTGGAGGAGGTTCATTCGGGCTGACGAGGAACACCGTAGCACACGCGAGGAGTGAGAAGGCGCTCAGGGCGAGAAAGCTCGATCGGAAACTGCCGGTCCAATCAACGAGATGACCGATCAGCGGAGCGCCAAACAGGATCATGACAATGCCCAGCATGTTCACCAGACCCATGGCTGCCGCGGCACGGCCCGGAAACAGCGCGGCCGCCCGCGTGAATAACACCGCATATGGCAGGCCGCAGCCCGTCCCCACGAGGATTACCGCCAGCACGGCGAGCGGAAGCGCGTTCCAGCCCACGGCGAGCAGGAAACATCCCGCGGCATTCATGAGGAAACTGGCTGCCAGGAGCGCCCGCACAGGCACGTAGTGCCGTAGAGCGCCTCCCAGGGGGCGCATGCCGATTCCCAGCAGCAACACCAGCGATCCCACCAAGCCAGCCCTCGCCAGCGGCATACGAAACGCATTTCCGAGCAGCGTGACGATCCACGCCCCCACCACGATCGCTAGTCCGAATGACGCCATTTGCATCAATCCCAGCAGCCATAGCTGCGGCGAGGTGAGCATTCGCCAGAAGTCGCCGCCTGCACGAGCGGCCGGCTCGATGCGCGGCGCGGCGAAGATCCACAGAAGCCACGCGATGCCGCCCACTGCCGCACTGGTGACGAAAGTCCCGCGCCATCCCGTAATAACGTAGATCCGCGGCACGGCCAAAATCACAAATCCCGAACCCAGCAGAATCGAGCCCCCGTACAAGCCTTGCGCCAAATGCAGCCGCGGCCCCGCGAGCGCTTCGTGCGTGTATCGCGCACCCGCCACAAAGCAGGCGCCTGTTCCGATACCCGTGAAGATTTTCCAGGCCAGCAGTTGCCAGTACGCACCGGCAAACGCGATTCCCAAATTGCCGAGCACCACCCAAGCCAGCGCGAAGATAAGGACTTTCCGCGAGCCCAGCCTATCCACCAGATGGCCACCGGGAATCTGCATCGCGGCATGCGTTGTGAAGATGCCCGTGGTCAGCAGTCCTGCTAGTGCCTGGCTGAATCCGAACTGCCTGGCCAGAGCCGCAGCGAGCGGTGCATGATTGGTGTAATTCGCAGAGAAAGCAAAGCCCACGGCACACACGCACGCCAGCGCGGCATTCTGCCTTTCGCGAGAGAACGCAGGGCTGTTACTTGTAATGGAGACGTCGGGAGCCGCCACGAGAAGTCCTGGGGCATTATACAGCCCCAGGAAGATTCAGATCGGTTGAAGAATTCGGAGACCGCTTAGCGATTCGACGCGGGAGAAAAGGACGCTTCCGCCGTGGCCGTCGTGCGCGAGCCGACCGGCTCACCTACGCGCATTTCTTTCCAGTCGTAACGGAATTCCTGGCCGCAATCCAGACACACAATGTAGGTCCCGTGGCGGTGCGAAGCGGACGCCATCTTACGGCTGGGCGTCAGCGGAAACGTGGTTCGTTGGTGCGAGCAACCAAACAAAGAATCCAGCAGCGAAGCTAACATGTGGCATCCTTCTTTCACTATACTTAGATACATTTTACCAGCTCAGAGTTTCATTGGAATAGGCGCTTAGTTGGCACTATTCCGCGAAGTTGTATAAATCCAGACACTTAGCGGAAAAGTATACGCCTGTCACTGAATGGTCTATACCGTCCTAGTACTAAGTTCCACTACCGGTAGTGACGGGGATGCTACGAACGTTTCAGGTGCGCGACTTTTGCCGCTATGTCGTCGGCAATCTGCCGGCCGTGAAATCGCCCATTTTCAATGAAGATTTCGTTGGTGTGCATGCCGGCAACGATCACGCCAGCCAGGTAAATACCTGGTGTCTCACTTTCCAGCGTGGCTGGATCGGTGCGTGGGCGTTGGGTGGCGGGATCGAGTGTAACTCCTACTGAATTCAGGAATTGAAGGTCGGGACTGTAACCTGTAAGAGCAAAGACAAAGTCATTTCTTAAAATAACTTCACCTTTCGGAGTATCTAGTACTATCGAATCCGGGCGGACCTCGACAACCTTAGAGTGAAAGTAGGCGGTGATCTCGCCGCACTTAATCCTATTTTCTATATTTGGACGAATCCAATACTTCACTTTTTCGGATATTTGCCCGCCGCGGTGAATCAGAGTTACGCGGGCGCCGGTCCAGAACAGCTCCAGCGCTGCAATGGCGGCGGAGTTCTTGGCGCCAATCACCGCAACATCCTGGTCGTAATAGGGATGCGCCTCTTTGTAGTAGTGGATCACCTTCGGCAAGTCCTCGCCGGGGATGTTGAGCAGATTCGGCACGTCGTAATATCCCGTGGCGAGAATCATTTTTCGCGCGTTGTAGCGGTGCTGGCAGCCATGGCGATCGGTGGTGCGGACGTCGAACGCGCCGTCCGCGCCGGCGATGTTATCCACCTTTTCGTATTGGTGGATATCCAGCTTGAAATGGTCAGCCACGCGGCGGTAGTACTTGAGCGCCTCGATGCGATTAGGCTTCTCGTTCAGGCTGGTCATCGGAATGTTGCCGATCTCCAACAATTCCGGTGTGGTGAAAAAAACCATATTGGTGGGGTAGTGATACAGCGAATTCACCACACAGCCTTTTTCGATGAGAACCGCGTTCAGGCCGCGGAGCTTCAGCTCGATACCGCAGGCGAGGCCGGTAGGCCCTGCGCCGACGATGACAGCATCAAGATGGCTCACAACTTCGCTTCGACCTCAGAATAAACCCGTTCGAGCGCAGCAGCCAGCGCGCTGGGATCTTTTCCACCACCCTCGGCCATATCGGGACGGCCGCCGCCTTTTCCGCCAACAGCCTGCGCCACCGAGCCCGCGAGTTTCCCCGCGTGCACCTTCGACGTCAGATCCTTGGTGACGGCAGAAACGATCGAGACGTTCGAATCCTCGGCAGACGCCAGCACCACGACCGCACTTTTCCACTTATTGCGCAGCGAATCGGCGAGTGCGCGGAGTTGCGCGCGATCCATCCCGTCGAGGTGTGTGGCGAGAACGCGGACATTCTTGATCGTTCGCGCCTGGCTTTCGATTTCGCCCGCCGCGGACTGAGCCAACTTGTTCTTGAGCTGCTCCACCTGCTTTGCCAGCGCGTGCTCGCGCGCCAGCACCTTTTCCACCTGCTCGACCAGCTCCGGTTCGGAGACCTTCATCATTTCGGCGAGGCGCTTCAGCGCGTCGTTGGCCTGCTGATACCGTTCAACGGCGCGCTCGCCTGTAATTGCTTCGATGCGCCGCACGCCGGCTGAGATGCTGCTCTCGTAGACAACCTTGCAAACGCCGATATCACCGGTCCGCGAAACGTGAGTGCCGCCGCACAGCTCTTTGCTGAAGTCGGGAATCGAGACCACGCGCACCCGTTCACCATACTTCTCGCCAAACAGCGCCATCGCACCTGTAGTGACCGCTACATCGAGCGGCATAATTTCGGTATCGACGGCAATGTTTTGAAGGATCTCTTGGTTCATGAGCCGCTCGACTTCTTCGAGCTCGGCGCGATCCATGGCCGTGTAGTGGGTGAAGTCGAAGCGAAGCCGGTCAGGCGATACCACGCTGCCGGCTTGTTTGACATGCGTGCCGAGCACTTTGCGCAAGGCAGCGTGCAGCAGATGAGTCGCCGTGTGGTTGCGCATGGTCGCGTGGCGCAGGGGATCGTTCACGCTGGCCCACAGCTCGTCGCCGACCCGAATGGGCGCGTGTGACGTGATCCGATGTACGGAAAGGCCGGGCACAGCAGGATAAGTGGTTTCGACATCGGCGAGCGTTTCGTTTTTCTCGGAATACAGCGTGCCCTGGTCACCCACCTGGCCTCCGGTTTCGGCATAAAACGGCGTCTCATCCAACACCAATTCGGCGCGCGTACCCGGTTCGATGCTGTCGACGGGCAGTTGACCGACTAACAGGCCAATGACGCGGGCGTGCGTAGTCAAATGCTCGTAGCCGACGAACCGCGTTCGGCCCTTTTCGAGCAACGCTTGATAGGCCGGCGCAACCGTGCCCTTCTCCGCGCCCTTCCAACTTGCGCGAGCACGGCGGCGCTGCTCGTCCATCTCGCGCTCGAAGCCTTGGTGATCGATCACCAGGCCGCGTTCGCGAGCCATGTCTTCCTGCTCATCGAGCGCCAGGCCATACGTGTCGTAGAGCTTGAACGCTACGGCTCCGGGCAGCACGGAGTCTGAGAGCGATTTCACCGCGTCATTGAATTCCTTCTCCGCCACCAGGAACGTGGTGGCGTAACGGTGCTCTTCGTCCTTCACGACGCGCGCCACGCGCTGCACACTTTCCATGAGCTCGGGATAGCCAGGACGCATCACCTCGGCGACGAAGCCCGTTAGCTCATAGAGGAACGGCTGCTCCACGCCCACCATGCGGGCGTTGCGCATGGCCCGGCGCATGATCTTGCGCAGTACGTAGCCGCGGCCCTCATTCGAGGGCAGCACGCCATCATGAATCAGAAAGGCGGTGGAGCGGGCGTGGTCGGCAGCGATGCGCAGCGCCGTGTCCACTCGGGGATCAGTGCCGAAGGCGACGTTGCCGAACAATTCGGCGCCGCGATGAATGATGGGCAACAGCAGATCGGTGTCGAAGACGGAGAGCTTGCCCTGCATGACGGCGGTCATGCGCTCCAGGCCCATGCCGGTATCGACAGAGGGCCGCGGCAGTGGAGTGAGTACCCCGGATGCGTCGCGATTGAACTGCATGAAGACGAGGTTCCAAATCTCGACGAAGCGATCCCCGGCATCGCTCGGGAACTGTTCGTGTTCGCGGCCCTTGGCGGCTGCTTCTACGCCCATGTCGTAATGAATCTCCGAGCATGGGCCGCACGGGCCGGTGTCACCCATTTGCCAGAAATTGTCCTTCTCGTCAAGGCGGAAAATACGGCTCTTCGGCACACCGGCGACCTTCTGCCAAAGTTGCTCGGCCTCGTCATCCTCGCGGAAAACGGTGATGTACAGCTTGTCTTTCGGCAGTCCGAATTCCTTGGTGACCAGATCCCAGGCGAACTCGATGGCTTCGGCCTTGAAGTAGTCGCCGAAGGAGAAATTCCCCAGCATCTCGAAGAAAGTGAGATGGCGGCGCGTGTAGCCGACGTTTTCGAGGTCGTTGTGTTTACCGCCCGCGCGCACGCATTTTTGCGAAGTGGTGGCCCGCTTGTAATCCCGCTTCTCGATGCCCAGGAAGACTTCCTTGAACTGGTTCATGCCGGCGTTGGTAAACAGCAGCGTCGGATCGTTCGCCGGAACCAGCGACGAGCTCGGCAGCGGCCGATGCCCGCGGGCAGAGAAAAAGTCGAGAAACTGTTGGCGGATTTCGTTACCTGTCACAGAGATCCTTCAGAAAGAGGTGATCCATCTATTTTGGCACAGCAGCGCAGTCAAATCGCGCGTGGAGACGGTGCGTAACGGCAAGATGGAACACCAAGAATCACCGCCGAGACAGAGGCGCCGAGATCTCGGCATCTAGTGGCAATCCGACGCGGAGTCGAAGTCACAACAAAAATGGACGCTGACGAACAGGCGAAGCGAAAACGGAGGGCGGCAGCTCTCAAGGCGGCAGAGACTAAGGGCCCGGAAGAACGGAGCCGGACAGCGAAAATGGCCATTTGGACGATGCAACACGGGAAGAATGACGCCAAAAATCCGTTCTCCAAACAGAACTATCATCCGGGCGCGTTTCAACAGGAGGTCTACTCGATGCCACACATAACGCTGACGCTAACCGTTACCGCAGCCGCAATGCGACACGTCGCTTCGGGACACCCGCATGAGCGACAGATCGCCATTCAAGGTGCGTCGGACGGGTTGCTGGCAACGATCCATGGAGCTTCGCGAGATCATCGGATAACCGTCCCTGTAAGCGGTGTATTCGAATTGCAGGTGGGCGATACTTCAGCGATCTGGGAAAGGCACCAAACGGCAGGCGTCCAAGCTGCGGACTTTGCGAGTCTGTATGACCTGTTGGCGCGCCGACCAGATCGCCCCGTGACGTTCACTTGGGACGAATAAAATTCAAGTGGCCCCATTACCGGACCTTTGAAGGCTATTCTAAAGAGGGTAGACAAGCAACCATGAGCCGGAGATACGCGGTGGTCGTCGAAAAAGCGAAAAACAATTACGCCGCTTACGTTCCGGATCTCGATGGCTGCATCGCAACCGGCAAAACGGTGGAAGACGCTGAGCGCCTCATCCGCGAGGCCATCGAGCTTCATTTGCGCGCCATGCAAGAGGTAGGCGAGCCGATTCCGGAGCCGACCTCGCTATGACCCGGCGCAAGCAACCCGTCGTGGACATCCGGCCGATTGTGCCGAAGCGAAAGAAGCCACGGCCCATCGGTCTGGATAAAGGGAAGATCAAGCTGGGGCCCGAGTTTTTCGCGCCGCTCCCCGATGAGTTGCTCGCTTACTTCAACGGTGAAAAGCCTCTTGACTCACCACGGAAGTCAGGCTGATCCGCACCATCTGGTAAACCGATGTTTGTGGCGCACGTTTCAACGTGCAGGGCCGAACTTGAGTTCGGCCGGTACGGCCACAGAGCATGTTTAACTGCCGGCTAAAGCCGGGCAGCGGCTCGCTGAAGCGAGCGCCACGGAGGTTGATTTACACCTTCTCAATCGCCTGCTCAAAGTCGGCCAGCAGGTCGCGCCAGTCCTCGATTCCGATTGAAATGCGCACCAGGCCGTCGCCGATACACGCTTTGGCCATCTCTTCCGGCGTCATGCCGGAGTGCGTGGTGGTCTTGGGATGACAGGCCAGGGTCTCGACGCCGCCGAGGGAAACGGCATCGCGCGCGATTTTCAGGTTTCGTAGAAAGGTGAAGGCCGCGTCACGCCCGCCATGGAAGTCGATGGAAAAGATGCCGCCGGGGTAATCGCACTGCGCGTGGCGGATGCGGATCTGGTCGTCATCGTCGAACAGCGACGGATAGCCGACGTGCCGGATCTGCAGTTTCCCAACCAGGCACTCGGCGATGCGCTGGGCGTTCTTGCTCTGGCGGTTCATGCGCAGCGAGACTGTCGGCAGGCGCCCATCGAGCATCCAGCACTCGTCGGGCTGGAGAATGTTGCCGAACATGACGCGGCGGCTCTGCATTTGGCGAATGAGGTCCGAGTCATGCGCCAGCGCCGCACCCGCCAGCAGATCGCTGAATCCCGATAGATACTTGGTGGCCGAATACAAGACAAGGTCCGCGCCCAGATGCAGAGGGTGTTGGAACGCGGGGCCAAGAAAGGTGTTGTCCACCATCACGACCGGTTTGGGATGATGCTCGGCCGCTCGCTCCGCCGCGCGCCGGATGTCGGTCATCCGCATGGTGGGGTTCGCCGGGGTTTCGATAAACACGATGCTCGGATCACGCGCCGTGCGGATGGCCTCGTCGAGACCCGCAGTGTCGCCGGCGACCACAGGAATTCCGGTGACGCCAAACGGCTCCAAGAAATCGTGAATCAGGCGCATGGTACCGCCATAAAGCGGGATGGTGTAGACGATGCTGCTGGCGGGGCGCGCGAAGGTGAAGAAGGCCGTCATGATGGCGGCCATTCCGGAATTGAAGACCGCGGCATCGCGTGCACCGGCCTCGAGAGGCACCATCTGGTCTTCTAGGATTTCCGCATTGGGGTGCGAGATGCGGGAATAGATCAGGTCGGCGCGCTCGCCGTCCTGGGCGGGAATTCTGCCGCTGGCGATGTCGAAGGCGCGCTCGGCAGCCTCCGGAGTGGCGAACACGTAAGTAGAACTGCGAAACACCGCAGGCCGGGCCGAACCGCATGAGAGACTGGGTTCAAAGCCGCGCGTGAGCACTTCTGTGGGGGGATGGAGCGTCACGGAACCATCTTTGGGATGTGTCATAATTGCTCCTTCCCCGAGTGTACCGCCCAAAAACCGAGATGCCCCAAAAGTACAGATACGAAGAATTCACCTGGCCAGAGATTCGCGAAGCGGTGGCCGAGAACCGCGTGTGCGTGTTGCCGGTGGGAACCGTTGAGCAGCACGGCCCGCACCTGCCCCTGGTTACCGATGTGCTCACGGCGGCCGAGATGTCGCGCCTCGCCGTCGAAAGGATGCCTAGAGAAGCCATCCTGATGCCGCCAGTCTACTACGCGTTCAACGTACACCACCTCGATTTTCCCGGCACCATTGCCGTCGAGGGCGACACATTCATCCACTACATCACCGACATTGGCAAGAGCCTCGCGCACCACGGCTTTCGCAAGATCCTGCTGGTGAACGGGCACGGCAGTAACGTGCCATTTCTGGACATCGCGGCGCGCAACATCACCAATGAGACCGAAGCCATCTGCGCCATGGTGCCGTGGTGGAACCTCATTCCGAAGCCCCTGCTGGCCGAGCTGCGCGAATCCGAATTCCCGGGCGGCATGGCCCACGGCTGCGAGTTGGAAACTTCGGTGCTGCTTTACCTGCGTGGCGATCTGGTGCAGATGGAGCACGCCTCGAAGGACATCCATTTTCCCAAGACGGAATTTTTCTACTGGGATCTCGCCGCGCCATCACCGGTCTTCTTCCAGGAGTGGTTTAGCCGGTACTCGAAGACGGGTACGGTCGGCGATCCGACGAAGGCAACGCGCGAGAAAGGCGAGAAGTTCGTGGCCGCGGTGGTCGAAAGAATGGTTGCGTTGCTCAGGGAATTCCGCGCGAGAGAGATTCAGCCGCGGGTGGATCATCATTAGGGGCAGCGTGACAGTCTAGATCGTGGGCTTTGTCCCGAATAGCCCCCGGCTTATTCGTTCAAAAACGCCATCGTTTTGACGCCCGAGATGTCGAAGCGTTTGCGGCAGCGCAGGTTCTTGCACGCCACCTTGTCGTCCAGCAGCACCATATAGCTCTGCGACTTCTGGAAGCGCGCGCGGTCGCGTTCGTCGGCGCCCTGCGGTATGCGGTCCTTCTTCTTGCGCACCATCCAGCGCAGTTCATAGGTTTCGCTGGTTTTGCAGAACGGGCAGTGCAATGTCGCTGGTTTGTTCGCCTGCGCCTCAGTGTAAAACGCGCGCTCGTCCATGCTAGCGTTCCGCCATGGGAACCCACTTCATGCCGTCGGGATTGCCCTTGTACTCGGCGCGCGGGCGGATGAGGCGGTTGTTGTGATACTGTTCGAGCACGTGCGCCGTCCAGCCCGACATGCGGCTGATGGCAAACACCGGCGTGAACAAATCCACCGGAATGCCTAGCGAATAGTACGTGGAGGCCGAGTAGAAGTCCACGTTGGCGTTGAGCTTCTTCTCGTGATCGACGGTCTCCTCCACACGCCGCGACATCATATATAACTCGATGTGCCCGGTACGCTTGCCCAGTTCCTCGGAAAGTGCGCGTAAATGCGTAGCCCGCGGATCTTCAGTGTGGTATACGCGATGCCCGAAGCCCGGAATCTTCTTCTTGCCCGCCAGCGTTTCTTTGGCGTAGGCGACCGCATTCTCGGGAGTGCCCGCCTGGAGCAACATCCGGATCACCTCCTGGTTCGCGCCTCCATGAAGAGGTCCTTTGAGTGCGCCAATGGCGGAGGTAACGCACGAGTAAATGCCGGAGAGCGTGGCCGCCGTCACTCGCGCCGCGAAGGTGGAGGCATTCAATTCGTGATCCGCGTGCAGCGTGAGCGCCACATCGAACGCGCGCTCCATCACGTCATCGGGGCGCTTGCCGGTCAGCGTGTAAAGGAAATTGGCGGCGAAGCTGAGGTTCGGGTCGCGCTCGATAAGCGGCTGGTTCTTGCGCAGCCGGTCGAAGGTAGTGACAATCGTGGCCGTTTGCGCCATCAGCTTCACTGCCTTGACGGCGTTGGCTTCCGGCGACATATCACGCACCAACGGATCGTACAGACTGAGCATCGAAACCGCTGTGCGCAGCACGTCCATCGGTTCGGATTTGCCTACCGCGCGCAGGAAATCGGCGACCGGTTTGGGGATCGGCGCGTTGGCGGCCAGGTCCGCCTTCAGCTTCGCCAGCTCCGCGGCCTTCGGAAGGCGTCCGTTCCATAGCAGGAAAATCACTTCCTCGAACGTCGCGTTATCGGCCAGCGTGTGGATGTTGTAGCCCCGGTAGCTGAGGATTCCCTCTTGACCGTCGATGAAACAGATCTCGGATTCTCCGGCTACGATGCCTTCCAGGCCCGCAGCCGGTGTTGTGGTTAAAGCCATCCTGTTTGCCTTTCCTATTTTAGAACTGTCCCGCCCGCACCGTCACCTGATACCACTACAGTCCCGCGGGACAGCCCGGGTACGGTGAAAAGCCCACAGTCAGATCGTCCTTCTCCACCCAAAGCTTCTCTTCCCGATTCGCCGAGTTTACCGTCAGGATCACACCCGAGCCGCAGGCACGGCTCCGGGTCGTGTGGAAGATCTCGCCGGCCGGCTGTGAGCTCTTCGGACCCCAGTCTTCCATGAAATTCTGGAGCGGATAATCGCGGCACGGCTTCGCGTCCGTACAACCCCACAGCGCATAGGCTGCTTTGTAGTCCTGCTTCCCCAGCAGGTCCAGAAAGAGTGCCACTCGTTTTTCCGCCGCATGGTTCTTCACGATCTGGACCACGCGAATATATCGCTCGAGAATCGGCGTCTTGAATGTCAGCAGGTACAGCCCCAAAACACCACCCACGATCAAGCCGGCGGTGACCAGCCGGTGGATGCGCTTCTCCCGCTGCTCCTGGCCTTCTCCGTAATGTGCGAGATAGCCGGCCATGGGCCCTCAAGCGTATCTACTTCGCGGCCGGATACGCTTTGTTATAGGCGGCCAGCGCCTCCGCCGTGATGTCCAGCGCGGGCTTGAAATAGATGGTGGTAGAGGTATCCACCACCACGTCGTAGCCTTTTTCCTCTGCGAGCTTCTTGACTACTTCGGCCATCTTACGGGAGCTGGCGCCCAGAATATCGTTGCGCTCGGCATTCACATCGGCCTGGAGGTCCTCATTCATGCGCTGCAAGTCGCGTTGCTTCTTCTGCCCCTGCGCGGTCAGATCCGATTCCGCGGCCGGCGTCAGCTTGCCCGCGCCCGACTGCAACTGCTGCTGGATCCCTTGCAGATCCTTCTGCAGCTTGTCCATTTCCTGTTGCCGGGGCTTGAATTTCTCTACCATTGCCGCGTTTGCTTTCTGGATTTCATCAGACTCAAGAACCGCCCGCTGCAGGCTGATGACCGCGACTTTCGTCTGTGCCAAGCCCGCGCCGGCCAAGACAAAAAAAGCCAAACTGGCCCCCAGCACGCGGCTCGTGGGAATTCGAGACATTACCAAAACTCCTTGATAAGATGTGTGTTAGATAAACAGAGTATCACACAGCAGCGCTATTCGAGCACGCCCAGAATTTCGTCTTCCCGCAGGATCAGGTACTCTTCTCCGTCGATCTTCACTTCCGATCCGGAGTACTTTCCGAACAGAATGCGATCGCCCACCTTCACCTCCGGCGCAATCCTCTCGCCTTTGGGAGACAGCTTGCCAGCGCCCACGCCACCCACTTCACCCTGCTGCGGTTTTTCCTTGGCGGAATCCGGGATGATGATCCCACCCACTTTGCTCTCTTTCTCTTCTAGGCGCCGGATCAGGACGCGATCGTGTAATGGACGAATATTCATGGCAGGCACTAGTGTATCGCGCCTGCCTGGGAGTTGGGCAAGCTCTGCCGGCTTCGCGCCGAGTCCGGCGACGGCTCCGTGAACATTTCCTCCAGCACCCGGCCCGAAGACCCGCTCGGCGTCTCGACGCCCAGCAGTGTGGCCAGCGTGGGCGCGATATCATTCGGGGCAATCGTTTCGTCGAACCGTCCCGCTTTAATTCCCATGCCCATGAAAATCACCGGCACGTGGGTGTCGTACCCGAAAACCGTGCCGTGCGTCGTGCCGTGAGCGCTGAACATCCAGTACGGATCGAGCACCACGAAAACGTCCGCGCCGCGCTGCACGTTGAAACCGTTCCTCAAACGGCGGCCCGCTAGGTCGTCTTGCACAGCCCCGTTCATCAATTGCTCCCGCGTGTAAGCGCGAAACACGTGCGGAATGGCCATCGCTGCCTCCGCCGCGGCCCGGTGCACCTCCGCCCGATCTAAATTCTTTTCGCGAATCAAATCAAGATTCAGATAGACCGCATATTCACCCGAGATGCTGATCCACTTCCCCTCGCCGTACTTCTTGGTAAGCGCGGCTTGCACCGTGTCCTCCACGATCCCCGCCGGCTCGCGCCCGCCCGGCATATGCCGCGCCTGGTTCACTTCCGGTACCGGGGCCACGCCGTGATCGGCGGTCAGCACCACCACCACATCCTGCATGCCCACGTGGCTGTCGAGAAATCGAAACAGTTTGCCGATCACCTGATCGGTGCGGATCGAAATGTCGTGCACCTCGGGCGCATCCGGCCCCACCCGGTGGCCCACATGATCGTTCGCCGAAAAACTGATCGCCAGCAAATCCGTCACCCCGCGCTGGCCGAGCTTCTCGCCTTCCACCGCCTGCTCCGCAAACTGCTCAATCAGCTCGTTGGCAAAGGGGGTGTCGAGTTCCGCGTCATAGAGCTTCGCGCCGGCCTCGTCCGGCATCTTGACGTTCATCCATTTCGCGCTCTTGTACCGGTCCGCGGGATGCCCGGCGTTGAACTCGCTCGCCCACCCCGGCAGCTCATTGAAGTAATAGGTGCTGCTGATGAAATTGCCGTTCTTGGCATCGAACCAGAACGCGCCGTTGGCCATGTGGCCCGCCGGCAGAATCGCGCTGCGGTCTTTGATCGAAACGCCGATCACTCGCGAGCGGCTGCCGTTCGACATCTTCAACTCATCGCCTACCGTGCTCACCAGCAGCCGGTTGGGGGATGCCCCAACGTCGCCGGTCCCCGCCAGAATCTTCACCGTGTCATCGGAAACACTGGTGACGACCTTGCCAGTCGCCCGCTCGTACCACTCGTTATTCACGATGCCGCTCACAGCCGGCAACGCGCCCGAGAGAAATGTGCTGTGGCCTACAGCCGTTACCGTCGGAAAATGCTCATAGTATGCGTTGGTGAATACCGCGCCACGGGTCAGGAGGCGATCCAGGCCTTCCTTGTAATCCTCGCGAAAACGCAGCAAGTAGTCGTAGCGAAACTGATCGATCGCGATCGCCACAACCAGTTTCGGCTTCTCCGCCGCGAGGAGCGATACCGCCGTCAGTAGTAGTGCAAAAAGGTTTTTCATAGACAGGGGTAATTTTCTATTCTACTGGCCCAGCTCGTGGCACGTATTGCAAGTCAATGGCGCCTGCCGCACCTTGTGGCAGGCCACGCACCCTTTCATGGTGACCGGTATCTCCAGCGTGACGCTATCGTGCTCATTCACCGCGCCGTGGCACTCTTTGCAATCCGTTCCGGCCTTCACATGCCGCGCGTGACTGAAATACACAAAATCTTCGACCGTGTACACCTGCTCGGTGGGAAATGGCGTGGCGTCGTTGCCCATCGCGGCCAGCCGCTGTATCTGCGGACTATCTTTCTTCACCGCACGATGGCATGTCATGCACTTCGCCACCGGCGGGTACGATGCCTTTTCGCCGGTCTCGACCGTCGCGTGGCAGTACTTGCAATCGATTTTCAGCGGTGCGTGCCGCTTGTGGCTAAACGTGACGCGTTCGTCCGCCGCGGCCGGCAGCGTTACGGCAAGGAGTAAGCCACAACCGAATCGGAAAAGTCTTTGTTGTATTTGTTTCCTCCGCCTGCAGCGATCACCACGTACTGTTTGCCGGTCTTGCTGCCGAGAAAAGTCATAGGCGTGGCATGCGCGCTCGCAGGAAGTTTCGTTACCCACAGTTCTTTCCCGCTATCTTTATCAAACGCGCGAAACCGTGAGTCATTCGTAGCTCCGATAAATACGAGGCCGCCCGCCGTAACGATCGACCCTCCGATGTTCGGCGTCCCCGTGGGCGGTATACCGCGCGCTACCAGTTCATCAACCACGCCAAGCACCGAGCGCCAGCGGAACTCTCCCTTGTCCAGATCGATGGCTGTCAAAGCGCCCCACGGCGGCTTCTGGCATGGATACTGATTCTGATCCCAGAACCGCCCGTTCGGCGTACCCGAGTCCATCGGACGGTACGGAATCTGCGCTCCCGCCGGCCGCTTCACCATGTGGAACATCATGCCCACGTCCATCGAGTTCACATATAAGGTGTGCGTCTCGGGATCCCACGAGGCGCCTCCCCAGTTGGCGCCACCATTCGTACCGGGAAACAGCACCGTTGGCTTAAGCCCGATTGGCGTGTACAAATCTCCGAGCACGGCGTTCTCAATAAGCTTGGCACAGTAGGCGCGCGATTCCGGCGTCACATCAGTCAACTCGTCGCGTGTCATTTTCTGCCGCGCATAGGGTGGCGGCTTCACGGGAAATGGCTGCGTCGGCCACGCCTGCTCACCCGGAATCTCGCTTGCCGCTACGGGCTTCTCCACAACATCGAATAGCGGCTTGCCGCTCACGCGATCGAATAAAAACGTGAAACCGGTCTTGGTCACCTGCGCCACAGCCGGCACTTCCTTGCCATCGCGTGTCACCGTCACCAGATTCGGCGGCGCCGGAATATCGTAATCCCAAAGGTCATGATGTACGGTCTGAAAATGCCAGAGCCGCTTGCCCGTCAGCGCGTCGACGGCCATCAGGCAGTCGCCAAATAAACCCGCACCCTTTCGATCGCCGCCGTAGTGGTCGGTCGATGGTGAAGTGAGCGGTAGAAACACAATCCCACGCTCGGTATCAACCGTCAGAATCGACCACGCATTGATCGCCCCGCGCCCCTTCCAGGAATCGCCCTCCCAGGTGTCGTTCCCGAACTCGCCCGCACGCGGCACGACGTGAAAGGTCCACAGCACCTTGCCCGTCCGCGCATCGTACCCGCGCACATCACCCAGCGGCCCTTGCGGCGTTCCATCAGCCGTGAGCGACCCGCAAATAATCACGTTCTTGTACACCGCCGGCGGCGAGGTCATCCCGTATTCGCGGTTCCGATACTGCTCCGCGACTCCCAGGTGCATGTCCACAAAACCGCCCAGCCCAAAGGAATCGTCCGGCTTCCCTGTTTTGGTATCGATCGAGAACAGCCGGCCGTCCAGCGTTCCCAGCATAATGCGCTTCTGCTTGCCGTCGCTCCAGTAAGCAGCTCCGCGGCTGATAAACAGGTTTCGCGGCGTGTCCATCTCGATCTTCGGATCGAACGCCCACAGCTCTTTCCCTGTCTCCGGATCAAGTGCGATCACTCGGGAAAATGGCGTTGTAATGTACATCACACCATCCACCACCAGCGGCGTCGTTTCAAACGTACTACGCACGGGATACTTCGACCCGTCGCTGATGTCGCCCGTGTGATAGGTCCACGCCACCCGGAGCCGCGTAACGTTCGAACGATTAATTTGTTTCAGCGTGGAATACCGCGAATTCCCCGCCTCGCCGCCGTAGACCGGCCACTCCTGCGCACACAAGCTTGTAGAAAAGAAGACAACCGCCGAGACGCAGAGAAGCCGAGAAATTCTTGTCATGAGTCTTTCTCTGTGCCTCTGCGCCTCTGCGGTGAACTGGTGTTCAAGCGAACTTATACACCCCCGGTACCGGCAGCGGCGGCACATCCATCGGCAGATCGTAATCGAACGCTTTCGGGAACAGGTCCAATTGCGACGTCATCATTTGCTCCCAGGTGATCTTCTGGCCCGAGTACGCCGATTCGCGCGCCATCACGCACGTCATCGTGCTCTCCGCCACTGTCATCCCGTGATTGATGTACGGCCCTTGCCCGCGAATGCTCTTCACTAGGTTGATGTGCTCCTGCACGTACGGGTCGATGCCCTTCGCCCCCATGCTCTTGCAGTCGCTGCGCCCCTTCGACCCCACCACCAGCTCCGAAACATTCGTCGGCAGCCCGCGCGGGTACTGCCGGCAGTAGCTCGACATCCGCACGCCATTCGGATACACAAAATCCGCGCTGATGTGATCGTAGATGTTGCCGTAGATCTCTTCCCGCGGCCGCCACGCCGCCCCGCCCGTCGCCACCACTTCAACAGGATGCGTGCCCATCACCCAGTTGATGACGTCGATATTGTGCAGGTGCTGCTCCACCACCTGATCGCCGCAGATCCACACGAACGAGTACCACGCCCGGTGCTGCCACGTCATGTCTTTCCACTTCGCGTCGCGCTCCTTCTGCTGGATCACCGGCGTTCCCACCCAGTACGCGTACGCCCCCGTAATGTCGCCGATCGCCCCGTCCTTGATGCGGTGGATGGTCTCGATATATTCTTTCTGCGACCGCCGTTGCGCGCCGCTCATCACCGTCAGCTTCAGCTCTTCCGACTTCCTCGCCGCCGCCATGAACCGCCGCACATTCACCGGATCGGTCCCGAACGGCTTCTCGGCAAAGACGTGCTTCTTCGCCTCGACGGCCGCCTCGAAATGCATGGGCCTGTACCCCGGCGGCGTGCTCAGAATGACGAGATCGATATCCGACGCCAGCACCTTCTTGTAAGCGTCAAACCCCACAAAATGGTGCTCCGGATCGACCTTCACCTTCTCCGCCAGTCCCGGATACTCGGTCGAATTGCGAATGTTATCGAGTGACGCCTCGAGATGATCCTCGAAAATGTCGCCCATCGCCACCAGCTCGACATTCTCGTTGCCGTAGAGCAGTTGCGACACCGCTTCCGTGCCGCGCTGCCCGCACCCAATAATTCCCGCCTTCAGCTTCTCATTGCCCGCCCCGCGCACCAGCTCCGGCTTGATAATCGTAAACGCCGAAGCCCCCGCCGCCACACCCGTCGACCTCTTCAAAAATGACCTTCGCGATACTTCGTTGGATTCTTCCATGACCGCCTCACAGTCCGAGGTGATTGTATCGTAGTGGGACAACGCGGTCGCTGGGGATGGATCAATTTCCGGACGCCGTAAAACTCATAAATCCATAATCACGATTCAAACCGCTCGCTCCCTCCAGAAAAAATCCAACTCCCGGGCTTCCGCTCGCAAAGCTGTTGTCCACCGTCTGGGCCACCTGTACGCCGTTGATATACGACGTAATCACATGGCCAGCGATCGTCGCCTTGACGACATCTCCCGTCGCCACGCCGTACTGCGCGCCCTCCAGATGCACGAGATACGTGAAGCTTCCGAGCGGCCCGTTCCAGCGAACGATATCTGAATACGCGTTCCTGGTTTTTGAGCAGCGGAACAGAATTTCGTAACCGGAAGCCCAATGCGGGGACAACGAACTCCGCAGCCGCAGCTCCACTTCCTCGTAGAGGTTGTCATTCGGACGCTCCGAATAAACTGTCGCCTGCGCCGTCTGATCCGGCCCCCACCGGCCTGTCAACAAGGCCGTCGAGTCATCATATCCAGTCGAGCCGGATTCGAGTCCAAACACATGCCCACCGATCGTCGCAACATCCGCCCAGTCAATCCCAACCGTTTTGCCGTTCTCCCAATTGCCTCCCTCGGAAATCGGGTTCTCGGCAAGCGGGAAGTTGGTAGTGTACGTTCGGTGCGTGCCGGCCATGGAAGTGGCGAGCAGAACGGTGACGAGCGCTATCTTCTTCATACAATTACCGGTAATTCTCGCATCGAATGCCCTAACTTGACATCTACTAAGACGTCTATATACTATGATGTCTTAGTATGCCCAAGCCTGACTCGCTCCAAGGTTCCCTCGACCTGCTCGTGTTGAAGATCCTCTCCCGCCGCCCGCGCCTGCACGGCTATGCCATCATGTCCGCGATCCAGGACATGTCGAGCGAGGTGCTCCGCGTCGAAGAAGGTTCGCTCTATCCGGCCCTGCACCGCATGGAGGAGGCCGGCTGGATTCGCGCCAAGTGGATCACCAAAGACACCGGACGCCGCGCGCGCCTGTATGAACTGACGGCGGCAGGCAAGCAGCAACTGGCGGCCGAAGAGTCGCGCTGGGAGGCGGTGACTTTGGCCGTGAATCGCGTTCTAAGGATGGCCTGATATGTCATTGTGGTCCCGCATTACGAATGCACTTCGCGGCGATCGATTGAGCCGCGAGATCGACGAAGAGTACCAATCCCACATCCAGGAAGCTATCGAGCTGGGCCGCGACCCCGCCGAAGCCCGCAAATCCTTCGGTTCTCCACTCCGCCAACTCGACGAAAGCCATGACATCCGCGTTCTCCCCTGGCTCGACTCCCTCCGCGCCGACGCCATCTTCGGCTGGCGCCAGCTCAAAAAGAACAAGGTCACCTCTGCCGCCGCGATCCTGTCACTCGCTCTCGCCATCGGCTCTTGCACCTCCGCATTCCGCCTCATCGACGCCCTGCTGCTGAGGCCTTTGCCCGTTGCGCATCCGGAGCAACTCTGCGCTCTCGCTCGTCACGAGATCTTCTTCGATGGCACGCCCCAAACAATCGACGCATGGGCGTATCCGGCGTTCCAGCAGATGCGCGCCGCCGTGAAGGATCAGGCCGAATTGATCGCCATCTCCTATGCCGAGCGGATGGATCTGACCTACAAATCGGACCAGGAGATGGAGAAAGCGCACGTACAGTACGTTTCCGGATGGATGTTCAACTCGTTCGGACTTCGGCCTGCCCTGGGGCGGCTGCTCACCGAAAACGACGACCTCAAGCCCGGCGCGCATCCATACGCCGTCCTCTCCCATGACTATTGGTCGCGCCACTTCCGCCAGGACCCGAAAGTACTCGGCCGCACTTTCCGCATGGGCAACAATCTTTATGAGGTCGTCGGCGTCGCTCCGGAGCCTTTCACCGGCACCGAGCCCGGCACGATGACCGACATCTTCATTCCTACGATGATGAATACTTGGGTTGAGCGTTCAGACTCTACCTGGATCCGGACCATGGTTCGCCTGAAACCAGGCGTCGCCGTCGAACCCCTTCGCGAGAAGCTGAATGCAACGTCTCTTGCATTCGAACAGGAGCGCGCGAAGGGGTTCACGGGCATGCCCAAGCAAAGTATCGACAACTGGCTCAAGCAGACCGTTTTTCTCGAGCCCGCATCTGCCGGCGTCTCTGACCTGCAGAACGACTACCGCCGCTCGCTCGCGGCTCTGAGCGTATTAGTGGCCCTGGTGCTCCTGATTGCATCCGCGAACGTCGCCAACCTGATGACGGCGCAAGCGGCGGCACGGGCGCGCGAAATGGCCCTGCGCGTCGCCATCGGCGCGGGGCGATGGCGTCTGATGCAACTGGTGCTGGTCGAAAGCGCATGGATCGCCTTCCTTGCCACCGCTATCGGCGCGTTCTTCGCGTGGTGGTCCGCACCGTTCGTCGTAGACAGGATTAACCCGCCGGATAATCCCGCGCGTCTGTTTCTTCCCACTGACTGGCGCGTCCTGGGATTCGGCCTGGCCCTGACCCTCATCGTGACATTCCTGTTCGGTCTCGCGCCGGCACTACGCGCCTCGACCGTCAAGCCGGCCAGCGCGCTCAAAGGCGGCGAGGACCCGCACTCACGCCGCCGCATGATGCATGCACTCATCGCCGCCCAAGTCGCCTTCTGCTTTCTCGTGCTCTTCGTCGCCGCCTTACTTGTCGCCACGTTCAACCGGTTGTCGAATCAGCCCACTGGCTTCTCCGCCGAACGGCTTCTAACCCTCGACACAGTCGCGGAACATCCTCGGCCGCCGGTCTTCTGGGAACAGGTGGCCGAACACTTGCGCACAGTGCCGGGTGTCGAAAATGCCTCGTTGGCCAGCCGCGCCCTGCTCAGCGGCTACAGTTACAACGATTCCGTTTCGATTAATGGCGCTCCTCCAACCGAGGTCCTGGCTTATTTTCTGAATATCTCGCCCGGCTGGATCGATGCCATGAAGATTCCTCTGCTCGACGGCAGAGACTTCCGCGCGACCGACACCACTCCCGGCGCTGCCATCGTCAGCGAAATGTTCGCCAAACAGTTCTTCAACGGTGAAAACCCAGTCGGAAAATCCTTCGACAGAGCCTCAGATGATGGTGCCCGTCAACGCTTTCAAGTTGTCGGCCTGGTTCGCAACGCGCGCTACCAGAGTGTGCGCGGTCCCATGCTACCGGTAGCCTACACTCCGTTTCATGCTATGGATGACAAGGGCGCCTTCATCGGAATACGCCATGCAACGTTCATCGTGCGCACATTCACCTCCAACCCGCTCGCCCTGGCGTCCACCCTGCGCCGGGAAGTGCCGCGCGCTCGCCCCGAATTTCGTGTCAGCAACATCCGCACCCAATTGGAGATCAACCAGGCGCAAACCATCCGGGAGCGCCTCCTCGCCATGCTCGCCCTGTTCTTCGGCGCAGTCGCCATCCTGCTCGCAGCCATCGGCCTCTACGGTGTGCTCGACTACTCCGTTCTCCAACGCCGCCGTGAAATCGGCATCCGCATGGCCATCGGTGCACCAGCCGCTGATATCGCGCGTCGAGTGACCGTAGATGTCTTCTCCATGGTGCTGCTCGGCGCTCTCGCCGGCCTCGCCCTCGGCATGGCCTCCGTCCGATACATCGAGTCGCTCCTCTACCAGGTAAAACCCACCGACCCGGCCATGCTGGCGCTCCCGTCGCTCACAATATTCGTCGCGGCGCTACTGGCCGCACTCCCCGCCGTGATCCGCGCCGTTCGCATCGACCCGGCCACCACGCTACGCGCCGACTAGGGCAGCCACACTTGCTCGAACTAGTGTATTTGGAGTATAGTCGGTATGTCTTTTACGACGAGGAGGTTACTGCCGTGAAGAAAGTTGTTCTAGCGATTGTGGCGCTGTCGTTGCTCTCCCTGACAGCGATGGCCGGCGAGTTTACGGGCTATATTTCCGACTCAAAGTGCGGGGCGAAAGGCGCCAAGGATGCGCACGCCGATTGCGCTAAGGGCTGCGTGAAGGGCGGAGCGGCTCCCGTGTTCGTGACCGACGGCAAAGTTTACAAAATTGACGATGCCTCGAAGGTCGCAGATCACATTGGCCACAAAGTCACCATCACCGGTGAACTGAAGGGCGATACGGTCCAGATCGAAAGCGTGAAGATGTAACTGGTCTTCAAAACCTTCCGGGGTGGAGGGGCCGGCTATTGCAGCTTGCCTCTCCCCTCAACTTTCCACACTGCCTCTACCTGCTCTCCCCGCTTTCCATACACATACTCGTGCAGGTTCACCGCTACGCAAACGTGGCTGGGAATGATGTGCAGCCGGTCGCCGACCGCGAAGCCGCGTTGCGCGCGCGTGACGTCGATGTACCCGTGCTCTTCGTTCTCCTTGTGAAATGCGCACTCCGGCGCCTCCACGACGCGTCCATGCACCGATGGCGGCGCCGCCAAATCAGATGAAAACGTCTTCGATCCGCCATCCACAATGATCTGGCCCGGCCGCGCCGTCGAGACCACTGTCACCAGAATCGAGGCCGCGCAATCGTCGAACGTGCATGCACCGCTGGCCACCGTGTTCACATCGTTATAAACGTAGGTGCCGGGACGAATCTCGTTGAGGCCTTTGACTTGGTGGGATTGGAACAGGGAGGGAGTCGAACCGCCGCTCACGATGTGGACTTCAATGCCGTCGCGGCGAAAATCATCGAGAATGCACTGCACCAGTTCGCTCAGCTTACGGATCTGCTCCATGCCGCGCTCGGCCGTGTCGCGAATGTGGCCTGGGTAGAAATCGATGCCTTCGAACCGGAGATTGGGCAGCGATCCTAGGCCGCGCGCCAGTTCCATCAGCTCCGGACCTGGCGAAACCCCCACGCGATTGAGCCCCGCGTCCACTTCCGCCAGCACCCCGATCTCGACTTTCGCCGCGCGCGCCGCCTCCGAGAGTTGCCGCGCCGCCAGCAGGTTGTCCAGCGCCACCGTAACCTGGGTCTTCCTGGCGACCTCCATGAGCCGCTCGAGCTTCGAACGTCCAAACACCGGGTACGCCAGCAGCAGGTCCGGCGTATTCGCCCCCAGCATCACCTCCGCTTCCCCGACCTTGGCCACGGTCAGGCCCACGGCCCCCGAATCAAGTTGCCGCCGGCCTACCGCCGGAACTTTGTGCGTTTTGGTGTGCGGACGCAACCGTAGGCCGTACGCCTTGGTGTAATCCGCCACGCGGCGGAGGTTGCGGTCCATGATGTCGAGATCAATGACGAGTGCGGGCGTGTCGAGTTCGGAGATGTGCATGCCCCATTATTTTACGCGAACTGGCCTGTGTCCACCCAGGACTGCTTGAGCACCGTCCACCAGTCAACGGCCAGGCCTTGTGTCACATATTTATAGGAAAGCCACGCGTAACCCTGCATCCCCGAACTTGTTCCCCACGAATTGCGCACCAGCAGCGCGCCCGTATCCGGCCCGATCGTCAGATGGTCGTCGTACCCCACCGCCGCGTTGGCGTGCCCGCCATTGAGCTGGCTGGAGGGACCCGGAAAGGCAACTTTGCCGTCTGGCCCGGCATTCATGTACTCGTCATACGCCGGAAAACCGAACATACTCGGAAAGCCCGCAGCCAGGTGCTTCCGGATATTGGTGAGCACCTGATCCGGCGTGCCGCCGGCCGGATCGAGTCGAAAATACGTAGTCGACGCGAAATTTCGTGCGAACGCGTAACAGAAGGCGCTCGGTTCCACGTCCAGCCTTTGGTTCGAAGCCGCAGGTCTGCCATCGTACGGCCAGTAGTTCTCCGGCGGCGCGCCGAAAACGGTCAGCGCTTCCATGGTCGTCCGCAGGTAGGCGCCGGAGTCTCCCGTCGCACCGGTCAGGTCCCGCGTCGCCTTGTAAATGAAAAGGCGCGAAACATCCACGGTGCGGCCCGAGGCTTTCTTCTCGAAGTACCCAACCAACGCAGCCGCCGCGTGTGCCGTACAAGCGCCCAATTCCTGCTGATCCCAGATCGGCGGAAAATGTGGGCGCAGGTCCACGCTGCTCGGAAGAGCTGGAGCGGTGGCCAGCGAGGTTTTCGCCAACAGCGGCCGGACTGCGTCGTGGCTCGCGGTGTAATCCTGAACGCTGGGCACATCGGGAATCCATCCCATGCCCTGGGACACACGTGTACTCCTCATGTTGTTTCCTTGCTTTTTGGATTTAAGTGAAAACTACTTGAACCGGAGAATCAGCTTCCCGTCCGGCGTGGTATACCACAGCTCGAGATCCTTCAACTTCTGCTTCTCCATCGGAAAGTACAGCAAGCCGGAAACCGGAGCTTCGGTCTCCTTTTCGGGCAGAATTTTCTGTTTCAACACATCCAGGATCGGATTGGGTTTTTCAGTCGCGCCCGAGCTCATTGCGGCGTGATTTTCGGTGATGTCTGCCGTACCCGCTGACATGGGGCCAACACCAAAGCTAGTTCTGCCGCCCGTGTGTTCCGCCGTAACAACTAGCGCGCCACGTCCCGCGATCTGAGCAGGAGCAAAAGGCCCTGTCCTTTCCCCGTCCTTATTCGTCTTCAGCACAAAGTCGTCCAGACGGATAGCAACTTTTCGCCCCTCTTTCGGAACGATCTGGACGTCCATGAGAATGTAATGGCCGCCCAAATCCGAACCCAGCGCCTGTTTCACCATTTCCGGATCGGCTAGCGCCGTAGCCGTAATCTCCAGCACATCATTTTCGTCTGACCGGACGGGCGATTTCTGCGGTTTTTTGTCGCCCCCGAGAAGTAATCCGGCGCCGATCAGCACGATTGCAATCGCTCCCCCGCGCATCCGCAGTCCTCGCCCGCATTATAGCGATTTTCACTCGTAGATCGAACACCCGAGCCCTCTAGGGCCTTGCCCGCGTTCGTCTAAGTACTTCCAGCAATTCACGTTTTGGGAATAACTGTCGAATTTTGGCATAGGTGTGATTTTGACCATGAACCGCTGCTACCCGGGCCGATCCGGAATCCTTGTCCTTCTGTTAACTATCAGTGTCGCGGGGCTTTATGCCCAAAGCACGACGGTGAGCAGCACCACCGTCTACACGCAACCGGCAGGGGCCGTGTTCTATGTAGACGGGCAGCAGTTCACCAGTGCCGCGACATTTCTCTGGCCCCAGGGCAGCAAGCACACGTTGGGCATCTCTCCGGTCGAGCAGACGTATACGGGCAACACGCAGTACGCCTTCACGGGATGGAAGGATTCGACGGGTATTCTGGCGACTACCGACCCGGTTGTGGTTGTCACCGCCGACCCGGGAATCAGCTGGTTTGAAGCAACGCTGACGCTCCAATACGCAATTACGCTGGACATCATCAACTGCCCGCGAAGCCCCAGCGTTTGTCCCAGTCCAGGGACCGTGTTCGTGAACAATACGCCCTACTCGGTCAGCACGAATGTCTATGTCAACGCAGGGTCTGTGGTCACATTACAGGCGGTGCCGAACGCAGGCTACGTCTTCAACGGGTGGCTGGGAGGGATTGGAAACTCGAGCCAGGCTTTCCTGAATTCGTTTACGTTGAATGGGCCTGTGGTGGTAGCTCCCCAATTTCTGACGGCAGTGGTTGTCACGATAGCTACCAGCCCGCCGGGTTTGCAAGTCCTCGCGGACCGGATGGCGGTCATCACGCCGGACACGCTCGACTGGGGTATTGGGACCACGCACATGCTGGGCGCTTCGTCGTGGCAGGCCGACATACATGGGAACCTGTGGGTATTCAGTTCGTGGAGCGACGGCGGCAGCATCAACCATGCCTACACGACGGCGCCCGGGAACACTCTGACACTTACCGCCACGTTTGTACCTGGCGGCAACGTAGCGTTGTTGACCAACCCGCAGGGGCTCAATCTGGTCGTGGATGGAATCGCATTGGGGCCACCGTACAACTTCGTATGGTCGGCGGGCGGGCCGCACACCATTAGCGCACCGCTTCAGCAGGTGGATACGAATGGCAACGGCTGGGCCTTCCAGTCGTGGTCAAACGGCGGCGCGGCGACGCAAACACTGACCTTGACAGCGGCGCAAGTCGCAGCGGGCTTCCGTCTGACCGCCACTTACGCGCCTTCGAGCCAGACGACTGGACAGATCACGATCCAGTCCTCGCCTCCGGGCGTGGACGTATTGGAGAATGGCGCGGACTGCATCACGCCTTGCACCGTACAAGCGATGATCGGCTCTCAGGTTTACCTGAGCGCTCCTGCCTCGGTACAGATCGCTCCCAACACACGACTCACTTTGTTGGGCTGGGCGGACGGCGCGCCCGCTACCTGCACCATCACGGTAGCGTCGAGCACGCAGACATTCACCGCGAACTACCAGAGTGCCTACCTGCTGACAGCCACGGCCAGTCCAGCCGGTGCTGCCACTTTGCAGTTCTCGCCCTCCTCGCCGGACGGGTTCTATGCCGCGACGGCGGCTGTCTCGGTTTCGGCTACTGCCGCCGAGGGCTACCGTTTCGACCAATGGGAAGGCGACGCGAGCGGCACATCGCCGAACGTGACCGTTGTAATGAGCCAACCCCATACCCTTCAAGCGGTGCTCGACCGGACTGGAAATGACGGCATTGACGCCATCTCCAACGCTGCCGGCGTAACCCCGGACGATGCCGTCGCTCCGGGATCCATCATCTCGATCACCGGCCCGAAGCTCGCTTCCGAGACCGCCAGCGGGCCAGCCAGCCCGCTCGCCCAGACACTGGCTGGGGTCACCGTCACGGTCGGCGAGCAGTTGCTGCCGCTTATCTTCGTTTCGCCGGGACAGATCAACGCCCAGCTACCCTCGAGCCTAGCGCCAGGCCAGTACACGCTGACCGTCCAGTCGACAGGCCAGCCCGACGCCACGGGGATTTTTACTGTGGAACGTAATGCGCCAGGATTGTTTTCGCACGAGATTTCGGGCCAGGCCTATTGGATCGCCATGCACGCAGACGGCTCGTACGTAACGCCGACGAGCCCGGCGCGCCGGGGCGAGACCGTGACCGGTTTGGGAACGGGTTTCGGGCCGTTCCACCCGCAGCCCCCTGACGGGTTTGCAGTGCCTTCTTCGGGAGTGTATCCTCTGGTGGACCCGGTCGAGCTGGAGTTCTCCGGCAAGACGCTACAGCCCGATTTTACGGGCGCTGCAGTTGGCCACGTAGGCGTCACCGCTGTTCGTTTTCTCATTGCTGATCCGCTGCCCACTGCTTCGACCATTGAGATCAAGGCTCAGGTGAACGGTCACGACAGCAACACCGTACTACTGCCACTCGAGTAGGTTCTAGGTGCTAGGTTTCAGCATGCGGCTGTTTGCTGAAACCTGACACCTCCCACCCCCGCGCTACCATCAGGAAAGTATGGTGGTACTGGATGGCGGGCGGCTGACGGTTGCAGAGGTCATTTCCATCGCTGAGGGACGCGAGACGGCCGGTATCGCTGCGGAAGCCATCGAAAGAATGCGGCATTCGCGCGGCGTGGTGGAGCGGCTGGCCGCGGGCGAGACACCGGTCTATGGAGTGAACACCGGTGTGGGCCTTCTGGCAGATGTGCGCGTGCCGCCAGCCGATCTCGAACAACTGCAACGCAACGTGGTGCGATCGCACGCCGCCGGTGCGGGGGAACCGCTGAGCCGCGAGGAAGTGCGGGCCATGATGCTGATCCGCGCGAACGTGTTGGCTAAGGGATTTTCGGGCATCCGTCCCGTAGTGGCCGAACGCCTGTGCCAGATGCTCAAGCGCGGCGTGACACCGGTGGTGCCGTCGCAGGGCAGCGTGGGCGCCTCGGGGGACCTGGCGCCGTTGGCTCACATGGCGCTGGTATTGATGGGCGAAGGTGAGGCTGAATTCTCCGGCAAACGCGTGTCTGGCGGAGAAGCCTTGCGGCTGGCCGGCATTGCGCCACTCCAACTGGCGTCCAAAGAAGGGATCTCGCTGGTCAACGGCACGCAGGCCATGCTGGCCGTCGGCTGCCTGGAGTTGGGCGCTGCGGAGAGGCTGGTGGACACCGCGGAAGTGATTTGTGCGCTCACGCTGGACGCGCAACGTGGAACGCCGCGGGCGTTTGAGAGGAAGCTGCACGAGGTTCGGCCTCACCCCGGCCAATTAATTAGCGCGGCGCATCTGCTGCGGTTGCTTGAGGGAAGCGAGATTCGCGCTTCGCACGTCTCGTGCCGGCGCGTACAGGACGCCTACTCGCTGCGGTGCGCTCCGCAAGTTCACGGCGCGGTGCGCGACACGCTAGCCGAAGCGCGGCGCGTGTTCTCGATCGAGCTCAACGCCGCGACCGATAACCCGCTGGTATTCGACGAAGAAGTGCTGTCGGGAGGGAATTTTCACGGCGAGCCGCTGGCGTTTCAACTGGACTACCTAGCCATTGCGCTCACGGCGCTTTCCGGCATCGCGGAGCGGCGCATCGACCGCCTGGTGAACCCCGCGCTCAACGAAGACCTGCCGCCGTTTCTCGCGCGGCACGCGGGACTGGAGTCGGGCCTGATGATGGCGCAGGTGACGGCAGCGGCGCTGGTGGCCGAAAACCGGGTGCTCGCGACCCCCGCATCGACCGGCTCGATTACTACGAGCGGCAACAAAGAAGATTTCGTGAGCATGGGAATGACGGCGGCGCTGAAGGCGAAACGCGTGGTGCGGAACACGGGCGCGGTGCTGGCGATTGAAGCTCTGGCCGCGTCCCGCGCACTGGAGTTTCTCCGGCCTCTCAGGACCAGCGTGCCTCTGGAGCGGGCACGGGAACGCATCCGCGCGGTGTGCACGGAATTCGAGGGCGACCATCCGCTTTCGGGCGATATTGCTGCGCTCGAAAAACTGATCGCCGCGGGGCAACTGACCGTGACGCAAGTGGCGTAGGCTGCGCCAGCGGTACCGCACGAGCCGCGTCGAACTGAAGGTCGCCGCCGCACATTGAAGGTGTACGCCACGACGCGCGGGTCAGCCCAGGGCTTGAATGCGGTCGTTGACCCTTGCCTTTAGCGCTTCTAAGTCCTTCGGAAACCGCTGCTTGGCAGCGTCCGGTAGATAGCTGACGACTTTTTCCGCAGGCCAGGCATCGCGAATGGTCTGGATCGCTCCAAAACCCAACGAATCGGCCATGCGGCAAGCTAACTCGACGATGGTCAGGAGATCGAGTTTCTGCTTCGTCGTCACGGCAGGCAGACCGTCATGGTGGTGCGCGGCGATGTTGGCGAGCATGGCGGGCAGCTTCCACTGTTCCGCCATCCACGCCCCAGCCTCGCAGTGATCGATGTCGAACAGTTCCTTCTCACAATGGAGGACGTCGAAAGAATAGTCGCCAGCAACGGCCAGGACATTCGCGTATTCGAGAGGGTAAGCGGCCAGAAGTCCCATGTGGCCGATGTCATGGAGCAGGCCCGCTGTGTAGGCTTCGTCGCCCTTCATAAAGCAGGCCGTAGCGATTTCCTGCGAAAGGATGCCGCAGGCCATGCTGTGCGTCCAACAGCGGCGGAGTACTGGCGCCTTGACCGCGGATTGCACATAGGCGCGCAGGCCCACGGTGATGGCCACGGCTTTGACGAAATCCAGGCCCAGATTGATGGTGGCTTGGTGGACGCTGCGGATCTCGGTGCGGAGTCCGTAGAGCGCGGAGTTGGCGACGCGGAGCATTTCACCCGAAAAGACCGGGTCCGCCTGGAGCCATCGCACGACTTCGCGAACGTCGACGGTATCCTCATGTCCCAGCAGTTCCAGAACTTTCATGGCAATTGCCGGAAACGGCGGCGGGGTACTCAACGCCCAGGGCCGCTCCGTTTGCTGCATTTCTTTTAGAGCACTCATCCAGCTCTCGATTCTCTACTGAGGTTGATCGGCGGGACGCGGGGAAACTTTAGGCGCCTGCGCCCCGCTTCAGGACGTGTAGACGGCCACGCTGGTGACGACCGAGTAGCCCATGCGGCGGTAGAGATCGAGACCCTGGGGGGTGGACTGCAGGACGGTGCGCTCGATACCATGCTGCTCGCGAGCCAAGTCCAGTGTTTGGCGCATGATGGCTTCGCCGAAGCCACAGCGTTGACGGCCGGGAACCGTGGCCACATTGTAGACGCCAACGGCACCGCCGGCGAGGACGGTGGCAGCGGTCGATACCGGTTCTCCGGCGTCATAGCCGACATACCCGTGGAAGCCGTTTTCCCAGACCCGCGAGTCCTCGAAAACCTCCTGGAACCATTCGAGCGGCACCTTGAAGCACTCGGCGCCGATCTGGCAGAACGCGCGCCAGGTGGCGTCATCGGCGACGGGGCGCACGTCGAGCCGCGGCAACTCACGGACCGGTGTGCGGAGCCGCTCGGCCAGCATGCCGGGCAACTCGGTGGCCAGGTATAGCCCGCGCCTGCGGAAGATGTCGTCGGCGCGGCGGCGGGCTGCCTTGTCGAGCCAGCTCTCACACACCCAGTACGACCATTGCAAGCCGCGGGCGGCGAAGTGCACCTTGGCGGTGGCGACGCGGCTGTCGAGATCGCGCTCGCCCACAACGGGCGAGGAGAGGAAGGCGGCATTAAACATCTGGAACGTGACACCAGCCGAGGCGATGGTGACGCCGGCCGTTTCGCGCACCTCCCCGGACGCCCGCGACGACGCGAACAGCCGGAAGGATTGGCGCAGGTTTTCCTCGACCGTCAGGAAGTCCACCGTGACTCAGTATCGCGCGTTGTCGCGGAGCGCGGCGGGATGGTGATTGTTCTGGCGGGTGCGCTGTGATGCGGACGTAATCGGTGGCCAGGAACGGAATGCATGGCGACGGCTCGGCGGCAAACCGCCGATTTGCGGCACATAGAGGCTCACTGGCGGCTCGGCGGCCAAGCCTTGCAAGACCGAAAACTCAGCTGAAATTTGAGGTCCTCGTGATCGGAATCGGCTGAGACCGAAACTGGACTTGCTTCCATCAAACGGGACATGCCCCTCCCGCGCGGTGCAAAGCGAAACTCGGGACATCTCGTCAGAATCGGTTCCGGAAGACCAAGCTGTCCCGTTAACTGGCCCTCCATTCCCGCCACAACGGACAGCCCAAACAATCCATCCTCGCCGGTGCTCGTGGTCTCGGAGTACCCATTTTGCGGCGACGTAAACGTAATGGCCGCACTCGCGACCGGTGCGCCGTCCATAAACTGGAATCGGCCCGCAATTTTGTATCGTTTTTCCTCAGACGGCACTCGAATGTCGAGGTGCTTGAGGTACTTGCTTGCTTCAATCGAGACGACCGTGGCTCGTTTCCGGTCTCTTACGCCGGGGTAGTAGAGCGTCGATTTTGATTCGAGACCGTCGAGTTTCACTTCGTCTCGCGCCACCAACCAATATTTGCCGGGAGGCATCATCTCCATTTTGAATGTGCCGCCCGCCTTTGAACAATCAAAGAATCGCGCCCCGTTTTCGCCGCGTCCCTCCAGCGGTTCAAGATCGATGCACACGTCAGTCATCGGCGCGCCCTTCGCGTCGAGCATATGACCGGACAATCGCGTGTCGGCCTTAAGCACAAAACCGACGCTGGCGCTCCCATTTTGGTCGAGTTCCACCGCGTCATCGTCACCTTTAACGGGCGCGGAGCCGGTGACTATCGGGAAGTCGATTCTCAAACCACGCGGGACCTCGATACTGACCGAGTATCTTCCGGAACGCAGACCATATAGTTCATAAACTCCGGCGACGTTGGTAACGGTTTCGCGAGTGAATCCCTGCGGGCCGGAAATCTTCACCCGTACGTTCGGAACGCCACCCACTCTCTTAAAGGACTCCGTCGGCGAGTCCTCATACAGTTCGACCTCACCCGACAGCCTCGTCCCGACCGCCGACTTCGGTAGGCCTCTCAAGAAAAGCAAATCATCTCCGGCCGGTTCCGCACTACCGAGCGCCTGAGTGCACCATGGCACGCGCCAACTGCCTTGCGTAGTCCCCGGATAGAGGTAAAAGACATACCGCTGGCCAATCCTGAACTTCGCGTCACAATCGTTCGCTCCTTGGTGTAGTTCGATCGTTTGCCCTCGGGACACTCCCTTGAATGCCTCATCAACGCGAATGCGTACAGACTGCTCTTGAAACATCACCTGCCGGGCGTCTTCGTCCGGATCTGCCATTTCGACCGCTCCCAGAAAAACGGCCGGCGCCTCTCTCCAGGCCTGCTTGACTGACGGCCATCCTCCCGAGCACGAACACGCCCTGGAGTGAACGGCAAAAATCAGCAGCAGAGCGAAGCGCCACGGCATCGAATTCTGCCTCCACCACGTATCATAGTCGCTGCCCTTCATCGCGGCACCGCAGGCTGACGCACAACGTTAGATCCCGCAGAACCGGCGAAAGCGGTCATTCATACTGCCAATCTAATGGCGGCATCCTTTCAATCGTCCGGCTTCGGTGGTCCACGGCGCAACGCCGCTGATTATTATGACTGTCAGTACTTGCCGGTGGGCACCAGATCATCGTCATCCAGGGCGTCCTTCGCCAATGGGGAAACGGCGGATCCGACAACATAAATCACGGCGAATAGCAAGAGGTTCGCCCACCGGCTGACGAACGCTCTCTGGCACGCTGGCGAGCAAGGCCAAGGGGTTTTCATGCCCGTTGACGAGGCTGCCTGGGAAGATCAACTCAATCAGAATCACCAGCCAGGGAGCAGGCTAGGAGTCCGACGATTACGGTTTCGAAGGCAAACTTGAAAACGTCCATGGTATTGCCTCAGTGGGTATAGTGCGGCGGCGGGCCGTAGCGTTTCTCATGTGCTGCAAGAGCTGCCTCTTCTTCACTTGACAACCAAGTAGAGTTGGAGAATACTGGTTCCGGTCCACTAGAATGCCTAAACAAGCGAAACCGCAGATACAAGTTTTCCAGGGAACGCTCGATCTCATCGTTCTGCGCACGCTCGCTACGATGGGTTCGCAGCATGCCTATGGGATCGCTACACGGCTGCAGCAGGTGTCGGACGATCTTCTCAATTTGAACCAGGGCACACTCTACCCGGCGCTGGTCCGTCTGGAGCAGGAGGGCCTGATCAAGGGCACGTGGGGCAAGACGGAGAACAACCGGGAAGCCAAGTACTACGCCATCACCAAGGCCGGACAAAAGGCGCTCAACGCGGAGACGGAGCGCTGGCGGCGGCTGGCGGGGTTCGTGGAGAAGCTTCTGTGGGAGGAGTCTTGAGCCATGCGCTACGTGAGACGGTTTTTCACCAGACTCTCCAACTTCCTTCATCCGGAGTGGGCTGAACGCGAGATGGCTCGCGAAATCGCTGCACACCTGGCGCTGCTCGAAGAGGATTATCAACGCCAGGGCATGACTCCGGAAGAAGCGCGGATGGCGGCGCGGCGGACGTATGGCGGCGTTGAGCAATCGAAGGAACTCCACCGGGACGAGCGCTCCTTTCTCTGGCTGGAACAGGCATGGCAAGATGTCCGCCACGCGTATCGAAGTCTGAGCAAGAGTCCACGCTTTGTCGCGGTAGCCATGCTGTCGCTGGCATTCGGCATCGGAGTAAACACCGCGATCTTCACGCTGGTGAACGGCATTTTGCTGAAGAAGTTGCCAGTGCCCGACCCAGACCGTATCGTGCAGGTGAACCCGCACCATAAGGACTTTGACAAGTCGAAGTCCAACTTCCCGGCTTTCCGCGAACTGCGCCGGCAAAGTGGGATTTTCGCCGACATCATCGGTTTCTGGCCACGCACGGCGGTGCTAGAGGCTGATGGAGATCCGCATACGATTGATTTGGAGTTGGTCACCGGCTCCTATTTCTCATTCTTCGGCGCCCGGCCCACACTTGGCCGGCTGCTGGACGAGGAAGACGACCGCGTAGAACGCGCTCATCCTGTTTGCGTCCTCAGTTCTCAAGCATGGCAGACCTACTTCGGCAGGGACCCCCAGGTACTGAACCGCAAGATCGACATTGACGGCGCACCCTTACAAGTGGTGGGGATTGTACCGGCCGAATTCGTAGGGGCCGAACTGCAACGGCGTTTCGATGTTTGGGCACCCACGTCGCTCGCTGCCGACTTCATCCACAATTCGCGGGAGAACCCACACTTAATTTGGCTCAGTATCATCGCGAGGCTCAAGCCCGGCGTTTCTTTTGCGGAGGCCAAGGCCCGCTTAGAGAGTGTGAGCCCAGCAATCGAAGCAGCACTTCCCGAACGGGCAAGCCCTGGCGCTCTCTACCAATTGAGCGATGCCAGCAAAGGATTCGATAGCTGGCGTTCCACGCTCCACGATCCCTTGTTCCTTCTGATGAGCGCAGTCGCTCTGGTGTTGCTGGTAGCTTGCGCGAACCTGGCCAATCTTCTGCTTGCGCGCATGAATGAGCGCCATCGGGAGTTCGCCATCAAGCTCTCCATCGGCATCAGCCGGTGGCGTCTTCTCCGCCAATTGCTGGTGGAAACCTTTGTGCTGGCGCTGAGCGGCGGCGCGCTCGCCATCATCCTCTCGCATTTGCTCACGCGGTTCCTTCTGGATCTTTTCAACGCAGGCCATCGGTACAAGACTCTGCACGTGGCGCCCGACGCATGGGTGCTGCTGTTCACGTTTGGCGCATGTATTTTAACTTCACTCATTGCAGGTCTCTATCCGGCGTGGCACGCGGCCCGCACAGACCCCGGCCCCGGCCTCAAAGGAGCATCGCTCGATGGCTCCCGGCGGAGCGTGGTGCGTCGCACTCTCATCGTGGTTCAAGTCACGCTGGCGGTGGTGCTGGTGTTTGGCGCGAGCCTGTTTGCGCACAGCCTGGGCAAGTTGAAGGCGATCAATCTGGGCTACGACATCGACCACGTCATCACCGTTGAAATCGGCGAGCGTGGGCCAGGAAAAGTAGCCGAGCAGGTGACCGGGCCGCCAGCTCTCGGCGACGTGCTGGCCCGTGTCCGCCAACTCCCGAGTGTCGAGTCCGCGGCCCTTTCAGGGCCGGGTGTGCTGTCTGGGTGGTATAAGGCGAGTAACATCACAGCCAAGGGTGGCGCACGGGCTGACGCAGCCATTCTGTTTGCTGGTCCGGGCTACCTACCAACCATCCGCATACCGTTCTTGCGAGGACGCGACTTCAGCGCGACCGATCGGGGATCTCAACCGGTGGCGATCATCAACCAACTGTTGGCCAAGCAGCTCTGGCCAGGCCAGGATCCGCTTGGCAAATCCTTTGATGCGTGGGGAGCGAAAAACGTCGAAGTCATTGGCGTGGCCGGAAACAGCAAGTATCAGGATGTTCGCGAGGAGACAAAACCCATCGCCTACTTGAATTTCGACCAGATGCCGGTCTCGCATGGAACTTTGTCGCTTCGCAGCCGCGGCGCGTTTGCGGGCATCGAGCGGCAAGTCCGGCAGATCGTCAAATCCGCCGCGCCGGAATATCAGGTGTCCAGTATCTCGACGATGACCATGTTGCGCGACGGACTCATTGCGCAAGACCGGCTGCTGGCGTTCCTGTCTACCTTATTTGGAGTTCTTGGCGCTGCCCTTGCCCTGGTGGGGATTTACGGCTTGATCTCTTACTCGGTGACACGGCGGACGCGAGAAATCGGCATACGAATCAGCGTGGGCGCGCAGCGGAGCGATGTGCTCTGGCTGTTTCTCCGCGAAATCATGCTGTTACTCGCAGCGGGCATACTGATCGGCCTGCCGCTGGCTTTAATGGCCGCTCGCTTCCTCCAGAAGATGCTGTATGAGGTCTCGACCTATGATGCGCTGGGGATCGGCGCCACGCTCGTCTTGATGATCGCTGGCGGTCTGTTCGCGTCATATCTTCCCGGCCGCCGAGCGACGAAGATCGATCCCGTGCAAGCGCTACGCTACGACTGACGTTCGCTGGCGATTACGCACGGGCGGGACGCAGCCGATTGATCCAGTACGCCCAGGCCACTGCAATCGAAAAGAAAATCAAGCTGGAGATTCCGGCGTTGGAGGGATTGGGAGGCGGTGATCCGGCGATGTTGTTGTACCACGCGAGCGTCAGAACAACGACGGCGCTCCAGAACGCAACCACGCCGGCGCGACTTTTAGGACGCGTCGCGCGAGCGTAAAGAATCACGGCGATCAGCCAGAAGCCGCCTTCCACAACGAGGGTGGCGGGCACGGAAGTCCAGAGCCCTAAACCAAAATACCTGTGCATGCCCGGCGCGAGTGGCATGTCGGGCCGGTGACTCAGGAAATCGAGGAGCCAGTGGCTTAGAACAGCGAAGAACAACACCCACGCCCCACGTGGATAGCGCCGCCGCAGGTAGTAGGCGGATGCCAGCGCGGCGCCCCAGATCGCATCCATCAATAGACTGTGGCTGAGAGCGATGTCGGAGGCTTCGAGATAGTTGGCCGCTCCCCTCCCTGGCTTGAAATACACGTGCTCGATGCCTGCCACCAGAAAGATGCCCCACAGCAGATCGGGCAGCATCGCCGCCAACACGGTGGTGCCGAGGGAAATCCGCGGCTCCATCCTTTTTGCAACAAAGCCCACCGCGAAGTGTCCGACAAACATGAATTGCTTGAGATGTTAGCATTCACTCGCCAACTTGCGCTCGCCGGTTCGGGCATGGTCTGATGGCGAAACAATGGCCACGCAAGCGCAGGACCGCGCAACCGCGAGCGAACGCCCCACGCGCATGCGTTACTGGGTGATCGTTTTTGCCGTGACGCTGGCGGTAATCACGTACATCGACCGGGTGGCCATGTCGTTTGCCGCGCCTTTGGTCTCGCGCGATCTCGGGTTAACCAAGCAGCAGATGGGTGTGGCGTTCTCGGCATTCGTCGCGGCGTATTCACTGTTCGAAATTCCGAGCGGCTTCCTGGGCGATTGGATGGGCCCGCGCAAGGTCCTGATGCGCATCGTCATCTGGTGGTCCTCGTTTACGGCGCTGACAGGCGGTGTTTGGAACTTCGCGTCGCTATTCTGCGCACAGGCATTGTTCGGCGCGGGCGAAGCGGGCTGTTTCCCAAACCTGACGAAGGCGTTCACCACCTGGCTGCCGCGCAATGAGCGGGTGCGCGCGCAGGGGATCATGTGGCTGGCGGCGCGATGGGGCGGCGCGTTCACGCCACCGCTGGTTTATCTGATCTTCAAGGTCATGACGTGGCGGCACGCGTTCGTGGCCTTCGGGGTGATTGGCGTAGTCTGGGCGACATTTTTCTACCGCTGGTTCCGCGATGATCCGCGCGAGAACCGGAAGGTCAACGCCGCCGAGTTGGAGCTGCTTCGGGAAAACCGGGCGCTGGCCGCCACGCACGGCCATGTGCCGTGGGCCAAGTTTGCGCGCTCGCGGACCGTATGGATGTTGTGCGCCCAGTATTTTTGCCTCTCCTACGGCTGGTACTTCTACATCACCTGGCTGCCCACGTATTTGCAGGAGTCTCGCGGCGTGGCCATCGGGAAGAGTGCGCTACTCAGCGTGCTGCCGTTGTTTCTCGGAGGGCTGGGCAGCTTGACGTGCGGCTTTATCTCGGGGCCGGTGACGCGGCTCACTAACAGCGTGGCGCGGACACGAAAGCTGATGGCGTGCCTCGGATTCACGGGCGCGAGCGCGCTGCTGATCGTCTCCATTCACCTGGCCAATCCCATCGCCGCGATGGTGGCCATGGGTTTCGCGAGCTTCTGCAACGATTTGGTGATGCCAGGCTCGTGGGGATCGTGCATGGACGTGGGCGGCAAGTATGCCGGGACGCTCTCCGGCACCATGAATATGCTGGGGAACTTTGGCGGAGCCGTTTCGCCCACGGCCATCAGCCTGATTCTCCGCTGGACCCACAATAGCTGGAACGCGACCTTCTACGTTTCGGCGGCGGTTTATTTTTGCGGCAGCTTTTTCTGGCTGCTGATGGACCCGGTGACGCCGATCGAAGCGTAGGGCGCAGGCCACGTCGAACTCAAGTTCGCCGCTGCGCGATGAATCGCGCGCCACAAGGTTGGCGATTTATAATGAAGTAGTATGAAAGCTCGCGATCGCGGCCGATAGCTGGCACCCTTAACCCCGCAGAGCGTACCGTGTAAGTTCTTCCCGCTCCGAAAGTCCCGCCCACTGCCCAGCGTTATTTTTCAGGCATTTATCAATTGGCAAACAGTTTGCAATCACACGCTCGAAATCTGGAGGTGTGTCGCGGTATGGAAGAAATGCATGAGCGAGGTTCATCGACGGCTCCGGTATGGAGCCTGATCGTATTAGGGTTGGTTCTCTGCTGCATCATCGCGCTGGGAGGGTTTTTCCTGGTGCGCGAGCACAGGCAGACCGAGGACCTGGCGGCCGGCAATCTGAAGCTGGCTACGGCTTTGAGCCAGGTGCAGAGCCAGTTGGCCGCGGTTTCCGATAAGCTGAACGCTTTGGCCACGGCGCCCGTGCCCGCGCCGGTAGTAACGGAACCCGAGCGCCCTTCCACCATGCCGGAACCGAAGCACGCAAAGGCCAAGCCGCTCATGACGGCGCGCCGCGCGACGGAGGATCCGCGCTGGAAGCACGTGCAGGAACAACTCACCGATCAGCAGAAACAGCTAGCGTCGACTCGCGAAGAGGTAGAGAAGGCGCGCACCGACTTGCAGGGCAGTCTGAACTCGACGCGCGATGAGCTGAATGGATCGATTGCGCGCTCGCATGACGAGCTGAACGGGTCGATCGCCCGGACGCACGATGAGCTGGTGGCGCTCGAAAAGCGTGGGGAACGGAACTACTTCGAGTTCGTGTTGGATAAGTCCAAGAACTTCCAGCGCGTGGGATCGATCAGCTTGTCGTTGCGCAAGGTCGACTTCAAGAGGAAACACTACGACCTGGCCATGATGGTGGACGACTTCCAGCTCCAGAAGAATTCCGTCAACCTGTTCGAACCGGTATGGATCACTCTCTCGGACCGTCCACAGCCGGTGGAGCTGGTGGTCAACGAAATCCACAGGGACGAAATAAAGGGCTATATCAGCGAGCCGAAATACAAAAAGTCGGAGCTGGCAGCCAGCACGGCAGCGCCCGCCGCGAAACCGCAGTAGGACGAATTTATTACAAAATCGTTTCCGGACCGCGGAGCGCGGGACGATTCTTGGGGCGGAGATAGAGATATACTTCTTGGCAGCCTAGGTACGCCGAAATGGGTACGCTAAGAGAAAACTCCGCGGGCCTCCTGCCTTCGAGTGACCTCGGAGTTTGCCGTCCTTTGGAGGCCCCAACGCCATGTCCAGGCTCCGGGCGTGTTGCTTATTCTCTGCCCTTTTCTCAGCATTTATCACCGTTAGCCAAGCACAAAACATTCCAATCGCTCCCCGAATTACCGAGGCAACGGATGAATCACGCCTCGTAACATTACGGGGCAATACTCACCCCATGGCGCAGGCTCAGTTCGACCGTGGACCCGCGCCATCGAGCCTTCCCATGGAGCGCATGCAGTTGGTGCTCACACGAAGCTCCCAACAGGCGGCCGCGCTGAAGGCTCTGCTTGTAGCACAGCAGGATAAGTCTTCGCCGAATTACCACAAGTGGCTCACACCGGAACAATTCGGCGAGCAGTTCGGCCCGGCGGATCAGGATATCCAGGCGATCGTGTCGTGGCTTGAATCCCATGGATTTCAAGTGAACCAGGTGGCCAAAGGCAAAACGGTCATTGAATTCTCCGGCACGGCCGGGCAGGTGCGCGACGCGCTCCACACCGAGATTCACAAGTTCGTCGTGAACGGTGAGGATCATTGGGCAAACGCCGCCGACCCGCAGATTCCCGCGGCGCTGGCGCCCGTGGTGGCGGGCGTGGCTACACTGCATAATTTTCGCCCGAAATCGCTAGTGAGCTTATCGCCCAAGTGGCCCAAGGTGGCGACGAAGAGCGGACTCCGGCCGGCGTACACCGAAACTAGTGGCACTCACGCGCTCACGCCCGCCGACTACGCCGTCATCTACAACATCAATCCACTTTATAAAGCGGGCATCGATGGCACGGGAGTGACGATTGCTGCGCTGGGTGTGGCGTCGATCCTGGCCCAGGATATCGATGATTTTCGGACGGTGTTTGGCTTGCCGGCGAACGAGCCGCAATTAGGGGTCAACGGGACCTCGCCCGACTATTTTGAGTATGACTTAGAGGACTACGGGCCAGATGTGGAGGGAACTCTGGACGTCAGTTGGGCCGGGGCAATTGCTCCCAACGCCAGCGTGAAATTTATTATTGCTGCGGACACAGACACCTCGTCCGGTTTGCAGTTGGCGGAAGAGTATGCAGTCGACAGCAACCTGGCGGATATCATTACGGAGAGTTTCGGCATTTGTGAAAGTGACGTGACGAAAGCCTTTGCACAACAAATCAGCGCGGTGCGGGAGCAGGCCGCGGCCCAAGGCATTACGTACATTGTGAGCTCAGGAGACTGGGGACCCTACACATGCTATAGCAGCTCCAGCATAGGTCCTGTGACGGTGAACGCTCTTGCCTCTACTCCATACACCGTGGCGGTCGGTGGCACGGAGTTCAGCAGTGCTACGAACACCACCGCTTACTGGTCGTTGGCGAATAACTCGATGACGATGGCTTCGGCGCTCTCGTATATCCCGGAGACGGTATGGAACGATAGTTGTGCAGCCAAGTGCGTGGATAACGTGACAATCGCGGAGGCGTCGGGCGGCGGGCCGAGCGTGCTGTTCCCGAAGCCCTCCTGGCAAGCTGGCGTGGCAGGTATTCCCAATGACGGAGCGCGTGACCTGCCCGACTTGGCGTTGACCGCATCCCCAGACACAGATCCATACTTGCTCTGTTATTGGGGTTCGTGCGAAGGCGGCCCGATTACCGACAACAGCTTCATGCCGATCGGCGGGACCTCCGCTTCGGCGCCATCCTTCGCCGGGGTCATGGCTCTGGTGAATCAGAAAATGAAATCGCGGCAGGGCGCGGTGAATTACATCCTCTACCAGCTCGCCGCCTCGCAACAATATTCCGAGTGCAATGGATCGAATACCAAGACGCTGCCGGCAAGCACCTGCATCTTCAACGACACTACGGTGGGAAACAGCGCCATCCCGGGCGAACCCAAATATGGAGAAGCGGGCGCGCTATATCAGGCCGGAGCAGGTTACGACTTGACCACCGGGCTGGGTTCCCTCAACGTCGCGAATCTCGTCAACAACTGGGATTCGGTGAGCTTCCAGGCCACCGATACCAGTTTGGCCTTAAGTCCCACCACGCTGAACCACGGCGCCCCTGCCAGTGTTCAATCCTCTGTGGTAGCACAGAGTGGAAGCGGAACTCCCACCGGGGGAGTATCGCTCGTGACCACCGGCGGCTCAGGTTACGGATTCTTTCCGCTGACGGATGGGACAGCCACCTCCACGTTGGCTTCGCTGCCCGGTGGGACCTACACCGTGCATGCGCACTACTCGGGAGACAGCCAGTTCGCAGCCAGCGATTCCACTCCAGTATCGGTGACCGTGACGCCGGAAGCGAGCACGACGAAGGCTGGGGCACTGTGGTTTTACATTCCGAATTCGTTCTACACGAGTGGAACCTACGGCAACACGCCGGTGTGGCTCAGCGCGCAAGTGGCGGGCCTCTCCGGCCAAGGCATACCCACAGGCAACGTGACATTCACCGACAACGGCGCGGCCATCAGCGGAGGCGCCGGAGTCCTTAACGCGGAAGGCAAGGCGCTGAGCACGGACAGCTACATCGTCTTTACACCGGGCCAGCACTCGATTGTGGCAGCCTATCAGGGAGACGTCAGCTTTGAGCCCAGCGTGTCCGCTCCCACCACGATCACCATCACCAAAGCGCAGACGACGCTTTCCATCCAGCCGAGCCTCACCCAGGTGCCGTCTGGCCAAACAGTTGTTTTTACGGCCACGATTGAGTCTGGGAACGGCCAAGCCGGAAATCCCGAAACCGGCACTGTGTCGTATTTCTTGAATGGGAAGCTGATAGTGAATCGGCCGGTCACTCCCAATTACGACGTTGGTACGGGGCTCCTCGTGGGAACCGCTGTGTTCAACATTTCCACTCTACCCGAGGGCGCCAACACGATGACCGCTACTTACAGCGGGGACAGCAACTACCTGGGATCGCCGTCGCAACCGGTCGTGGTGAACGTGGGGACAAAGACTCCGGCATGCAGGGTCACAAATTTCACGGCTGATCCCAATCCCATCACGATCTATGATCCCCCGGCAGTTGCAATGATCAACGTCACGGCACCCTGCAAGTTTGATGTTCGCATTGGCAGCCCCAGCGGCACGCTGCTCGGTTCGGGCCAGGGAACTTATTTCGTGAGCACCACAGCGCCGGTCACGAACGGGACTACTTTTTATCTGCAGTCAGCGGGCAACACGACCGCTCAGGGCACGCTCGATACGCTGACAGTCGGTGTACAATCCGGGACCCCGCCCTGTGTCGTGTACAGCTTCTCGGCAACACCGAATCCCATCATCTCCGCTTCGGGGGTGGGCGCCACCACGATCACGTCCGTTGCCTCCTGCAATTTTGACGTCCGGGTGGGCAGCCCGAACGGGAATCGTCTCGGCTCTACAAGCCAGAATGTTCTGATCTCACCCACCGGGAACTGGGTCAACAACGGGATGCAGTTCTTCCTGCAACAGCAAGGCAACACCACAGCACAAGGCACGCTGGCAACCCTGACGGTACCGGTTGTGGCCCCGGCGGCGCAATAAATAACAGCCGGTTGGGTGTAATGCCCCAGCTTTCCGATTGGCCCGCCCCGATCCGGCCCCTAAGTTGAAGAAAACACAAGGGCGGCCGTGTGGCAGACTATGTGCCGTTCCACCACCATCTAGTTCCATCGGGGTAGTGCAGCAAAGGGAGGTTATGTGAAATCGAGACTGTTCTCACTTTCAGTAGTTTTGATGACGCTGCTGTGCTGGGCTGCGCCGGCTTTCGCACAGGGCGCTCGCGGCAGCATCACAGGGCAAATAACAGACACCAGTGGCGCTGTGATTCCCAACGTGGAAGTAACGGCCACGCAATTAACGACGAACACTGTTTCCAGGGCCGTCACCAGCTCAACGGGCGTGTACCACATTGAGTACTTACAGGCTGGCGACTACAAGGTTTCGGCCGGCTTGCAGGGATTCAAGACCGCAGTTATGGAGCCGGTGGTGGTCTCGGTTGCGTCGGTGGTGACGGTGGACCTGAGATTGGAGTTGGGCGCTACCAACGAAAGCGTCACCGTGAGCGCCGTAGCCACCCGGTTGGAGTCGTCCAGCTCGGAACTGGGCTATAACGTTTCCTCCGAGGATTACCACGACTGGGTAATCGCCAGCAACGACGACGGCCAGCGCCAGATCCAGAACTTTGTCTTCAACATGCTACCCGGCACCGAAGGTGATTCGTATATGGGCAGCATCAACGGAGCACCCACCACTTCGCACGAGGTTTACATCGAAGGCATCCCGATCGGGCGTGCCGACATCGCCGGCAGCTCGGACGAGTTCGAGCCCAGCGTGGACGCAATCAGCGAATTCCGCCTCCAAACCGGCGCCCTTAGCGCAGCGTACGGCGGCGGCTTAACCGCCGTTGCGAACTTCAACGTGAAGTCCGGCACCAATCAATTGCATGGCACCGGGTACGAATACTTCATGAACAACGACCTCAACGCCAACCAGTTCGAGAACAATGCCGATGGCTTGGGGCAGGGACCCTTCAAGAGCAATAATTTCGGCACGGCTGTGGGCGGCCCGCTCCTGATACCGAAAGTGTATAACGGCAAGAACAAGAGCTTCTGGTTCTTTAGTTACGAAGGCACGCGCGTGCGCCAAGGATTGGTGAGCGGTTTTCGCACTCTGCCTACGGCGGCTTTCAAGCAGGGCAATTTCTCCGCGCTGCCCCAGGGGATCTTCGACCCGGCCAGCACCGTGCAACTGCCGGATGGCAGCTATTCCCGGACTCCTTTTCCCGGGAACATCATTCCGGCGAGTGACATCAGCACGGTCTCAGCGAATATTCTGAAGTTGGCGCCAACTCCGGACCCGACTCTGCCGGGCGATTGGCATAACCTGCTCGGAGTCAATAACCAACCGGTATTCACCCTGAACACCTTTACCGGGAAGTTCGATCAGACCATCACCGATAAGCAGAAGTTGTCGTTCTACTGGAGCGACAGCGAACGGCTGCGTTATAACGACGGCGGTAATGCATATTTGCCGATACCTGGAAACGGCAGCACATCGTTTGCCCAACAGAATATCTACGGCACGATGGTGCGTTTCGCTTATGACTGGACGATCACACCAAGCCTGCTTAACCACTTCGCCGCGGGCTACAACAATTTTGACAACGACCACGTTTCTGTTTCATATGGCCAGAACTGGCCGAACAGACTCGGTCTGACGGGCGTCGAGGATCTCACGTTCCCGCTCATTCAATTTAACCTTGGCACGACCGCTCAAGGCGGCGCCATGACCCCAATGGGGAACAACACTTACGGCGACTCCCCGAA